>PPYE01130774.1_pt1 | contig 15955 bp, 10 predicted proteins | sample 1559881 | NCBI WGS metagenome assembly PPYE01 (sample SAMN08240022, study PRJNA423297) | Human gut metagenome, whole genome shotgun sequencing project. | reverse complement strand
TGCTAAGCCAAAAGCGCAGATAATACTGGATGTCTTATCGAGCATTTTGGCAACGCAGATGCCGTGCCGCAGCCGCCGGCGCGGTGCTTAAGCCGTAAGGCGGGAATTGTGCGGTGTTGCCTTAGAGAACCATGATGAAAAATAAGGATAGGCGAATGTTGCGGTTTCCGTTTGTTCCTCTGATTCTTGAAAAAGATGTAGGATGAAACAGTCTTCCTCATTTATTGCTGTATTCCAGAGAGTTTTCAAATGGCTGACAGCTTTTCGCCATACCCGTACCATTTTTGCGCTTGCCATGCAATCGAAAAACTGCTATAGTGAGTTACAAGAACAGCAGACCGAGTAAATCGGTTGCGCCTTACACGATTCAAAAGGAGCTGAAATTATTATGGAAGGTGCCTACTATAACGGGCAATATTTGAACAGACTGGAACGGCTTGGATATTCGCAGGCCGAAATTGACAACAAGCTGGAAAGCACATTTGAGGAGATGTTCTATGGTCCGGAGGGGGTTCGCCTTTGCCATTGTGCCGGACCTGACATGATGTACATAGAGGATACGGGGAACCATGACGTCCGTACCGAGGGCATGTCCTACGCAATGATGTTCTGCGTACAAATGAATCGCCAGAAGGAATTCGACTGCCTGTGGCGATGGGTCGTGACCCACATGTACCTCACCGAAGGGGAAAACGCCGGCTATTTTGCCTGGTCCTGTCATACTGACGGCAGCAAAAATTCCGATGGACCCGCCCCTGACGGCGAAGAATTTTTTGCCATGTCCCTGTTTTTTGCGGCCAACCGCTGGGGTTCCGGCGAAGGAGTACTGGATTACGCTTCCTGGGCACGGCGCATCTTGCACGCATGTGTACACAAAGGCGAAGAAGCCGGTTCCGGATTTCCCATGTGGAACCCCGAAAACCATCTCATCAAATTCATTCCCAACTGTGAATTTACCGATCCCTCTTATCATTTGCCGCATTTCTATGAACTTTTTGCTCTGTGGAGCGACGAATGCGACCGTCCTTTCTGGCATGCAGCCGCAGCGGCCAGCCGCCAGTACCTGCGCAAAGCCTGCCACGCCCGTACCGGTTTGAGTGCCGAATATGCCGAGTACGACGGCCGCCCGCATCGGGGTGATCAGCCGGACCGTCACGACTGGTTCTTCAGCGATGCATACCGCACGTTGGGCAACATTGCTTTGGATGCCCAATGGTTCGGGGACAAAGACGGTTGGGCCCAAGAAACAGCTGCACATATTCAGCAATTTTTTGAAGAAAAGGAACACGGGCAAACAAACGGCATCTATCTGATCGACGGCACACCCGTTGAAGGAAATGCTCTGCATCCTGTAGGGCTTCTGGCTACCATTGCGCAGGGTTCCCTGATTCTGGATGACGCCTGCGCGGATGAATGGCTCCGCCGGTTCTTTAGCACTCCGCTCCGTTCCGGACCGCGGCGTTATTATGACAATTGCCTGTATCTTTTTGCGCTGCTTGCTTTAAGCGGGCATTACCGCATCTGGTTCCCGCAAGAAGCAACGGTATAATGTACCCTTGTGCCTGTTGAAATTCACTGGGATGGCCTGAGCAAGTTTACTTCCATCACCGGTCAGGTGCTTAGCGGTGATGGTGCCGGCGCGGCTGCCTACAATACGTTCGATAATCCCCATCAAGTCGAGCCGAAGCCGTTGACAAACATAACTGTTGGTACCAACAGCTTTACTTTCCTCTTGCCCGCATGCAACGTTGCTGCCTTTACGCTGAAAGCCTGATTTCCAGACCAAAGCAAAAGAGCGCCGGAGATGACTTCCGCGCTCTTTTGCTTTTTTCTATGCCGTCAAACGGTTACTTTTTGCCGTCTGAATTCTCCGTAGTATCCTGAGACTGCTCCTGATTTATCTGAGAAGAGTACTGCTCTGAGCACTTCATGAAAACGTCATTTAAAACAAATGCATTTGCATAAGCGATTGAAGAGAACCCCAGCGCAAACCACAAAAACAATCCATAGCGCAATGTGGTCTGTGTATACAGGGTCAATGCTACACTTGCTCCTATCAACAACAACATGGAAAAGGTTTTGGGCAAAGAGGTCACAGACATGATAAACGCATTCCGTATGGTACCTAAAACCGTATTGTTGAATCTTGCAAGCAGCGGGAAAGCATATACGAAGGTCATCATATAAGCGATTGCTGCCACGGGAATCAAAATCTTAAAGATGCTGTTTTGGAAATTCCCGGAATGCCATAGAAGATAGATATCATAGCCCAGGAATCCCCCTGCGGCCCCAAAAAGAATTCCCATCAGTACGCCCTGGCGGAAATTTGCCCGGAATGACTTGAAAAAATTGCCGACCACCGGAGTGCCGTCTTTTTCACCCGCCATTTTTGTGGTGACATAATGTAAAGCCGTGATGGCAGGGCCAATGGTGACCACCGGAATGCAGCAAACCAGGAACAGCAGATTCAGGACAATAAGATCCCACACAACGCCCAGGGCGCGCATCAGGGGGCTGTCCGGATTAAAAACGCCTCTCAATGAGTTCTCCTCCTTTTTTTTCAGGATGTAAATATTCACAAAAAACAGCGATTCAGATTGTGCACTATTCAATCTGTTATTTGATTGACAATGGTTCTGCGGCTGAATTATACTGATATTGGCATTATACTTTGCACCGCTAAAAATAGCAAGGTCATTTTGCAACATTCACCGGTAAGGAGCTTTGTATGAACCGGTTTCATCATGTCAGAATCAAGCTGGAAAGTTTTCTCAATAACTTAAGCCTGAAGAAAAAACTTAGATATCTTTATTTTTTATGTATTCTGGTCCCCATATTTTTGACCGATATTGTAATTTTACATGCATTAACCAAGAACGAGCATGCCGAGCAGCTGCACCAGATGGAAAAAATAGCCAAATCAGTGCAGTCGATGCTTTCCGCCGCCACAGAAGATTCCGCGCTGATTTCTACCAGCCTGTATATGGATAGCTCCCTTCAGGATTTTGTGAGCCGGCAATATGCCAGTCCCCAGGACTATTTTTCAAGTTACCGAGAATACATCCACAATTCTTTGCTGCAGGGTGTTTCCCGGATCACAAATTCTGTCATACGGGTGTATGCAGACAATGAAACCCTGATAAACGGCAGTGAATTTGCACGGTTATCCACCGTTTCGCAGGAGCCCTGGTATCAGCAGTATACTGCGGATGGCTACAGCCCGCGGCTTCTTTTTTCTTATGATGAAACAGATGGGCGCCAGGTGTTGTTTTTACGTGGGATGAATGGCCTTTACAGCAATAAGGCGGAGCGCCTTTTGTGTATTGAAATCAATTACAGCACGCTGGACCGCGATTTCCAGAACATGGGGTATAACGATTCAGTTTATGTATGCAGCGGCAACCGGATTTTGCTTACGAACGCAATGCCCAATTATCGTTGGCAGCCTTATGACACATTCTCCCCGTCTGATTCGGTAGGCTTGTCCCAGCATTTTACCCTTTACGGGGAAGATCTGGACATCTATGTGATGGAACCAAGCGGCAACGTTTTAGCCCTGATTCGCCAAAACATCCATATCCTGATCCTGCTGCTGATCCTGAACATTATTCCCCCGCAGCTTTTGATGAATCTGCTGGAGAATTCCATTACTTCTCGTCTTTCCCGTCTGGAAAAAGTCTTCAACCAGATAGACAGCGACGTGTTGATCAAGATTTCCGGGCCAAGCGGTCAAGATGAGATCGGCAGTCTGATGGACAACTACAACCGCATGGCTGACCGGATGAACAGCCTGATTGACACCGCCTACCGATGCCGACTGAAAGAGCAGAAGATGGATATTGCCCGGCAGAACGCAGAGCTGATGGCTTTATACAGCCAAATCAATCCCCATTTTCTGTTCAACGCACTGGAAAGCATCCGTATGCACAGCATCCTGAAAAAAGAAGAAGAAACCGCCGATATGATACAGAAATTGGCCATAATGGTGCGCCAAAACGTGGATTGGTCCTCGGATTCCAATACCATTAAGCGTGAGCTGGCGTTTGTTGAAGCGTACCTGTCCTTGCAAAAATATCGCTTCGGGGAGCGCCTTTCGTATCAAATCAATGCGCAGGAAGATTGCCAGAACATCCTGGTTCCGAAATTGACCATTACCACCTTTGTGGAAAATGCCTGTGTGCACGGTATTGAAGCAAAATCTTTTCCCGGTTGGATTTTTGTACGCGTGTATACAGAAAACGATGCGCTTTGCATGGAAATTGAAGATACCGGTGGCGGTATGGACGAGGCCGAGGTAGAACGTATTCAAGACCGGATGCGCAACGCCAGCCTGAAAATGTTAAAAGAAAAAGGACGCGTAGGCATGGTGAACACCTGCCTGCGCATCCGCATGATGACGGAGGATACTGCACAGTTCTCGGTGGAAAGCGAGCCGGGCATTGGAACACTTGTTTCGATTCGGTTCCCTCTAAACAAAGCAATAAGGGCGGAGTGACATGTTAAAAGTTATTATCGTAGATGATGAGCAGTTTATTGCGCAAGGTTTGCAGGCGTTGATTGACTGGAACGCCGCAGGCTATGAAGTGGCTGCCGTTTTGTCTGACGGACAGGAGGCTTTGGAGTACATAAAAAAGTTACCCGTTGACCTTGTCATCACCGACGTTATGATGCCAAAAATGACCGGACTTGAATTACTGGAAACTGTTCGCCGGGAGAATCTTTCCAACGCCGGTTTCGTGATTCTGAGCGGATACAGTGAGTTTTCCTATGCTCAAAAAGCGCTGCGCTACGGGTGTATCGACTATCTTCTCAAACCGGTGGAAAAGCAAGATCTGTTATCCATTCTCAGCAAATACAATAACATCTCGCAAAACAGCAAAATGGAGGAGCAGTACGAACTGGCCTATCAGGCCCGGTGTTTGATCTCGTTGCTGTTCGGCAAATATGATCCCAACGGCGTGGATTATCTGCATAAGCATCTGGATTTTTCGGGCGGCGTTCGTTACATTGAAATTTCCGCTTGCCATTCTTCGGACAACGAAGATGACGATGATGAGAACCACTTCCGTATGGTGCAGCGTGACCTGTACCAAAGCTGTGTGCAAATTTTAGGCGAGGACCGGAGCCGGTGTTTCTATGACGCTTCGTTGGATCGCGTTGGGTATGGGATTGCTTTTGTTTACAGCGGTGCGCTTGCCCGAAATGCCGGCTGTTCCGAAACACAGTATATCCAGGATTTTTATAAGAAATTGGGTGTTTCGACACAACACGAATTGCGATTTCTGGTTGGCAAAAAAGTGGACGATATCACCACTGTTTCTGAATCGTATGATACCGTCTGCGGGCTGAAAAACCTTTGCGCCTTCCGCCAGCAAAAATCAATCTATTATTACGAGGAAGAGTTATCGGTTCCGCAAGAAAGAGCCGTTTTGTGCAAAGATACCCTGGATCAGTTGATTACCGCCATTGAACTGAATGAGCAGGAACGCGTCGGCTCCGAAATAGACCATTTGTTTGCCGAAATGCAGCAGCGTGGCGTACATGACAAAGATATCAACCTGAACTTAAATTATCTTTTGTTCCGGCTTATGCATCTTGCATCCAATTTGGACAACGAAGCCAACCAGAAGGAAATGCTGCAATTTATCAGCGCGCAGTCTTTCCGGGAAGGAATTTCCCGCGGGAGCCGACAGCATCTGTTCCGCTTTGCACGCGAGTATGCAGACTACCTTTCCCTTCTGCGAAAAAATATCTCCATCGATATTTTGGATTCTATCGACAAGGAAATCCAGGAACACTACTCGGAAAACCTGACGTTGCAGGGCTTGGGCAAAAAATACTATATCAACAGTGCATACTTAGGGCAAATCTTCCGCAAAAAATACGGACAGTCCTTTAAAAACTATTTGTGTTCTTACCGTATTAACGAAGCGTGCCGCCAGCTATTGTACACAAACAAGCAGATCGGCCGCATTGCCGAAGATGTGGGCTATAAAGATGTGGATTATTTCCTTTGCAAATTTATCGAGCTGAAAGGCTGTACGCCTTCCCATTTTCGGAAGAGCAAAACCGAGAAACCACATTCTGAATTTCCCGGGAAATAATTCACACCAGAATAATCATACACTTGCTTTTCGTTTTTTGCATTCTTAAAAAGCAACGATAAGCCAAACAAAAGTGCAGGCATGTTGCCTTCCAAAATACTTCAAGGATGGGGGACCGCCTGTCTTTTTTTGTATCATTGTTTCGCTGTTTAGCGCGATTTCCTCTTCTGTTGAATTTGCAAAGCTATAATTTTCAGGGGTTTTTACTGGAATTTGTCGGTTGTGTAAAACATTTTTGGTATATATACTTAAATCAGGGAAACCCGCAAGGGCGGAAAATCTATCTAATCTACAGGAGGCCAATTATGAAAGTAAAATTGTGGCGGCGCGCATTTGCGGCAAGTATGTCCGCGGTCATGCTGCTGGGCTTAACGGCATGTGGCGGTTCTAATTCCACCGAATCGTCCGATGGGGTCAAAACATTTACGATGTTTACCGCAATGCCCGGTTCCGAAATCAATGATGACAACGACATTATGAACATCATTGCCGAAAAGACCGGTGCCAAACTGAAAGAGACCTGGCTGACCGGCCAGACCGACGCAGAAGCCATCGGCACAATCATCGCCGGCGGCGAGTATCCGGATTTCATCAATGGCGGCGATGCCATGATGTCTCTTTATGACGCAGGCGTCCTGGTGCCCTGGGATGATTACCTGGAAAAGTACCCCAACCTGAAAGAACTGTACACCGACGAAGAGTGGGACAGCTTCCGTCAGGATGACGGCAAGATTTATTGGGCCAACGTATTCCAGAACACCTATGGCGAAGATCGTGCCACCACCCATAACGATGAAGCCTTCTGGATTCAGACGCGTGTTCTGGAATGGGCCGGTTACCCCGAAATCAAAACCCTGGACCAGTATTTCGATCTGCTGGAAAGCTATGCCGATGCCAACCCCACCATGGCAAACGGTACCAAGAACATTCCCTACACGGCACTTTGCGAAGACTGGCGCTATTTCTGCATCGAGAATGCACCCCAGTTCCTTGATGGGTATCCCAACGATGGCTCTGTCATTGTAGACAAGGATACGATGCAGGTGGTTGACTACAATACCACGCCCACTGCCAAGCGGTATTTCCAGAAATTGAACGAAGAATACCAGAAAGGCTACGTGGACGTAGAATTCGCCACCCAGACCTACGATGAATACATCGCCAAGCTTTCCACCGGCGCTGTGCTGGGCATGTGCGACCAGTGGTGGAACTTCGCGTACAATGTCAATGATGTTTTCAAACAGCAGGGTTTGGACGAGCAGGGCTGCAACTACGTTCCGCTGGGCCTGACCATTGACGAAGGAATGGAAAACCGCTGGCACAACTACGCCGATACCCTGAACAATTCCAGCGGCGTGGCCGTTACCACCAGCTGCTCCGATATTGACGGTGCATTTAAGTTTATGAACGATCTGCTGGATCAGGAAATCCACGATCTTCGCTTCTGGGGCGTTGAAGGTGAGGATTACCTGGTTGATGAAAACGGCCTGTATTACCGCACCGAAGAAATGCGGATGAAATGCGCGGATCCCGCCTATCAGGCCTCTCACCTGTGCAACTATTCCTACATGCCGCAGTGGCTGGGCACCAGCCGGGACGGCAAGAACGCCATGCAGCCCGACCAGCAGGCAAGCGAATTCCTGGACAGCCTGTCCACCCCCCTGCAGAAACTGTTTGATGCCTACGGCGTAGACAGCTACGTTGATATGATCGGTTCTGTGGAAGAAGAACAGGGCCCCTGGTTCCCGATGTATTCTTACTCCAATGCAATGACTACCGAAACCCCCGGTGGTGTTGCCTGGGTCAAGATGGGCGAAGTCAAACACGAATGGCTGCCCAAAGTTGTTATGGCGCCTGATTTTGAAAGCACCTGGAATCAATACATGACTGCGTACAACGCAGCCAATCCGCAGGATTTCTTGGCAGAAATGCAAACTGAGCTTGAGCGCCGTGCCGGTCTTTGATGCCCGTTATTGCAGGCGACATAGACGTTGACACATACAAGTGGCCACGGTTGCACGGTGTAGCTGTGGCCACTTTTTTATGAAATGCATTCAACCCGCAAGCTCCTTAAACGTTAGTTTGCAACACATGATTCGCCATACACGTTCCTTAGGAGGACTCTCCAATGAAAAATCCATCAAAGCGTATTACATGGAAAGAGATTTCACGCCAGAAATTTCTGATGGTCTGTGCGGCTATCTTTTTTGTATACGGCATCGTATTTTATTACGTTCCACTGGCAGGCTGGGTAATGGCCTTTCAGGACTACAAACCCAAAGACGGCCTCTTCGGATCTAAATTCGTAGGACTGCAAAAGTTTAAATTCCTGTTCTCTGACGACGTCTTTTTGCGTGATATCCGTAACACTCTGGCCATGGGCGTTCTCAATCTGGTGACCACCTTTTTAATGGCCATTATCTTCGCCATCCTGCTGAACGAAGTACGCAACATGTTCGGCAAAAAGCTTGTTCAAACGGTTTCCTATCTGCCCCACTTCCTTTCCTGGATCATTGTCACCGGTATTCTGCACGATGCGCTGTCTTCCACCGGTATCATCAATGAACTGCTGGTGAACCTGGGCATTGTGGATTCGCCCATCAACTTCTTCGCCAATCCGAGTTATTTTTGGCCAATCGTTGCATTTGCCAATGTTTGGAAGGAAACCGGCTGGAATGCCATTGTCTACCTGGCCGCCATTACCTCCATCGATCCCAGCCTGTATGAGGCAGCCACTTTGGATGGTGCCGGCCGGTGGGGCAAAATCTGGCACGTCACGCTTCCTGGCATCAAGTCCACCATTATGATTCTGCTGATCATGAATGTTGGCAACGTATTGAATGCAGGCTTTGAAGTCCAGTATCTGCTTGGCAACGGCCTGGTCAAGGGTGTTTCGGAAACCATTGATATCTACACCTTGACCTGGGGCATCAGCCAGAACGATTATTCTTTGGGTACTGCAGCCGGTATCTTCAAGAGCGTCGTTGCAATTATTCTGATTCTCGGCGCAAACTGGATTGCCAAACGTGCCGGTGAAGACAGATTGTTCTAAGGGGAGGGTACACATGAAAATCAAATCATCCACCATGGACAAAGTCTTTGTTACCTGCAATACCATTTTCCTGGTTTTGTTCGTCACCATTACGCTGTATCCTGTTCTGAACACGCTGGCGCTTTCTTTCAACGACGGTATCGACGCCGTACGCGGTGGCATCCATCTGTGGCCGCGCATCTTTACGCTCTCGAACTATAAAACGGTTCTGCATCAGCAGAACATCCTCACCGGTGCAGTGGTTTCGGTGGCCAGAACTGTGTTGGGAACCATCTTCTCCCTGGTAACGAACGCACTTTTGGCCTACATCATCAGCCGCAAACGCTTTTTGTTCCGTTCCCAGCTGTCTTTGTTCTGGGTCATCACCATGTACGTGAACGGCGGTATGATCCCCACCTTGGTTTTGTACCGCAACATGAACCTGACCAACTCTTTCTGGGTATACGTCATTCCGGGCATGGTCAGCGCATTTAACGTTCTGGTTATGCGCACTTTCATGGAAGGTCTGCCCAGCGCGCTGGAAGAATCCGCCATGATTGACGGTGCCAACGATTTCACCATCTTTACCCGTATCATCTCGCCCCTGTGCAAGCCGGTGTATGCCACCGTCGCCCTGTTCGTAGCTGTCGGACAGTGGAACTCCTGGTTCGATGCTATGTTGTACAACCGGATGAACACCCAGTATACGACCCTGCAATATGAGTTGATGAAGCTTCTTTCCTCTGTCATGCAGCAAAGCGGCAGTGCCACCACCGGCGGCAACACCGCTACCGCAGCCGTCACGCCGGTTACCGTGCGTTCCGCCGCTACTGTGGTGACAATGCTTCCCATCATTCTGCTTTATCCCTTCCTGCAAAGATACTTTGTATCCGGCATGACCATTGGCAGTGTAAAAGAGTAAAATTCTTTTCCTGCCATCCGCCCCTGTTTTCCAGTGCCTGTAATCCGAAAAGTCAGTTCGGCGGCACCCTCTAATAGCTATGGCCGCTGCATCTGTTTTTCCTCTTGGATGCAGCGGCCATAACTCTATATTTTTGCATGCAGAATATCACCCCTTTATACCTGGAGGTTTTCTATGCTTTCCGTTAAAAATCCTATCATGACAGGCTTCTTTCCCGACCCTTCGATTTGCCGGGTAGGGAACAAATTCTATACGGTTCATTCGACATTTGCGTATTTTCCCGGCGTGCCGGTTTTTGAGAGCGAAGATCTCGTCCACTGGAATTTGATCAGCAATGTGCTCGATCGTGATTCTCAGGTTCCTTTGTCCGGCTGTCAGCATTCCCAGGGGATTTTTGCCCCTACCATTCGTTACCATAAGGGCACCTGGTATATGATTACCACCAACGTGTCCGACCAAGGAAATTTTATCGTCACTGCAAAAGATCCGCGCGGCCCCTGGTCCGAGCCTTACTATTTGGGTGAGTCTACCGGCGGCATTGATCCCAGTCTCTTTTTTGACGATGACGGTACCTGCTATTATATCGGCCAACGGCCGCGTTCTGCCGGGTACCGCTACAATGGCGACTGCGAAATTTGGATTCAAACTCTGGATCTGGACACGATGAAGTTAAAGCCCGATGCCACCATTGTACTTACCGGATTCCAGCGCAAAGCCATTTGGCCGGAGGGACCTCACCTGTACAAAAAGGACGGTTACTATTACATTTTGCATGCGGAAAGCGGTACTTCCATCCACCACAGCGTCATGATCGCGCGCAGCAAAAATGTGTTTGGTCCCTACGAGTACTGCCCCTGCAACCCCATTCTGACGCATCGCCATTTGGGAGCCCAATATCCTGTTACCTGCGTCGGTCATGCCGACTTAGTGGATGACGGAAACGGCAACTGGTATATGGTTGTATTGGCTTGCCGGCCGAACCAAGGGTACACGTTGTTGGGGCGTGAAACCTTTTTGGCAAAGGTCACCTGGGAAGATGGTTGGCCGGTTGTAAATGCGGGGGTCGGTCATCTTGAAGAAGTAGTCACGCTGCCTTACGAGGGGCAGCCTTCTGACGACGTACCCCAATGTAAAACCTATACGTTTGATACACCTTCTCTGCCGCTGGAATTGCTGACTTTGCGCAATCACCGCGATCACGAACTGGAACTGCACGCAGAAGAGCATATTGTTCGTCTTTTCCATCGTTGCGACAGCTTGAAGGATTGCGGTGAGCCTGCATACCTCGCGCTGCGTCAGCAACACTGGAATTGCGAATTTGAAACCAGCTTTATCCCGCATTTCTGCAAAGAGAGTGATTGCGCCGGTATTGCCATGGTTCAAAGCAACGAAAACCATCTGCGGGCAGAGTGCTATCCCCAGGCTTCGGGGGTCAAACTTGTTGTTTCTCTTTGCAAAGATGGTAAAGACAGCTGTTTGGCGCGAATGGATCTGCCGGCTGCACTCCCCATCAAACTGAAGTTGCGCGTAGAAGGGCTTGTGGCCAGTGTTCTTTACCAAAGCAATAGTGAATGGAAACCGGTTATCTCCGACATTGATCTGCGCTCTTTAAGCACGGAACATGCCGGCGGTTTTGTCGGCTGTACACTGGGGTTATACGCTTCCGGCAATGGAGAGGACGCTGGTGGTTATTCTGATTTTGAAAGAATGACCTATCGCGAACTTCCCACCAATTAATCCTTCACGAATCATTCGGTAGCGGCTGCCAAATGGGGAGAGAATGTCCAGCCGGCGAGGAGCCCGCCCACAAATAAAAAGCCATACGAATCCGCGAAAAGCCCAGCGGATGTGGGTGTTTGGAAACCGAATCTCCCGGATCGATACCTGCGTAACCCGTCCATACTCTTCCCTATCGCAAATACAAAAAAGCAGACCCGTGGACTCACGGGTCTGCTTTTTGTATACACGATTCATTTACAAAACGAAACGCTTGATTGCTCCGCAACACAATAGGCTTATAGTTTTCAACTCATCTTTTTCAAAGTTGTACAGAGACGTCGGTATTTTCTCCGGTCAATCCAATATACCTTGCATGGGAATACGATGCATTGCGTGATGCCTGGAGGGCTGTGTAACGTCGTTTTTGCTTCTTGTAAGCCCCCTTTTGTCATCTGGCACTGAAACGTGCTGTATGGTGCCTTAAAATCGATCCTGTGGCATGGCCGGAATTGATTCGAGAAGAAGTGTTTATGGTTACACAGTTCAGACATAAACGTCTGATGGGCAAACTGTTCATCCTGCATGGCGATCATGGCGATTCGCATTTCGTCGGAATTCTGGTCGATGACATTGCGGAGATTGCCAAGACGTTCCTTCAGACAGAATCCACTGGCAGAGACCCCGATAATCTTCTGAGATGGATCATCTCGCACTTTTTGAGCAATGTTTTTGCTGGTGTTCCCAACGAAAATAAAATCCGCAGAAAAGGCTGCACGCAACGATCCAGGTAATAGGATTGGTTAGACAAATACACCAGAAACCGAAAGGTTGAAGCAGAAAATGAATGCACAAAAAACGGCAAAGAAGCTCGGCCACGCCACCAATTATGGTGATAAGGCCGTTCCCGAGCCCAACCAAAGCATTGCGGAACAGAAAAATCCATGCCAAAAATAAAAGGAACCACACGCTTGTGTAGAGATATTGCAGTGCATAATGTACCATTTCGGGCGAGGGATCACTCAAAAATATCCGCAGAATGGCTTTGGAGGCAATTCCATACAAAGCCATACCCAGAATTGCAGCACCAAGGGAAAGGAGCATCGTGCTGCGTACACCAACAAAAATGCGTTTTGTTTTCCTGGCTCCTATGTTTTGTGCGCAATACGTAGAAATGCCCGAGCCCAGTGCGATCATAGGTTGCATCACCAAGGATTCAAGCTTAGAAGCGGCAGTATAGGCCGCCATTACGGAAGAACCGAATTGATTGATGCCGCTCTGCAGAATCATAATTCCAAACGCAGTAACGGTTTGGTTTAAAGCCATGGGAATGCCGCTTTGTATCATACACAGAATCCGATAAGGATCGGGGTACAGATCGCGGATACTGAGACGTAGATTGTTGTAGTTGTGAAACATGTACCAAAAGCATAGCAGTGCAGAAATTCCCTGTGACAACACCGTTGCCCAAGCGGCGCCTGCAGTTCCCATATGTAGTGTCGCGATAAAAAATATATCCAAAACAATATTCAAGAATGACGACAAAATGAGGAAATATAAAGGTGTGCGGCTGTCACCCAAAGAGCGAAGGATACTGGCTGCAATATTGTAGGCCATCGTACACAGGATACCGCCAAAGATGACGCGAAGATATTCGTGTGCGTAGAGGAGTACGTTCGAAGGGGTGTGCAACGCTAACAGAATCTGGCGGCTAAAAGAAACGGTAGGAATCGTGAGGATAACTGAAAACACCACTGTGAGCAAGAGCGCTGTGCCAACTACCTTCTTTAGTTCGTTCAGACGGTGCCCGCCAAATGCCTGTGAGACTAAAATACCGCAGCCCTGGGTAAGGCCGGAAGCAAAGCCAATTACAAGATATACAGTGCTTCCGGTCGCCCCCACGGCAGCAAGGGCGTCTTCACCCAAAAATTGCCCGACAATGATCGTATCGGCCATGTTATATATTTGCTGGAATAGGGTTCCAAGCAAGACGGGTACGGAGAAAAAGAAGATGGTTTTGGTGGGGCTGCCTACGGTCATATCTTTTGTCTTGTTCATGGCGTAATCCTCGGATCAATCCCAAACTCTGTGTGATCCACATTCAGGGTGCAAATAGAGCAAAAATTATTCGAGGCGGCATCAAGCTTGTCCGGCTGCCGTCTCGTTGGCATCATAACACCGAGGGGGGTGGATGTCAAGGGGGGAAAATATAGTTCATTTCACCCTTGACTTCTGACCCCGACAGCATTATTGAGCATTGATGATTTGGTACGAACCAACACCAGAAATCACTCCTTTTAGGCTACGCTTTGGCCCACAATAAAGCTCCCAACTGCTAGGCAGCCAGGTTTTTCGTTCTGGGTCAAATTGTTTTGAAACAAAAAAAGAAGGCTTGCGCCTTCCCTTTACAACTGCATATTACCACGCAACAAGTCTACACCAACACCTTTACACAAATAACCTGCCTTTACGTTTTTATTTTAGCAGTTTACTTGATGTGGATTAAGTACAAGTTTTTGAAGTCAAGAATTACTTCGGTCTTTTCGTCGTCGTAAGGAGAAACATCGAAGCCGTCTACGCTTTTCAAAAGTTCTTGTAACAGCTTGTGTTTTGATTCATCATTCTAGGTGCTGAAATAACTGGAAAAGGCGCAAGGGCAAAGTATATTCCAATGGACAGAGTATAACACATCACAAAAACGCACGCGTACGATTCTTAACGCGCGCGTGTTTTTTGACGCGTTCTATGTGTGCTATGCCTCTTGACAACCATCTGACCACTCTTTTCTCCCTAGCCGGTTTTATTTGCCGTTTTTCACGCTCCAACGTTTTATTACAACCACCATAACCAGCGCCGGAAGTTGTGCACACCACACAATTTCCGGCGCTGGTTCATTGTATTTTCCTGGCTGTCACAGTTTTCCCTTCTCGGCAGCCTGCAAAACACCGTCCAGCTTGGCGGATTTTAGTTCCGATTTTCATGATACAGCGCTGCCTCCATTTTGTAGACACATTCGAAGCCCTGATATACTATATTCGCTGGTATAAACTAAAAAAGGGAGGCCCGACACTAAGTGTCGATTCTCCCAATATAGATCAACATAAGAAAAGCGCCCTGCTTTGCAGCAAGGCGCTTTCTGGTGCACCATCGGGGACTCTCCCGCGCTCTAAAAACGCCCCACTGGGGCGTTTTTGCCCGCCGGACCGGCGGCGGGCCCGAGCTGTTCTCGTCACCCGATGGTGCACCAGATTGAACCCTCTTTGAAAGATTGCAATAAAAAACGCGCTGCAATTTCTTGCAACGCGTACTTTGGTGCACCATCGGGGACTCGAACCCAGGACCCACTGATTAAGAGATATGGTATCCTTGTTCCCTATCTTTCCACAACTTTGCAAATCGTTGATTTTACGCGATTTTAATAGGATAATTTAGGGCTTTGCTCCCCCTCGTGCCTTAATTTGCCCTATCTTTCCGCGTCATACTTGAGCAGAACTTGAGCAAGATTCCTTGAGCATATTCTCCAAACTTGCTTGTACTCGTCCAATCGCTTCCATCTGGGTGCTATCAAATACCTTGGCATAGATGTTCAGCGTTGTCGAAACATTCGCATGGCGCAGAATCGTCTGCACCGTTTTGGGGTCTGCGTGTGTCCGAATCAACAGCGTTGCACACAGGTGCCGCAGCGAGTGTACCGTGACATGCGGCAAGCCGTTGCGTTCCGTCAGCTTATCCAGCCATTCATTGATTGTGCTCGGATTTAGCGGCGTGCCATCATCTCCAACGAACAGACATTCCCACTCGCCGCGCCATCTGCTCCTGCAGGATGCTGGTTTCCAGCGCTTCGCGCTGCTGTTCCAGTTCCTCCATCCGTGCCTTGGTGGAGGGCGTCAGGATGCCTTGCTCGATAGCTGCCACCAGATTGTCGATGCGGCGCTTGACCTCTTTCAGTTCTGCCTGCAAGACCGGCAGGCGGGTGTTTTCCTTACTCTGGTATTCCAGTAGCTTGTCCGCCAGCAGGTCGATGACCCGGTCGTTCAGCACCTTTTCCAGTGCCGTCTTCACCACAAACTGCTCCAGCGGTTCCTTGCGCACCGGCTTCAGGCTGCAAACCTCCTCGTATTATAAAGTAGTAGTTATTAGAGTCCCTCTCCAAGGACAAAATGCTACAATAGACAAGGTGCT
>PPYE01454165.1_pt1 | contig 15956 bp, 21 predicted proteins | sample 1559881 | NCBI WGS metagenome assembly PPYE01 (sample SAMN08240022, study PRJNA423297) | Human gut metagenome, whole genome shotgun sequencing project. | reverse complement strand
TTACGGTTTATTACGATTACACCTTTTAAATCCGGTAATTCGACCATTTTTGTATCGACAATTTTTCTGATGTTGTCGTTACCTAATTTGTGCTGCTCTAAGTCGAGCTTAATGACTGCATAATCCGCCTGTTCCGCCGCTTGTGCGATACGGTGTGCGAAGTTGCGTTCTCCGGTGATGATCTTGAAGTCGCATACCATTTTATTGCCGTCAGTGTCGGATATGACCGCATCCGGGTTTTTGGCGATATTGCGCTGCTTGTATCCGTCCGGCAGATAACGTTTGCGTAAATGGGCGTCTTTGGTGTGTATGTCGGGCAAAAGGTATATATCTTTATATCCGGCCTTGCAGAGGTCGTTCGCCACCGAGGTATTACCCGGTATTTCGGTTTTGTTGTGCATGACGTTTATCTCGATCGGCATCCCATTGTCGGATAAAACCCGATGATAAGTATTGTCGGGCGGCAGCCATGCGATAGCTTTACGAATTTCCGCATTCGGCACACCATTGTAATAGGGGTGTTCCTTGGGGTATATAAGTCCGGCCTCCGCCAAGTTGGTTTTGAACATTTCCGGTATCGGGACGTTCGGAATGCGGTTTTTGGGTGTCGGTCGTGAGCGTCCGGGGGCTTGTTCCACGTCGCAGCGGCATCCCCAGCCGTTAGGCGGATAATTGGTTTTCCAGAACGTATCGTCGATTGGCCGGGTGATCCCGTCCAATGCCTGATGTGCCGGGCGGACATTACTGTCTCCGACGGTTCTGTATGTCAGTAACGGAATTGCCTCTTTGTCGTTCTGGAACTGTGCCCACCGGGACGCCATTTGTGCTCCGGCTATTGCGGAGTTGCGTTCGGTTCGCAGCCAGTTTTTATTGTACTTGTCGTTAATGGCATTTATCCGGTCAAAAAATTCGGATTCGGAAACAATGCGCTCGCCGTCATGCAATGCCGATGTCATGTCGTGTAACTGTTGCCAGTTTTTTGCTGCCGAGAACTGGTATATGTTTCGGGTCAGGTTGTCGATCATATCGGCGTCCGGGGTGTTCCATTTGACCTGCTCTATCGGCCGGGTATATCCTTTTGCCATGGATGCGGATAATTGTTTAACTGTCCCGGACAGCAATCCGGCATCGTGGGCGGGTGTGCCTCCCGATAGAATTATCTCCGCTATACGGTTGATCTCGTCCTCCATAGAGTCGATCGACTCATTCTTTGCAGACGGATGAAAACCTCCGCAATATGGACACGGCTCGTATAATAGCGGGGGATCGGCCTGAGCCTTCGGCGATCCCCCTAACGAAAATTTTTGTAAAATCCTCCGCTGCCGATTCCGGGGCTCGGTTCTTTATACTGTGCGGTCATATTGAATAATCCGGGTTGCACTTCTTTTTCACCGATAATCGGGAATCCGAAAGTTTTGCTTACCCAATCGGCGGGGATGTCATACCGATATGATGCCTGATTGACAATGTCCCATTGTTCCTTTAGGGTAAGTTCGTAGGTCTGATCAAAAGTGAAAATATCCTTTTCCGGGTTCAGATCATGTCCGAAGCGTGCGAGCATCGGTATGAGCTGGTCGTTTGTAATAAAAGTAATGATCCTTTTGTCCCGTGCGGCGATCTTGTCGTCGAGATTACGCTCATGCACTTCGGATTGAGACCGGCTGCTACCGTCATCGGATACCATTGTACCTCCGCATATAGCTTTGCTGATTTCCGTGTTTATCCGGTCTATCTGTTTGTCATAAACATTGTAAGAATCGCTGCCGGCAGCCGGTTTTATATCGATAGTCGTACCCTCCGGCAGTACAGCCTGTGCCGCTTCTCCTAAAGTTGCCAGCATTGCCCGGATTTTTGCAATCTCGGCGTCGGAACTTTTGTTTGTCGTGGCGGTAATCATCGGCATGCCGAAACGTTCGGAAAATTCAGCCCACGACTGTTGCGCGTTGCGTTTCCAGATCAATTGTCCGCAGAGGTTGGACAGCAATCCTAAATCGTCGGGATTACCGATTTCGATCAAAGTATCTCCGATAAATGATACATAATCTACCCCTTTGCTATCGGATACGGATAACAGTATTTTATGTTTTAGCGGTACGATGTTGCGGCGCGGAATAAGTTGGAACTTGGGTTTTAGCGGATTTACCAGCTCCAGCAACGTGTAACCTCTGATGATCGAGTCCAGCGCATCTTCCATAAAATCATAAAACCATTGCTGTTTGAAAAAGGCCGTTTTGCCGGCTTGCTCTTTTCCCGACGGGTCATTGATCGAAAAATTACTGCACAGGGTCGCGGCTTTGCGCATTTCTGTTTGTGATATATAATGTCCGTCAGAAGACAGGTTATCGTATAAGTCCTGCAACGGATATAAAACCGGGTTTTCGGGGTCTGTAGCGGCAGATAGCGCACGTCTCCATTTTTGTATTTCGGCGCGTTGTCTGTCTTTGAACTCTGCGATTATCTTTGTTATGAAAGTATCATTCCGATCTTTCATTCCATTTGTCCGGTCGATTTTTGCGGTCGGGTTAAAATAAGGTTGTTTACGGGTATATTTTTTAAATTTGGTACTCATATACTATTTTTGATTTTAGGGTATTGTTTAAATGCGCTTAAACGGCTCTACGGGCGTTTATTAATACTTGTTGTTGTTCGGTTTGTACAGAGAGTAAATTTGTACCCCTCCCGTCATGTCGTCCTGCGGTTTTGCCGGCAGGTCGGCAATCGTTTCTCCGTTACCTACACTTTTGAGCCAATCGAGGGCATCCTGATATCGGTCTGACCGGATTTGAGGTATTTTACCCCGTTCTTTACTCCAGAGGTGATACAGTGTAATGTCAATGGCGATCATCACGACAAAAGCGTCGCGTGTGTCCGGTTCTCCCTCTATGGCCGGTGCGAATATTTTGTCGCAGTCGTAACGTGATGTAAGCCAGTTGCGCATCTGTGCTATGGTTTTATGTTCGGCTTGCCGTAAGAGGCGGCTGTCGTCGCTGTCGTCAAGCAGATTGCGTATCTCGTCCCGTATCTGGTCGCTGTAATCGCTGTCTTGTAAAAATCTTCGTGCCATGTCAGTATCTGTTTTTTGATTTGCCTATAAATTCTTTCCGGCCGATAATTACCGGATCGAACTTTTCGACAAAGGTTATTTTGTTGAGTTTTGCAAATGCGCCGTGTACGGCATCCGGTCCATCATCATTTGCCCTACTTCCCTTTTCGAAGGCATAGAATTGATCGATGAGCGTTGCTTGGTCGGGATAGTCTTTTTCTGCGATATTGAAAACCACACCGCCTCGTTCGAAAAATCCGGCAAGACTCTCGATCCGGTCGAATTTACCCTCTTTAGGCCGTTTATCAGCAACGACAGGAATATAATACCCGCGTTTGTCGCCCTCCGTGTCGAAGTCGTTGACAAATTCGTCCATGGCGAACAGTCCCTCTATATAGTAGCGGATATTATATCGGTCAAGATACTCTTTTTCGTAGAGGTCGTACAGCCATGCTGCGCATTTAGCCCTACTGCCACGCGAAAGATATGTATGTATGATATGATACTCCCGGCCTGTTTTTCCTACCAGAATAAGAGCCTTGTAGTCTCCGGCGTCTTTATAAGATAAGTCTCCGTAAAAACAGAGAGCGTCGTATTTGGATAACGGCAACATTTTGCCGTGCCGGATGTGCTCGGGCTTAAAGATCGTTCCTTCGGCAATATGGGTGTTCATAAATTCGCGCATAAAGCTCCGGTATGGCGTATCCCGGAATTTTTTGCGCCAGTATTCGGCTGTTGTTTTTTCCGGCCATTCCGGTATAAACGATGACAGGTCTTTTACGGCGTTAACGGTGAGCACATGAAAAATCGAGTCATCGCCCTCTTGTTTTGCCCGTTTTTGAGATACTTGAAAATAGTTCTTAAGTCGGTTTGTAATGCTGTTTTTATGAAAGTTGTTGTTTGCAAACACAAATCGCTCGGTACTGTCGTCCGTATTGTCGAAACATCCCCAGACATCCTCGGTAATGTAATTTACTCCGTCTTCCATTAACCGGTCGTTATTGACATGGCGACGGTTATCGGTATCGTCACAAACTATATAATCCGGACGATTTTCGCCCTCTCTTGCACCTCTGGGACTTTGTCCGAATCCGATAGCCGTAAATTTAACCCCGTCGGTCGTTATGAAATCACCGTCCGCCCATGATCCGAATTTGAATCGTTCACCGTAATCGTTTATGAGCCTTTTATTGTACTGAAGTTGTGCCTGTATGCCGGATAACAATTTGTCTGCTTTGTCTTCTGTTTCACCGATTAGCAGCATGTAATGCAGGTCTTGCGTAACCAGATAAAGATATAGGGGTATGCCCATATCGATATGCACTGATTTTGCGGCAGACCTGTACCATTCGGCCAGTATCCGGCATTTTTTGTTTTTGATTATGATTTCTGCGAGTTTGCGTTGAAACCATGCGCATTTGCATTTGGCATAGTTCGGGAAATAATATTCGAACCAGCGTATATAATCTTTTTCAAGCCAACCGATCCGCTTTTGTCTTTCTTTTGCAGATTCATTGATCTTTATGGTCGTTGCAGATGCGATTCGCCTGCAATGCTTGTCGTAATCAAGCAGTATTTTATAATATTTATTATCCATTTAAACGCTGATTAATTATACTTCGAGAGAGATGCGGTACTGTAAAAATTGTTTATGATATTTGCTTAGCAGGAGAGCCTGTGACGGATCGGTTTCCACCAGCCAATTGTCACATTCTTTAAGCACATCGGCAATGATTCGGATCGATATTTTTTTGTCGAGCCGGTCAATTGCCGCTACAATCTTGCTCAACTTGTCAGCATCGATAGTAGAAGGTTCTCCGTCTGCAATCTTTTTGGCTTCATCGAGAAGTTTTTCTTTGATGCGTACCGGAGACATTTGCAGTTCTTTACGTTTGTCATCCCATGTTTTTTCACCTTCCCGCCCTTTACGCCAGTTGCTCACGGTTACCTCGCTGACATTTAGCAAGTCTGCTATCTCCCGCCCGGACATACCTTGCCCGACGAAAAGCTCTTCTGCAGTCGCCCGCAGTTTCATGTAGTCTTTTTTATCTTCTTTTTTCGCCATAAACGTTGCTTTTGTTTACACAAAAGTCATTCGAAAACATGTTAAAAACTAATAAGTTTCTAACCGTTATTTGGTTGGTTATAAGTGATATATTGAATTTTTACAGGCTGTAAAATTCCATATACATTTGACATGCAAACAAAAAAACAAATGGCTATAATAAGACTATACGGAGATATTACAGATTGGTATAATAATGCCGCCGATTTAACGAAACGATTACAAGTTGTAGATAGCAAGGCAGACCATATAGATATGCACATCCATAGTTATGGAGGATCAGTAATCGAGGGTACAGCGATATTCAATGCGATATTGAATAATCCTATACCTGTATATTGTTATGTTGACGGCATTGCGGCCAGTATGGCGGGTATTGTCATAATGGCTGCTTCAAAAGTTTACATGAGTGAAAACGCTTATATTATGTTACATGCCCCGGCAGGAGGTTGTGACGGCAGAGGTACGGCGGAGGATCATCTGAAAATTGCGGAAACCCTCAAAAAAATGCAGACAAACTTTGTTAAAGCAGTCGTTTCGCGTACGGGGCAATCTGAACAAACCGTAACGGATTGGCTGAAATCCGAAACTTGGTTTACCGCCGAGGAGGCTTTGAATGCAGGTTTGATCGACGGCATTGTAGATCGCGTCGCCGAGGGGGTAAAAGTTTTTCCTAAAGCCGAAATTTCTCTCATGGGAGAGCAATCTGTATATTCTCTGTATAGTGCTTATTTGACCGAAAAAACAACTAAAAATCAAAATTTTATGAACAAAAAAGAATTGATTGACCGGTTTGGTTTGACCGGGGTAACCGAAAACAGCACAGATGCCGAAATTTATGCCGCTATCGATGCAAAATTACAGGCGGAACGAGAAGCCCGGACGGAGGCGGAAAATGCTCTGAACTCTTATCTTGAGGCTGAAATTAAAGCGGCGTTGGATAGTGTAAAAGATAAAATTACCGCCGAGCAGAGAACGCAGTTTGAAGCGATAGGGAAAAAGGTTGGCATGGAAGCATTGAGGGCTGCGATTTCCCCATATCGACAAAAAGTCACTTTTTCGGCAATGATCGATGCTGCCGCCGGGCATGGCGGTCAACCTCAGAAAAGCTGGGATGATTATCAGAACGAGAACCCTCTTGTACTTGACCGTATGCGAAAAGATGATCCGGAACAATTCAAGGCTCTTTATAAGGCGAAGTACGGAGTAGAACCGAATATTTAATTTAATGAGTAAAATACGATGAAAATGAAGTTTGCTAAAATGTTTTTTGCGCTGTTGCTTAATGCTTTGATCGGCGCTACAATTGCCGGATTAGCGGGAGTTGATCCGTTGTATGGTGCATTAACGTTAAATGCCGTTGGTTTGGCATCCTGTTTCTTCCCGCGCCAATTTGGAGTTTTATCTGAAACCGTATATACGGAAATTTGGACGGGTAAGGTTGTCGAGCACTTTACACATGCCGAACAGGGCACGTTTTTGGACGGAATACCCGATTTTTCGCCTCATGCTGAAAATGATGTCATACACCTTAATGATGTGTCCGGTGATCCTACGGTGTTAATTGATAATAAGACATACCCGCTTGATGTAGAAACTTTAGCGGACGGGGATGTTGCTATCAAACTGAGCAAATTTGAGACAAAGGCTACTTCTATTACCGATGATGAGTTGTACGCATTGTCTTATGATAAGATCGCTTTAGTCAAAGAACGTCATGGCAATAAATTAGCTGAAGCACATTTGGATAAAGCAATCCATGCCCTTGCTCCGGCTTCGAATACGACGGATACTCCGGTATTGCTCACCTCAGGGGAGGTGACAGACGGTCGTTTGCGTCTTACCCGTGCGGACATCCTGTCGCTTAAAAACAAACTTGATAAACTGAAAGTACCTAAACGTGGCCGACGTTTGGTATTGTGTAGCGACCATGTCAACGACTTGTTAATGGTAGATCAGAAATTTAAAGATCAATATCATAATTACGAAAGCGGAGTGATTTACAAAATGTTCGGGTTTGAAATTTACGAGGCGGTGAATTGTCCCTTGTTTGGTCAGGATTTGGCAAAAAAATCATACGGGGCTGTTCCTGCCGACGGAGACTATGAAGCATCTGTATTTTTTTACGTTCCCCGCATGTTTAAAGCGGTGGGTAGCACTAAAATGTACTATTCGGAAGCCGCAAAAGATCCTTTGTACAAGCGTAATCTGATAAGTTTTACCAACCGGTTTATCGTGTTGCCACAACAGGCCAAAAAAGCGTGCGCCGCTATCGTAAGTAAAAAATCAGCATAAAATAAGGAGGAGTCATGGCTAAAGTAAATAAAGATATGAATGAGACGGCAAAGCGTATTGCGAAAGAATATGGTGTCGGAAAGGTGTATGTGAATGACAAAGGAGAGTATTTTACCGATAAATGCAATGCTTATAACAGTGTGGATGACCGCAAGAAGATCAGAGTAATTGATTGTGCGGCTATAATGAAAACGGAGGACGACAAAGATGAGCAGATTAACACTGACTAAAGGTCGCACCGGAGCGAACACTTTGACGGATTATGTCAAATGTTCTGCTTTGGTAGGGTATTTCGGGACGACAAAACCCAAAAGCCCGGTCGATGGAAAAATTTATCTTGAAGAAGATAGGCCGATAACCCTCTACACGGTGGATGATATTGCATCTTATGGCATCACGGATACTTTGCTGACACATCACATATCGGAGTATTTTCGGGTATCCGGATCGGGGGCTGTACTTTGGTTATTGAGTGTTTCCGAGGGAGATAAATCTTTTAAATCTCTCATAGAATCGGAAAGTGTTAAAAAGATGATTGCGCAGGCTGACGGAAATATTTTTAATCTCGGTTTTGCCTACTTGCCGGAAATGTCTGTCGCAAAAGTTGACGGTATGCCTCAAGGATTAATGGAGGCAATACAGGCTGCACAAGCGTTATCGGACTGGACATTTTCAACGAATCGTCCATTGTGCATCGGGCTGGAGGGAGCTGGATATGCGGGGCAGGCGGCATCAGTACTGAATCTTCGTGATCTTAAAATTTCGGAAACGGAATTTAATGCTCCGAATGTATCTGTTGTTATCGGTCAGGATTGGGATTTTGCGGATAGCCTAAAGAATGAAGCTCAATATTATGCTGCGATCGGCACGCTGTTGGGGGCTATGGCAAAGCGTCCGGTCAGCCTCAATATCGGTGAGGTAGGAACTATGCCGTTAACAGATGCGACGCGGGGTGTATGGATCAATGCAGGTTTGTCTAACCATGTCAAAGTTAAGGATCAGGAGGCTGAACTTGAGACACTTAATACAAAAGGCTATATACTTGCCGAGTATTATTCGGGTATTGCTGTTTTTAATGACGGGCATAACTGCGCTCGTGAGGTTATCGATGCCGACGGAAATATGAGTGAGTCGAGTATGGCGTTAGCTCGTACCAATTGCAAAGTATTCAGAGAGTTATACGAAGCGTATTTGCCTAAAATCAAAAGCTCGCCACCTTTGGATCGTACCGGTAAATTGACAACCGGAATGATTCGGTATTATGAGGGATTCGGAGATGATGTATTTGCCCGAATGAGTGCTGCCGGAGAAATATCTGCCGGAGAAACGACTGTCGATCCGGATAGTGATTTAGTGACTGGAAATAAAAGTTTGGACGTCTCCTATGACTGGATGCCGATAGGCTGCATAGGGCGTATAAACGGAGTTATAAATATAAAACGGTCGTTGATATGAAAATACGGAAGAATGGCAAAGCTTATGACGGCGGGAATGTTGAAGTTACCGCATTAGGCAATATCTGGGAACATGTAACGGAATTGAGTTATGGAACTACACAGGAACATCAGTTGAATCATACGATTAGCAGCAATCGGGCGGCTTCTTGGTCTATGGGCAAGGTAGAGCATACGGCAAGCATTACGATTTTAGTTGCCGGTATCGCACCCATTGAAAAGGCGGCAGGAGGAGATTTACTGAGCATCAAGCCTTTTGATATTAATGTAACTTATGTCGATGAATACAATGAAGTGATAAACGATACGATTACGGCTAAATTTAGCAGTCAAGGGCGTAGTGTTACAACTGAAATGGGACTGGCGTATCAGTATGATTTATTTGTATTGGACATCAATTATCAATCACAAAAAGTATAAGAATGGAAAAAGAACAAAGACTTCCGGCAGGTATTACTCCGGAACTTTTAGCGACGTTGAAAGAGAAATACGGTAATCGGTTACGTTATGCCGATCTCCCTAAAGATGATAACGGCGACGAGTATTTAACTGTTATTGTCTGCGTGCCCGACAGGGTTGTTACTTCGGAGTTTGAGAAATGGATAGAGTCGAATCCGTTAAAAGCAAAAGAATTATTGGTTAATGCATGCCTTTTGACGCATAAGGAGGAGGTTAAAGCTGATGACGGTCTGTTTTATGCAGCCGTTAATGCAATATCGAGTTTAATCCCTTTACGCAAAGCCGTCGTGCGGAATATATAGCCGCTTATCCGGTAATTATAGACGACGACGGCAAGGATACCGACCGTAAATATAATGCGTTGATTAGCTTTTATTTTCATATTCCATATCCCGAATATCTAAGCTTGGATGTATGGTGCGAAAAGGTAGAACAATTAAAATGGTTAGCCCGGCAGGGAATTTTAGGAGTTAAACTATGAGTAGATTTGAGATAGAATTGTTTGACAGGTATCAGCGTGCTTTCGGGCATGTGGGTGATTTTGGAGAAGCTCTTGCATCCGGGACATACGTATCCGGAGCAATAGATAGAAGTATATATACCGCCGGTATCGCTCTCAATAATGCTTTGGTTACAAAAAAAGTGCAGTCTCCTAATAACTATGCTGTGGATTGTTATACGATCAATGTTGCAGACCGGCAGTTTGCAGATATGGTGTTGACCGTTGACGGCGAAATTTACCGGTTTGCTTTTGATCAGAGCACGGATGTGCTCGCACCTCCTCCCTTATTTTCCTTTTCCCGGTCTAAAAAAACGGTTATTACCGTAATAGACCGGGGAGATGAAAACGAAATTGTCGAAGACTTCGGATTGCAGAGTTGGGAAATTAACATTGACGGTATTATAGTGGATATGGAGAGGCATCAGTATCCCGGCGATAAAGTTCGCCGGCTTAACGCTCTTTGCACTTATCGCGGTATTATACCGGTATCATCTAAGCTGCTTGCTGATATGAGTATTACGGCAATCTGGATCGATCGCCAATCCTATGATTTTGTAGAAGGTTATCCGGACACGGTGCGTTATAATCTTGTTGCCCATAGCGCTAAACCTGCCGAATTTAATTTAATTGTAAAATAATGCCTTATTTGACAGCAAATTCACGATTTACAGTTCTCTCTCCGGATGGTCGGGGCATTGAAATGTCGTATATATCCAGTGCAGAAATAAAATTGTCTGTTCGGGATTTGGGCGGGTCGGCTCTTGTCGTAATCCCTCGCGAATATCAGACATTGCAACCATTGCCCGGACTTACGAAAGAGAGCTTGTATAATTATATACGTGTTGGATACAGGGTTAAATTAGAACTGGGATATGACGGACAGTACAATGCGGAGTTTACCGGGTATATTCGTAAAATAGAGTCGGGTTGGCCGGTTAAATTGCATTTAGATGATGATTTATACCCGTTTAAACACGGAGATATACTTACTAAAAGTTGGGTATCGACAACGTTAATGTCTGTATTATCATATATTCTGCCTGAATATAAAATCGACTGCCCGGATCTTAATTTGTCGGCCGGCTGGCAGATAAACAGACAATCTCGGTATAGTGCGTTACAAGATTTAAAGCAGCAAATAGGTTTTTATGCCCGAATCGATACGGATAATAAGTGCGCATATTGTTATTGGCCGTATTCGTTTAGAGTTTTTGACCGGCATAAATATGTTTTTGGGGTAAATGTCAAAAAGAATAATTTGACATACAATCGTAAGGAAGATACCAAACTTCGTATCAATGCTGTAGCTCCGTCGAAAAACGGTAAGAAAATACGGATTACAGTAGGAAGTAATGATAACGATGCACGTGTAATATCCCGAAATTTTAATTATGTATCATCCGAATCCGAGCTTAAGCGATTGGCCGACAAAGAGCTGCAAACGATCAGTTATGACGGTTATCAAGGTTCGATTACCGGTTATGGTTTGCCGCGTACGATGCCGGGTGACAGCTTACAGATTATCGATGACCGGGAACTTGATCGGGAGGGCGTATATTTGATTGACTCGGTACAAATACGGTATGGATCGGATACGGGTTATGAGCGTATTAATCAATTAAGTTATAGATTATGACTCCGGAAGATGCTTTTGAACAAATGATCCGTAAATTGATTCAAGGTGTACCGGCGGCTGTGACGGTCGGTATTGCGACTAATATTGACAAAGAAACCGGAATGTGCGATGTGAATCGGGAGGATGCGCCAACATTGCATAGGGTGCGGATCGATGTAATTGCGGGTATAAAAAAAGGATTAACGATATATCCGAAAGATAAATCGCTTGTCGCCTGTATAACAATTGAGGGAAATCCAATGGATGCCTATTTATTGGCGGTGTCGGAGGCGGACGAGATCAGGTTAGGAGGTAAAGAGGCCGGAGGTATTGTTTTGTCCGGATATTTATTCGATCGATTGCAAAAGATCGAGCAATCTTTGTCCGATTTGATAACCAGCTATAAAGCACATACACACCCGGTGTCCGGAACAGCAACCGGAGCGATTATGCCGACTCCGATAATCGGTGATCCGGGCACAACAAAACAAAATGATTTGGAAAGTAAAATCGTATATCAATGATGACGGGGATATTGTTAAGTGAGCAATACGGGGATTTGGATATAAATCCGGTATTCGATAATGACGGTAAAATTATCCGGGGATTGCAGATCGGAGAAACGGATTATCAAAATATTAAATTATTGTTATCGTCCGATAAAGGCGATTTTAAGGACTATCCGGTATTGGGCGTTTCAATGGATAAATACCTTAAATCTTCGGACAAAACCGATGAGTTGTTACGGGAGATAAAAGTGCAGTTAGAGGCGATTGGCTATATACAGCCGGAGGTAACTTTGGATGATACGGGTAAATTGGTAATTGATGTTTAAACGTAAATTTATGAGGGTTTATATTATCATTTTGATTCTGTTTTTTGCAAGTTGTACACGTACTATATATGTACCAAATACGACAACCGAAACGGTTGTCGAAACATTGCGGGATACGGTTGTTGAAATATCTCCCGACAGCTCTTTGCTGATAGCTTTGTTGGAGTGCGATTCAGCGGGAAATGTATTGATTGACCGAATAAATGAATTACAGGCTGGAAAAAGGTTATTGCCTCCGCAAATAGATATAAAAGATAATATTCTTACGGCAACCGCAAAAGTGGATAGTTTATCGATTTATTTAACTCTTAAGGATCGATATAGGGAATCTGCAACGAGCCAGACGATTATTGTCAACAAATTAACCAAATTTCAGCGTACTTGTGTTTGGGGATTTTGGGTGTTGGTTGTCTTAATCGGTATTTATATGATATTTAAAATACGTAAGAGATGATATATATAGTATTGCATAAACAATCGCTTTTTGATATAGCGTTACAACTGTATGGTAGCATAGCGGGAGTTTTCGCTTTGGCCGCTACTAACAATATACAAGATATAACCGTTGATTTACAGCCGGGAGTTTCGCTTGAGTATAATGTCGGGGACGTCGTCGACAAACCGATAAGGGAGTATTATTGCATAAATAGTATAATCCCCGCAACGTCTGTAGATATGGGGCTGGGAGTGTTTGATGAAACTTTTGATTTAACTTTTGATTGATATGGCACGAACGATAGAGGATATATCACAGGGGATTAAAAAGTCGTTTGTTGAAAATGCTACATTGGCAGAGGCTTATAATCTGCAGGCGGGATTGACTTTCGATGAACAATTCAGTGCGCTGAGTATTGAAGCGGCTTTAGTCTTTATTGTATCATCGGCAATTTGGACACTTGAATCGCTATGGGATATTTTTAGGTCGGATACAGAGAAGCATATTGAAGAAAGCTATACAACATCTATCCCTTGGTATTATCAGAAAGCGTTGGAGTTTCAACTTGGCGATGATTTGATTTTTGATGCTGCCAAATATGCCTACGCTTATAAAGATGTTGATACGGACAAGCGTATCGTAAAGTATGTCGCAATCCGGGAGGTTAAGACCGAAAACGGGGTTATGTTTTTGAAATTTTATTATTCGGGAGAGAACAAAGCTGCCATACCAACGGAACATCGTTCGGCTTTTGAGCAATATATAAAACTGATAGGTGCGGCCGGTATGCATTATGAATTTGTTACACAAGATCCTGACCCGATCCGAATAAAACTGCGTATATATTACAATCCTTTGTTACTTGATGATACCGGAGTCCGTTTAAGTGGAGGCGGAATGCCAGTAAAGGAAGCCATAGAGTCTTATTTAAATACGATTGCTTACGGAGGAGTGTTTTATGCTTCTAAGCTGGTCGATAGGATACAACAAGCGGAAGGAGTTAAAGATGTCGAGTTGATTTCGGAAACATGGAACGGGTCAACATCATTGCAACGGAAAATAGAAGCGATATCCGGTGCTTTTATATTGGATTTTCATAGTGAAGATATAACTTATAATGTTGAGTTGGATGAATTGGAGTAAATACATATTGTTATTGTTACCTCCAAGACTGAGGTTTATCAGGCTGCATGCATTTTTAACGGTTTTATTATCACCTGTCGTGTCTTTGTATGATCAATTTCGATCATGGCAAGCCCGAAAAAAAATGCAACTGTCGGCTACACCGCAGGCTATATGGCTGCCTAAAATAGTATGGGAGGAAATGGGGGCTAAAATAGGTATAGAGTACAGTGACGGCATACCCGACTTTTGGGTAATTGTATATGATGACAATGCGGATATTCCGCGCCTGAGAACATTGATAGAACGTTATAAATTGGCAGGTAAATCATACCGAATAAAACTGCAGGACGAGACGATTACTCAGGAGTGGATCGATTTTGTATGTACTTCGTTCGAATACCGTTCATTTTTCAATGCTTTTGTTTGTGTAGACAGTGGATTGATCAACAATTATATCGCAATAACGGCAGGTATTGTCGGACTAAGAGGTATTATGGCTCTTTTAACTTATCCGGCAGAGTCCGAGATTAATATATCGTTGACATACCAGTATTCTTCCGGTTTGTTGAATACGATCAATTTGCTTGTCGCCGAACAGGAGCAGAGCTCAACTTATGAGCTTAGTCCGACAGAGCCGGATATAGCAAGCATAGTACAAGCTGAAATTTTATATCCGGAAGGCGGGGTAGATAATAAATATAAATACATAATAGATATATCATGAATACAGGAGAAGCGCGTGCGTACGGAGTAACCGTACAACATCTGTCCGGCGGGTCAGTCATATCGGAGGCTATATACACACTGGAGCATATCGGAGTGTCGAAAAAAGAGGTATCGGAAATGACTGATACCGAATATACAGAAAAAATGAATGAGTTTAAAACGTATGTTGAAAATCAAGAACCGGGGTTGGTTTTGGATTTGTCAGGTATGGTTAAAACAGATATTATTTTATGTCCAATTGGTAAAGATACAAATTATGAGTAATGATTTAAAGAAACGAGCAGAGCAGATACGGGATGAGCGGATACCCGGCAATAATACAGCTGAAAGGGTTGGAGGTGTTTTGGTGGCATTGGCTGAGAATGATGATCAAAAGGCGGATAAGGATTTATCTAACGTACCGGCAATAAAAGCGATTGATGTGTCAGAGCTTGATTCCGCTACGGATAACGGCTGCATTTATTTGGTAAAAGATCCCAACTATATGTTCAACACCCGTTATATGATGACCGTTACTCGAGTCGATACCGGATCGATATTTACAGTACAGACCCGATTATCCATAAATGGGGTTGAGCAACGGAGTAAAGGTGATGACGGCATTTGGACGTCATGGAGTAATATTCTCAAAACAGTAACGGAGAGCTATGACGGTCTGATGCCTTCAACGGACAAGCGGAAACTGGACTCGATCATACCTGTGCGGGTAAATGTTAATACAGCCATAAATACATCTACTTTGGAAGGTAAAGGGAGAACAATTCCATTTCTAAGCGAAGAATTGTCTATGGCGGATATTATAACTATGACCGATTCAGGTTTCAGGTTCATGTTTTGCTATACCTATAATGACAACGGAACATTGAAAACAGGGAGTCTGGATTTTGAGGCTTCTTATGAATATACACAGACCCTTTCTTTTTATAACGCATCAAAGACTATTACGATTGATTTAATAGAGTCTTCAAAAGGTGGTCAGGTAAATGTGGAAATCTCATTATCTGAGTAAATATTTTGTAATTAAAAACAAACCATAACAATATGAACAATATCATGCCCTTAGATAAGAACCTCAATCCCGTACCGGTATTGCCGATAGGAACAGCCCAAGACATCACGGACGGGACACTTCCGTCAGGAGCAAGCCGTATAATCCGGATAACGGCCGTTACCGACTGCCGGCTCTGGCAATATAGAGGAGATAAAACCGGAAACGGAGTTCTCCTCCCGTCCGGACAGACAGAATACTTTTCGGTATATGAGGGGTATTCGATAGAGATATCGGGAACAGCAAATGTAATGGAATGATGATCGGATTAGGGAACTTAGGACATTTAGGGAAGCTTGGTCACGCTTCAACCTCCGGGACGAACCATCCGGAAGTAGAGGCCTCCGGCCGAG
>PPYE01627942.1_pt1 | contig 15959 bp, 16 predicted proteins | sample 1559881 | NCBI WGS metagenome assembly PPYE01 (sample SAMN08240022, study PRJNA423297) | Human gut metagenome, whole genome shotgun sequencing project. | reverse complement strand
ATACAATCCGCCCCATAAGCCTTTGCTTTCACGCTGTTCTAACCAGACTTTTCCTTGATGAGATAAAATCAAAAAATAGCTCTGCTTTTCCGGCAACGATTTTTGGGGTTTCTTTCCAGGAAACTCTGTCCACTTTTCGAGTTTATTGGCTAAACAATCGTTACTTAGAGGACAAAGATCACATTTAGGTTTTGTTCGGGTGCAAATAGCCGAACCGATATCCATCATCGCTTGATTAAATTCAGCGACTCTCGTTGTTGGTGTAACCTGTTCGCTCAACTGCCATAATTGATTTTCGACTTTCTTCTCACCAGGCCAACCTTCTACAGCAAAATAACGAGAAAGGACGCGTTTTACATTACCGTCTAAAATCGGATAAGGTTGATTTTGTACAGAAGATAAAATTGCTCCTGCCGTCGATCGCCCCACGCCTGTTAATGCCCAAACTTGCTCAAATTGTGTAGGAAATTCATCTTGATATTCATCTCTAATGGTTTGAGCGGCTTTATGTAAATTTCTTGCACGGGCGTAATAACCGAGTCCCGTCCACAGATGTAACACTTCGTCTTGTGATGCATTAGCAAGTGCGGTCACATTAGGAAAGGTTTTGATAAATCGCTCAAAATAAGGAATAACGGTAGAAACTTGGGTTTGTTGTAACATTACTTCGGAAAGCCAAACACCATAAAGGGTTTTATTTTGTTGCCAAGGCAAATTTTTACGCCCAAACTTTTCATACCATTGTAAAACTGAATGGGCAAAAGGGGCATCAACAGAGGATTGGGCTAACATAACTTTCCTAAAATGCAGTCAAAATAAGTAAGAATTTGGCGATGATTCTATCACTAAAGCGCACCTCTTGATCAATTTGATTTTTTCAGTATAATTCGCAGTCTATTTGGTGTCGGATTATCGGCGATTATTAACTCACGCGGTGTAAGTGGAAAGCATTTATAGCGGCGTGGCTTCAATTTGAGGTTTTCTATGAAACAAGGTATTCATCCAGAATATAAAGAGATCACTGCAACTTGTTCTTGCGGTAACGTGATCAAAACTCGTTCAACTTTAGGCAAAGATATCAACCTTGATGTGTGCGGTAGCTGCCACCCATTCTACACTGGTAAACAACGTGTTGTTGATACTGGTGGTCGTGTTGAACGCTTTAACAGCCGTTTCAAAATCCCAGGTACAAAATAATTTGAATCTGTGTGAAGAACCCTGCTTAGGCAGGGTTTTTTATTATCCAATAACTCACAATATTTCAAATACAACCTACTAAAAGAACAATTTGATAGTATCATATCATCTGGAATATGATTGTATACTCGAACAGAAATTAGCAATCCGCCGTTGCTTATCATGGTCTGTCTTAAGTAAATAAGTCTAGATTTTGGGAGCCAAATAACTTTGATTGTGCTATTTAACTATACTTTTTTATTTCTTACACAAGTTGATTATTATGTTCATAAGCATAAAGTGTATTAAACATCAGCATAGCAACCGTCATAGGTCCCACTCCGCCCGGTACTGGCGTAATATAAGACGCTTTTTGTATCGCTACATCATATTCCACATCACCGACCAATTTACCATCAATACGGTTAATGCCTACATCAATTACGGTTGCCCCTTCTTTAATCCAATCGCCGGGAATAAAACGAGGTTTGCCAACAGCCACTACTAAAACATCTGCCTGACGAATATGATGCTCTAAATCTTTGGTGAAACGGTGCGTTACCGTAACAGTAGCGCCTGCTAATAATAATTCAAGCGACATCGGACGTCCCACAATATTTGATGCACCAACGATCACGGCATGTTTACCGTGTAAATCAATACCTGTGGTTTCCAATAATTTCATTACGCCATAAGGGGTACAAGCCCGTAAAGTTGGAATACGCTGACATAAACGCCCCACATTATAAGGGTGGAAACCATCTACATCTTTTTCAGGGCTAATTCGTTCAATAACGAATGCGCTATTAATCTGTTCGGGTAATGGAAGCTGAACCAAAATACCATCAATGGTTTCATCTGCATTTAATTGATCTATAAGTTGAAGTAGTTCTGCTTCTGTTGTTGTTTCAGGCAAGTCATAAGATTTAGAGATCATTCCAATCTCTTCGCAACTTTTACGTTTACTGCCCACATAGACTTGAGAAGCAGGATCTGCACCCACTAAAATTACTGCAAGTCCTGGTGCACGTTTACCTTGAGCACGATAATGTTCAATTTTACTGGCAACATCAGATTTGATTTTTTTTGATAGTTCAGTACCTGAAATAATTTGGGCGGTCATGCGTTTTCCTCTAGGTGGAATTAAGTAAACGTTTGCTATTTTAACTGAGAACGCCTTATTTTACAAAGACAACAAAAGTGCGGTTGAAAAAACTGGAATAATTTTGAGCAGTTGAAAGATAAATCTAAAAAAATTAATTGACTGAAAAGAAAAGCTCACTATAATTATGCTCAATCGTCGGCGAGTAGCGCAGCTTGGTAGCGCAACTGGTTTGGGACCAGTGGGTCGTAGGTTCAAATCCTATCTCGCCGACCACTTCTTTTATATTTCCCTCGAAATGCCATACAAAAGATGTAACCCTTGAAATGCGCCCTTAGCTCAGCTGGATAGAGCAACGCCCTTCTAAGGCGTGGGTCAAAGGTTCGAATCCTTTAGGGCGTGCCATAACTCATATTAATCTATTATTTTTTTCTAATTTACTTTTTTAGCGAAAATAATCAATTCAACGCATATTTTGTACAAAAAAATAGCGTAAATTCTAGATCTCAAAACAAATTAGTTTAAAAGATGATTTTAAATTCAGAAAAGAAAATATTTGAATGGCGGTGAGAGGGGGATTCGAACCCCCGATGCACTTTCGCACATACACGCTTTCCAGGCGTGCTCCTTCAACCACTCGGACATCTCACCGTTTTGAAGTGCGTGAAATATAAAGATTTATCTAAGATTAGTCAAGTTTTTTGAGCTAGAACATAAAAAATCCTGTTCCTTTTAGCTAAAATATAAACTTATCTCTTTTCTATTGTCGTATTTTTATGCAAATCAAATCTCTCTTTTCTAAAAATGTGTTTCTGGCTGTCAAACCATTTAGCGCATTGAAAGAATCTTTCCGTGAAGGTTACGGAAAACAAAAATTGATTAAAGATATTATTGCGGGGCTTACCGTGGGAGTCATTGCGATTCCCCTCTCCATGGCCTTAGCGATCGCCAGCGGTATTCCACCACAACATGGTCTTTATACGGCTATCGTAGCGGGGATTGTAATTGCATTAACTGGTGGATCGCGTTTCAATATTTCTGGACCAACCGCGGCATTTGTCGTGATTTTATATCCCGTTACTCAACAATTTGGACTCAGTGGTTTGCTCATGGCTACGCTACTTTCGGGGATTATTTTAGTCATCATGGCGTTGTCTCGATTGGGGCGGTTAATTGAGTACATTCCTCTCCCCGTTACACTGGGCTTTACCTGCGGGATTGGCATTACTATCGGTACATTGCAAATCAAAGATTTCTTAGGTTTAGATATTGCTAAAATGCCGCCTCACTATATTGAAAAAGTACAGGCTATTTTGACCGCACTTCCGACGATTAGCTGGGCTAATACCGCTGTTGGTGTGGTCACCTTATTTATACTCACGCAATGGCACAAACTTCGTTTACCTGTACCAGGTCATTTACCTGCTGTGGTTATTGGTACACTGATGGCATTAGCTTTAGGGCAATTTGGTTTCTCGGTTGAAACCATTGGCACAGCATTCCACTACACCTTAGCCGATGGTACAACGGGAAACGGTATTCCAAATGTCTTACCTGAATTTACCTTACCTTGGAATATTCCAAATGCGCAGGGGGAAATCATTAATTGGAATTTTGATCGCATACAGACTCTCTTACCTGCAGCCTTTTCAATGGCAGTATTAGGTGCGATTGAGTCACTACTTTGTGCGGTCATTTTAGATAACATGACTGACACAAAACATCACTCCAATAATGAATTACTCGCTCAAGGTTTAGGTAATATTATTTCACCATTCTTAGGCGGAATTACGGCAACTGCAGCAATTGCACGTTCTGCAGCCAACGTTAAATCTGGGGCTGTATCACCAATAGCCAGTGTAATTCATGCACTCTTAGTTTTATTCTCGCTATTATTCTTTGCGAATGCCCTGTCTTATTTGCCACTCTCTTCTATGGCTGCATTGCTATTAATGGTAGCTTGGCATATGGCGAATGTACCTGAAATCATTCGTTTAGCACGTCGGTCAACAAAAAATGAAATTGCGGTGTTGTTCACTTGCTTAATTCTCACCGTATTATTCGATATGGTGATTGCCATCTCAGTTGGCGTATTATTGGCGAGCCTCTTATTTATCCGCACCATTGCAGAAATGACAAAAGCTATTGAACAACCTGCACCAGAAGATCTGAATGATGTGTTAGCTTATCGTATCAGTGGCCCATTGTTCTTTGCCGCGGCAGATAAACTCTTTGCGGATTTGCATGATAAAACCGTACATACGGATCACGAAATCAAACATATCGTATTACAATGCGATGCCGTGACCGTACTCGATACGGGGGGCATCCATGCACTCACTCACTTTGTACAACATATGTTGCCACATCAACAAATCTACTTGTGCAATATGCAATTTCAACCACTAAGAATGTTAGTGAAATCAAACTCTGTTCCTGAATTGCAAAAAATCAACTACGGCTCAGATTTACAAGATGTCTTTAATAAAATTCGTGAGTTTGAGCAAGCAAATCCATAAAACAGTGAAAAGCGTGCTAAAATAGGCACGCTTTTTTATCAATAAAAATAAAGGAATTCAGAATGCGTCCAAATAATCGTGAAAATCATCAATCTCGTCCAATTAAAATCACCCGTAATTACACAAAACATGCTGAAGGCTCAGTATTAGTGGAATTTGGTGATACTAAAGTATTGTGTACGGCGAGTGTTGATGAAAGCGTACCGCGTTTCTTAAAAGGACAAAATCAAGGTTGGGTGACAGCAGAATATGGCATGTTGCCACGCTCGACACACAGCCGTATGCAACGTGAAGCAGCAAAAGGCAAACAAGGTGGACGCACCATGGAAATTCAACGCTTAATCGCACGTTCATTACGTGCAATGGTTGATTTAGAAGCCCTTGGCGAACGTTCTATTACCTTAGACTGCGATGTGATTCAAGCGGATGGCGGTACAAGAACAGCGTCTATCACGGGTGCAGCGGTGGCTTTATGTGATGCTATCAATGGTTTAATCGCTAACGGCACATTAAAAACCAATCCAATCAAAGGTCTGGTTGCGGCAATTTCGGTTGGGATTGTTGAAGGTGAAGCTGTGTGTGATTTAGAATATGTGGAAGATTCAGCCGCTGAAACAGACATGAACGTTGTGATGATGGAAGATGGCCGCATGATTGAAGTGCAAGGTACGGCAGAAGGCGAACCATTCAGCCACGAAGAATTACTCACCTTATTGGGCTTAGCAAAACAAGGCTGCGAACAAATCTTCGCAGCACAACGTCAAGCATTAGGTTTATAGGAACAAAAAATGGAAAGCTACAAAATCGAATTTATTAAATTTGCGTTGAGCCACCAAGTACTCAAATTTGGTGAATTTACCCTAAAATCAGGTCGAAAAAGCCCTTATTTTTTCAATGCTGGATTGTTTAGCACGGGCGCAGATCTTGCTCGCTTAGGTGAATACTATGCGAAGGCAATTCAATCAAGTGCGGTCGATTTTGATGTTATTTTTGGACCTGCCTATAAAGGTATTCCGATTGCGACGAGCGTTTCCATTGCACTATTCAATCAATTTAACCGAGATACACCTGTTTGTTTTAACCGCAAAGAAGCGAAAGATCACGGTGAAGGTGGTAATTTAATCGGCAGCCCATTAACTGGCAATGTGTTATTAGTCGATGATGTCATCACCGCCGGCACGGCTATTCGTGAATCCATGGCGCTTCTTGAAGCCAACAATGCCAAATTAGCCGCCGTATTTATTGCATTAAATCGCAAAGAAAAAGGCAAAGGCGAACTTTCCGCCATTCAAGAGGTGGAACGCGACTACCAGTGCCAAGTCCTTTCCATTATTGATTTTGATGATTTAATGCAATTCATTGAAAACGAAGCCGATTATCAGCAATATTTGCCAGCAATGCGGGCTTATCGTGAAAGTTATGGTGTGTAATTTGCTACTTGAAAAATAAGAAAAATGCCATATTAATGTAAGGGCAGACATTTACGTCTGCCCATTATTGTCAAAAAGACTTATTTTTTGACCGCACTTTAGGGGAAGAGAATGTATTTTTTTGGAAAGATTATCGGGGTTATTTTAGGTTTCAAATGGGGTGGGTTTTTCGGTGCCATCGCTGGACTCATTTTAGGCTCAATCGCAGATAAAAAACTTTATGAGATGGGTTCTGTTAACTCGAAGAAGATATTCAACTGGCGAATCAGTTGATGAATCAGATGCAATTAGATGAGAGTCATCGCAAACTTGCTCAAGAGGCTTTTAGTCGAGGTAAAGCAACAGATTTTCCACTACGTCAAGTGATTCGCGAATTTCGTATTGGATGTGGGCAACGTGCTGACTTACTGAGAATGTTCTTGCACGTACAAGTGCAAGCCGCATTTGCTGATTCTCAATTACATGACTCAGAAAAAGAAGTCCTTTATGTGGTGGCTGAAGAGCTTGGTCTTTCCCATATGCAGTTTGAGCAAATGCTGGCAATGGAAATTGCAGCTCGTCAATTTACTCAAGGTGGATTCTATCGCCAATACCAACAAGGTGGCTATCAATACCAACAACAAGGCGGATACCAACAATCTTCAGGTCCAACATTAAGTGATGCTTATAAAGTACTGGGTGTGAGTGAAAGCGATGACCGTAATGCTGTAAAACGTGCATATCGTCGTTTAATGAATGAACATCATCCGGATAAGCTAGTTGCTAAAGGCTTACCGCCAGAAATGATGGAAATGGCCAAAGAAAAAGCGCAACAAATCCAAGCTGCTTACGATTTAATTTGTAAAGTGAAAGGCTGGAAATAGTGCGTGTTATCCTCGCCCCCATGCAAGGGGTGCTCGATCCTTTCGTTCGCCAGCTTTTAACCGAAGTGAATGAATACGATCTCTGCATCACCGAATTTGTCCGCGTGGTAGATCAACTCTTACCTGAAAAGGTCTTTTATCGTCTTTGCCCTGAACTCAAAAATCAGGGTTTTACACCTTCTAGAACACCTGTTCGCGTCCAACTTTTAGGTCAACATCCGAACTGTCTTGCTGAAAATGCCCATCGTGCCATTGAACTTGGTTCACATGGTATTGATTTAAATTGTGGCTGTCCTTCTAAGACCGTTAATGGCAGTAACGGAGGTGCAGCCCTACTCAAACAACCTGAATTAATTTATCAAGCGACTCTAGCCTTACGACAAACTGTACCTAGCCACTTGCCTGTTAGCGTTAAAGTACGATTAGGGTGGGATTGTACTTCACAAGCGTTTGAAATTGCCGATGCAGTACAACAAGGTGGCGCGACTGAAATCACCATTCACGGTCGAACCAAAGCCGATGGCTATCGTGCCGATCGCATTAATTGGGAAAAAATCGGTGAAGTGAGATCTCGCTTAGCGATCCCTGTAATTGCTAATGGTGAAATTTGGCGTTGGGAAGATGGTCAAGCATGTTTAAAAGCGACCGAGTGTAAAGATCTAATGGTCGGACGTGGTGCATTAAATATCCCAAACTTAAGCCTTGTACTCAAACAAAATTGCGAAAAAATGCCTTGGGCGGATATTCAAAAGATCTTGCAAAAATATGCGGAAATGGAAAACTTCCATGATTCCGGTTTTTATCATGTTGCCCGCATCAAACAATGGCTACGCTATCTCAATAAAGAATATCCTGAAGCAAATATCGTTTTTGAGCGAATTAAAACCTGCCAAACTGCAGAAGATCTAAGAAACAGACTGAACTAATGCTAAAAAAGTGCGCTCAGAATCGACGGCTTTTTTAGCATGATCCTCACTTGCACGATGAGTTCAACACTCAAACAAAACTTGTCCAAAATCAAAAAGTTATCTAACATAACAAGTAGAATCGATGAGGCATACACCACAAGAAAGGAGAGGTACCTTATGAAGACTCGTCTAATGACCAATGAAGGTGAAGCTAATCCAGCATTAGCGCCAGTCGTTGAGAAGAAACTCACTGTTGGACAAAAAGAAAAATTGGTTCAACCGCTTGATATTCAAGCGCTAATGCCAAAAAAGATGGCTCATTTTCGCTTAAATGGATCGCTCACAACTCCACCTTGTAGTGAAAACGTGGCTTGGACCATTTTTAAAGCCCCAATTCAAGCAAGCAAAGCACAAATTGCCGCGATAGAAGAGATGGAAGGGAAAAACAACCGCCCAACGCAGCCATTAAATCAGCGTGATGTGGAAGTTGAACAATAAATAAAAATGCGTGGATACTCTCCACGCATTTTTTATTCCGATTAGACGAGATTAAAGATGAATATTACCATCATAAATATGAGTCGCATCACCCGTCATATAAAGCGGTAAGCCCACGCCCTCCCACTCAATAAACAAGCTACCACCAGGTAGATCAACCTGCACTTTATTATCAAGTAAACCTTGCATAATTCCAACAGCCGCTGCCGCACAAGCACCACTGCCACACGCTTGCGTTTCACCTGCACCACGTTCATATACACGCAATTTAATGTGGTTACGATTGACGACTTGCATAAATCCAGCGTTTACCCTTTCCGGAAAACGTTCGTGATTTTCTAATAATGGACCTAATTCAGCTACATTTGCTGTTTCAATATTGTCCACTTGAACAACGCAATGGGGATTGCCCATTGATACTGCACCGCAAAGCACCGTTTGAATATCAGTACGTAAAATATAGTTTTTTTCAAATTTGTTGGCAGTAAAAGGAATTTTATTGGGTTCCCAAATCGGCTCACCCATATTGACACGAATTTGCCCATCTTCTTTTACCGTTAAAATCATTTTTCCTTTTTGCGTGCTTACTGCAATATCCTTTTTATTAGTCAGCCCTTTTAAGGTGACAAAATGCGCAAAACATCTTGCCCCATTTCCACATTGTGACACTTCACTGCCATCTGCATTGAAAATACGATAATGGAAATCTAAATCTGGATCATAAGGTGGCTCAACAATTAAGAGCTGATCAAAACCAATGCCACGATGACGATCCGCTAAGCGTTTAATAGTTTCAGGGGTAAAATAGGCATTTTGCGTCACAGCATCAACAACGACAAAGTCATTGCCAAGGCCATGCATTTTGGAAAACTGCATGTTTCCTTCCTTGATTTGAAAATTTTTTGGCATTATAGAGAGAATAAGCCGAATGGCAAATAGCCAGAATAGGCAAAGTGCGGTCAAAAAACACTTCATTTTCTCACCGAACTTTCATCATTACATCCAAGCGTTATTACGTATAATTCCTACTGCAATCCCTTCAATTTCAAAATGAGGCTGTTCCTCAAGATTCACCACGATCGGTTGAAACTCTTCATTTTCTGCATGCAGATAAATAACAGAACCTTTGCGTTCTAAGCGTTTTACTGTCACTTCATCTTCAATTCGGGCAACAACAATCTGTCCATTTCGCACATCTTTTGTACTATGCACAGCAAGAAGATCACCATCTAAAATACCGATATCTTTCATAGATTGGCCATATACTTTTAATAAAAAGTCAGCTTGAGGTTTGAACATATTAGCGTCAACACGATAAGTACCTTCAATATGTTGCTCAGCCAAAATTGGCTCCCCTGCTGCCACACGACCAATAAGCGGTAAGCCCTCTTCTTCCTCATCATTTGCACTATTATCAATAATGCGAATACCGCGAGAAGCTCCCGCAACGATTTCAATTGCACCTTTACGAGCAAGCGCTTTTAAATGTTCTTCTGCCGCATTCGGGGATTTAAAGCCTAATTCACGAGAAATTTCTGCACGAGTTGGCGGCATACCCGTGGTTTCTAAATGGCGTTTTAAGAGTTCCAGCACTTCTTGTTGTCTGGCAGTTAATGGTCTCATATACACTCCTGTTACTTTATACAGAATAACTGTTAGTATATACAGAAAGATGGCGATTGCAACAACTATTTTTTAGCGATAAAAGTGCGGTCTATTTTTTTCATATTTTTGACTGCTCATCATAAATCTAAAATGTAAATTTTTAGAATTTGACTGGTCGAATGTGTTAAAATGCCTAACAATACCTAGAAATGTCTAACAAAAAGAGAATATTAATTATGTCTGGCATCGTAAGTACTTATCGTAAATTATTAGAATTACCGCTTTCGGTTTTAGTAAAAAATAATCCTATTCCCGCTCAACCCATTGAAGAGCTTCAACTCAACATCAATCAACCTATTCTTTATGTTTTACCTTACACCTCTCAAACTGACTTCGTGATTTTTCGCCGTAACTGCTTGAGTGTTGGTTTACCTGATCCCGCTGAAAAAAACGTGATTGATGGCGTAGCATTACCGCGTTATGTCTATTTGGATGAAGGGCGCCGTTTTTTTAAATCAAAAGGCGCAAAAGATGAAACGGTAAAGGTATTCAATAAATACTTAGAATTACACCATGATGTTGTTAATTTAGATGTACAACTCATTCCTGTTTCTGTGCTTTGGGGCCGTTCTCCGGGTAAAGAAGATAAAGCAGGTTTACCTAATCTTCGCTTATTAAACGGTATTCAAAAAACCTTTGCAGCGATTTGGTTTGGACGTGACACTTTTGTGCGTTTTTCTCAAGCGCTTTCTTTGCGTTACATGGTAAATAAACACGGTTCAGATGAAAAAATTGCGCAAAAACTGGCTCGCGTCGCTAAAATACACTTTGCTAAACAACGCATTTCTGCGACAGGGCCTCGTTTACCAAACCGTGAAGCCATGTTTAATAAACTATTAAATTCCCAAGCAATCCAAAATGCGATTGAAGATGAGGCAAAATCAAAAAATATCAGCCACGAGAAAGCCTACGCTAAAGCCGAAAAAATTTTTCATGAAATTGCTGCAGATGTAAGCCACTCGAGCCTTCGCGCTGCAGATCGCTTCTTACGCTGGTTATGGAACAAACTGTATTCTGGCATTAATGTTCAAAACGCAGATCGAGTGCGTAAACTGGCACTAGAAGGTCATGAGATTGTTTATGTGCCTTGTCACCGCAGCCACATTGACTATTTATTACTTTCTTATGTGCTCTATCACCAAGGTCTTGTACCGCCACATATTGCAGCGGGGATCAACTTAAACTTCTGGCCAGCGGGTCCTTTATTCCGTAGCTGGGGGGCATTCTTTATTCGCCGTACGTTTAAAGGTAACCGCCTTTACTCTGCAATTTTCCGTGAGTATTTAGGGGAATTATTCCACCGCGGTTATTCCGTCGAATACTTCATTGAAGGTGGGCGTTCTCGTACAGGTCGCTTGCTTGCACCGAAAACCGGTATGATGTCAATGACACTACAAGCACTACAACATAACCAAACCCGTCCTATTTCTGTGGTACCTGTGTATATCGGTTATGAGCACGTATTAGAAGTGGACACTTACGCAAAAGAATTACGTGGCGCAGCGAAAGAAAAAGAAAATGCGGGCTTAGTTTTACGTGTGATTAAAAAATTACGTAATTTAGGTCAAGGTTTTGTGAATTTCGGTGAGCCAATCACGCTTTCAAATTACCTCAATCGTCATTATCCAGAGTGGAAAGAACAACATCATGAAGATAAACCTCACTGGTTTAACCATGCTGTTGGGTCTGTTTCTAATCAAGTGATGGTGAATATTAATAAAGCTGCAGCCGTCAATGCGATGAATTTAGTAGGAACCGCTCTCCTCTCTTCTCGTCAGCGTGCACTTTCTCATGAACAGCTACTAGAACAACTCTCTAGTTATCAAGAAATGTTAAAGAATGTACCGTATTCTACTGATGTGGTACTGCCGACTGATACACCAAAGGCGATGCTTGACCACGTATTAAGCTTAGATCGTGTTGGCGTGTTAGTTGAAAAAGATAACTTTGGGGAAATTATTCGTTTAGAACGTAATTCCGCTGTTCTCATGACGTATTACCGCAATAATATTCAGCACTTATTTGTGTTGCCTTCACTTGTTGCGAGTATCGTTTTACATTACGAAGCAATCCAAAAAGATTTATTATTGGATGCGGTACGTAAAATTTATCCATTCTTAAAAGGCGAACTCTTCCTTCATTTCACTGAAGAAGAATTAGATACACAAATTAAAGCCATTATTGATGAATTTGCGCGTCAAGAGGTTATTCAAGCCAATGATAATTTCTTATCGATCCACCGCTCTAAAGTTCGTATTTTGCAACTTTGGTCTGCTGGTATACGTGAAATCCTACAACGCTACTATATTACAGTGAGTATTTTACGTAGAGATCCTGAAATTGCCCGTGGCTTATTAGAAAAAGAGAGCCAATTAGTGGCACAACGTCTTTCAGTATTACATGGCATTAACGCACCGGAATTCTTCGATAAAGCGGTATTCTCTGCCTTTATTGCTAAATTAAAAGAAGAAGGTTATTTTGATGATGACAAAGAGAAATTACACGAGCTTGCCACAATCTTAGAACATTTAATTTCTAGCGAGATTTGCTTAACGATCAATGGCGCGGCAGATAAAGCAGATGAAGTTGAGATTGAAGTAGAAGAAGAGGATAAATCAAGTAAAGATGAATAATCTTTATTGAAATAACAAAAGGGCGTGTTGAATATATCCAACACGCCCTTTTCTTTATATGATTAGTTCAACCAGAAATAATATCCAATTGTCGCGATAACCAATATACACACAATATTTAAGATAAATCCAGCTTTGATCATGTCACTTTGGCGAACTTCACCTGTACCAAACACGATTGCATTTGGCGGTGTTGCCACTGGTAACATAAAGGCACAAGATGCACCTAAACCGATGATTAAAGCAAGACCAATTTCCGGCATACCGAGGGATTGCGCAATAGAAATAAAAATTGGTACTAATAATGCCGCACTCGCCGTATTTGACGTAAATTCGGTTAAGAAGATAATGAATGCTGCAACCAGCAGGCCTATCAGATAATAATGTTGCCCTTGAACTAAGAATACTATGCCATCAGCTAACACTTTACTTGCACCAGAATCTTTTAATACCGCACTCAAGGTTAAACCACCACCGAAAAGCATCAATACACCCCAGTCAGTGCTTTCTTGAATTTGTTTCCAATTTGCCACACCCGTTGAGCAAATAATGACAGCTGCAAGTAATGCGACCACACTATCAAAACTACCGATATTTTTAGCAAGGCCTAATACACCTGAAATCATTGGATTAATATAGCTACTGAATACCCAGCAAAGCGCAATCACAGCAAAAATCACAAGCGTTAAAACCCGTTGGCCATTCATTTCAATACGTTCAAAATTTTGCTCAAAACGTAAGTTAAGTTTTGGTTTAAATACAATGAAAAGCGTACCAACCATTAATGGCATCAAAATAATCATAATTGGCAAGCCATACCATAACCAATCAGAGAAGGTTAAATGTAAGTTACTTGCGACAATAGCATTTGGTGGACTACCCACTAATGTACCCATCCCACCAATACTCGCACTATATGCAATACCCAATAATACGAAGACATAAGTATTATGTTCTTTTTCTTTACTAATAGCGCAGTAACCGTTACATGTAATGCTTCTGTTAACCAAAGGATCGCAACAAAGGCTAATAATGCTAAACCAGCATTTTCCTTAGGCGCAAAAGGTAAGGTTTTTAACAAAATAAAAAAACAGGCTATCGCCAGAAGAAAGATAATCCCACTTTTATAATTTTTTGTTGTGTTTGTTTCGTTCATGAGTCCCTCCAAACTGATTACAGATGAACTATTTACGATGTTAAATGAATGTTACAAACTTTCAACTAACAAATGTTTAGAATGTGATCTTGTTCAAAAAAATTTTAACAAAAAAAGTGCGGTTATTTCTAACCACACTATAAAACGATCATAAATTTTAAAATTATTCTTCGAAATCTTCTAAATCTAACGCTTCTTGTGAAAGAATAATGCCGGTTAAATCCGCGTAAATATAATCTTCAGGGAAGAATGTCACACCACCAAAATTCACTGGAAGATCACTTTCACCATGATTATTATCTTCTGCACCAACAGGAATTGGTGCGAGCGCATGAATTCCAACATCAATATTTTCAAGCTGTTGAATTTGACGTACTGCACCGTAAACAATAATACCCGCCCAGTCATTATCTGCGGCAAGTTGTGCAAGCTCAGCATCAATTAAAGCACGGCGTACTGCACCACCACCATCGACGACAAGCACTCTGCCATTACCATTTTCTTCGAGAATTTCGGCAATTAATCCATTATTTTCAAAACATTTTACTGTCGTCACTTTGCCGTAGAAATTGCTGACACCACCAAAGCTCGAAAAAATGGGCTCAACCACATCTACTTGATCAGCATAAATATCACAAAGTTCTGAAGTATCAATATACATAATGTTCCCCTTGTCGGTAAAATTTTTTCTCTAGTATAAGCCGATTTAGCCGATAAGCAAGCCTAAACTAAACAAGATATTGATAAATAAAGAAATCATTGACATCTGTGCTAACATCGGACGCAAAACTGTCGGCTCTTTGCTGCGATAAACAAATAATGCGTGTTTTAATAACAATGGAAATGCCAATAAAAATAAGAAATGCCAAGGGCTAAATGCTGTTGATGCCGCAAATAACACATAACATAAAGCGGCAACGCTTAATAAAATACAATGATAAATACGTCCTTTCTTCGGGCCAATACGCACAACCAGGGTATTTTTTCCTACCTTAGCATCTTGCTCAATATCACGTAAATTATTGATATTTAAAACGGCTGTTGCTAATAAACCTGAGCCTAATGCAGGTAAAGTAATTAAGCTATCAATGCTGTGAGTTTGTAAATAATAGGTTCCACCCACACCCAATAAACCAAAAAAGAGCAACACTGACAAATCGCCTAAACCTAAATAACCATAAGGTTTAGCCCCTACGGTATAAGTAATGGCGGCAATAATGGCAAGAATACCCAAACCTGCAAAGGCCAATAAATCAGTAAGACTTTGATATGCGATACCAATTAAGAATGCGCCGGAGAAACATGAACCCACCGCCATTAAAATCAAGCCCCATTTAAGCTCATTCGCAGAAATTGCACCTTGCTGAATACCACGTAAAGGCCCAATACGTTCTTCGGTATCTGACCCTTTTTGATGATCGCCGTAATCGTTAGCAAAGTTGGAAAGTACTTGCAATAAAATGGTGGTAAGCAAGCAAAGTAACATCACGGTAAGATTAAAACTTTCTTTATCTGCCCAATATGCCAATGCTGAGCCAGTAAAAATAGAAGCTAATGCCAAAGGCAAAGTTTTTGGGCGAGCGGTTTCCCACCACATTTTCAATTTATGATTTGTCATTTTTTTTGACCGCACTTTTGATTACAATAAAGGGCGTATTCTACACGGAAATTGCCTTTTTATGAATGATTTAACACTGACTCTTCACCCAATTGCGGTGATTCACACGCCTTACAAAGAAAAATTCTCAGTGCCACGCCAACCAGATTTAGTACAGGATGGCATTGGCATCGTGGAACTGCTCCCTCCGTATAATTCACCAGAGGCGGTGCGAGGATTAGAGCAATTTAGCCATCTTTGGCTTATTTTCCAATTCGACAAAGTACCCCATGGGAAATGGCAATCCACTGTTCGCCCCCCTCGTTTAGGTGGCAATCAACGTGTCGGCGTATTTGCTTCACGCGCTACACATCGCCCAAATCCGCTAGGCTTATCCAAAGTTGAATTACGC
>PPYE01091044.1_pt1 | contig 15960 bp, 9 predicted proteins | sample 1559881 | NCBI WGS metagenome assembly PPYE01 (sample SAMN08240022, study PRJNA423297) | Human gut metagenome, whole genome shotgun sequencing project. | reverse complement strand
AATCGGATAAGCTGCGGGCGATGCTGGAAAAAGAGAAGGAACGCCGCATCAAGCTGAACAACCGCATCGAGATTCTGGAACGGCGCATTCAGGAGGAGGATTCCGCCGAGGTCAACGAGATGGTGCGGACCGCCAAGGTCACGCCGGAACAGCTTGCCGCCCTGCTGCGGCAGTCGGCTGCTGCTACCCCGAACCCGGCTGCGCTGTCTGCGGTGGGTGCGACTTTTGAGAAGGAGGACGATGCAGATGAAGATTAAAGAACTGGGTGCGCTGCTGGTATCGGCGGCACTGTGCGCTGGCATGGCGGCACCCGCCTTTGCCTTTGAGGGCGAAGCCGCCCCGGTGGAGCAGCCTGTTCTGCCGGAAGTGGTGGAGGAGGATGTTGTCACCGTCACGGACGAAACCTCTGGTGCTCTGACCCCGGAGGGCAACCTGACGCTGGTGGACGATTACCACACCGACTATTCCGATGGCAGCGGACAGCAGTTCATTACGCTGGTGTCAAAGTCGGGCAACACGTTCTATCTGGTCATCGACAGGAACAGCAAAGGGGCGCAGACCGTCCACTTTATGAATCTGGTAGATGAAGCCGACCTGTTGGCACTGATGGAAGAGGATGCCGCCGATGCCTACACTGCCGAAAAGGAAGCGGCGGCGCAGGCTGAACAGGACAGGCTGAAAGCCGAGGAAGAAGCGAAGAAAGCCGCCGAAGAAGCGGCGGCATCCGGCACAGATCAGCCCAAGGAAAACAAGGTCACAAAGATCGCATCCGGCTTTCTGGGGCTGGTCGTGCTGATTGCGCTGGCGGCAGGCGGTGGTTTCTATTTCTTTGTCCAGCAGAAAAATAAGAAGCAGGCTGAAAAAGAAGCCCTTGACCCCGATGCAGGTTACACCGAGGACAAGGGCGATTTTGAGATTCCCACCGAGGACGAGCCGGAGGACACCGGCGAGGAAGATACCGAACCCATCTGATTTTAAGGCGGCGTTTGCCGCCTTACATATTGCAATTCAAAACAGATTGGAGGGATTTTTATCGCAAAATTGATCGTGGCGGAAAAGCCGTCAACGGCACAGGCTTATGCCAAAGTCCTCGGTGCCACCAGCCGTCAGGATGGCTACCTTGAGGGCAACGGCTATCTCGTCAGTTGGTGTATCGGTCATCTGGTGGAACTGGCTCCGCCCAATGTTTACGATGCCAAATACGTCAAGTGGAGCATTGCAGACCTGCCCATCCTGCCGCAAAAGTGGCAGTATCTGGTGTCTGCCAGCACAAAAAAGCAGTTCGGAATCCTGAAAAAGCTCATGCACCGCGCCGATGTGGAGAGCATTATCTGCGCAACGGACGCAGGGCGTGAAGGCGAACTGATTTTCCGGCTGGTTTACGAACAGGCTGGGTGTAAAAAGCCTGTTTCCCGGCTGTGGCTGTCCAGCATGGAGGACAATGCCATCCGGGAGGGCTTTGCAAATCTGAAACCGTCAACAGAATATGATGCACTGTATCAGGCTGCACTCTGCCGGGAACGTGCCGATTGGATGGTCGGCATCAACTGTTCCCGGCTCTTTTCATGCCTGTATGGTCGGTCTTTGGCGGTTGGGCGTGTTATGACCCCTACACTGGCGATGGCCGTGCAGCGAGAAGCAGCTATTGCTGCATTCACCCCGGAGAAGTTTTACACGGTTTCGCTGGCATTTGAGGGCGACGGCACAGCATCCAGCAAGCGATTCTCGCAGAAAGAGGATGCGGAAACTCTGCTTGCCAACTGCCGAAAGGAGGTCAGCACGGTGGTGCAAAAAGTAGAACGCAAAGAAAAAAACGAAAAGCCGCCGCAGCTCTATGATCTGACGACGCTCCAGCGGGATGCCAACCGTTTGCTGGGGTTTACTGCACAGCAGACCTTGAACTATGCGCAGAGCCTTTACGAAAAGAAACTCATCACTTATCCCCGAACAGACAGCCGCTTTCTGACGGAAGACATGGCAGCATCCCTGCCGGGGCTGGTGTCGGCTGTTGCGGGAGCCTTTTCCGTGGGGGAAGCTGTACCCGTCCATGCAGAACAGGTAATCAACAACAGCAAGGTCAGCGACCACCATGCGCTGCTGCCTACTGCAAGCATGGTACAGGCCGACTTTTCAGCTTTGCCCGCCGGGGAACTGAGCGTCCTGCGGCTGATTGCGGCACGTCTGCTCTGCGCCATGGGAGAACCTCACCGCTGTGCAGAAACCGTCCTGACCACCATCTGCGCCGGGGAAGAATTTACCGCAAAAGGCAAGGTGGTTTTGGACGAGGGCTGGAAAGGCATTGAGCGCAAAATGCTGGACGATCTGCTGGACAAAAAGAAAGAGCCTGCTGCTCCGCCGGATGTGCAGGAGCAAAGCGAGTGTGGCATTTCTGGTGCTGAACTGAAAGAGGGACAGACATCCCCTCCGAAACACTTCACCGAGGATACTCTGCTGCACTCTATGGAAACAGCTAGCGCGGACAGTATGCCAGAGGATGCAGAGCGTCAGGGCATCGGCACTCCAGCTACTCGTGCTGCTACCATCGAAAAACTGGTACAGAAAGGCTTTCTGGAGCGCAAGGGCGACAAGAAAACCAAGGTGCTGCTGCCCACCGACAAAGGTAAAGCCCTTATCACCGTAATGCCCGAAGAAATCCAGTCCGCCGACATGACTGCTGACTGGGAAACAAAACTGCTGCGCGTGGAGCGTGGCGAGATGGAGCCAGAAACATTTATGACTGAAATCAACGATATGATCTCCTCGCTGGTAAACACCACCGAGGCCGTGAAAGGAGCGAGTGCGCTTATGAAAAATAAAGTGATTGGTGTCTGCCCGAACTGTGGCAATTCCGTTGTGGAGCGTGAAAAGGGCTGGTTTTGTGAATCCAATCCTTGCCGCTTTGTTCTGTGGAAAGACAACGCCTTCTTCAAGCGTCTGGGCAAGCGGATGGACGCTCATGTGGCCGACAAGCTGCTGCGAGATGGCCGCATCCGGCTGAAGGACTGCAAGAGTACCAAGGGCAAGGTGTACAACGCCACCGTCCTGCTGTCCACCGAAGCCGATGGCCGCAGCAAGTTCTCTCTGGAATTTGAGGATGGTCGCTGATGGAACAGAAGAAAGAAGCAGTATATCTTATCAACGATGAACGCTATCTGCACCTCCGGGAAAATGGCGCGGGCGTCGGCTTTGCCACTTATAATAAGGTAACAGGCGAACAGCTGGAAAGCGGGCAGATCTCCGAAAAGAATCTACCGCCGGATGGCAAAAACGCCATTGCTGCTGCCCGGAACTGGTATCTGTTTGAACTTTCGGATGATGAGCGCAAGGTCATCCAGCTCGAAAGCGTAAAAATCCTCGAAAGTGTTCCCGCATCCGGCATCCATAAACGGCGTATCTGGGAGCCTGAAACGATGCCAAAGGATATTCGACTCATCAACAGCCACTATGACGATCTCTATCGCATTCCCGATGGCGGTGTGATTCAAATTGACTACCCGGATGGTCGCAGTTTTACGGCAAAGCTGGAACATTTGGATGATTACCACTTTGATATGGGCGGTCTGGGCAATGTGTTCCACATCTGCCAGTTTGCCGATATTATGGGTAGGAACCACGCAGACTTCTACCCGGAAATCCAGACGCAAGATGAGCAGGGTGCATGGGAATTGGGTGGTAAAGGCTATATTGCTATCCAGTCCACCGATGAAGGTTGGGATTACACTATCTATCACAGCGACTTTTCCGTGATGGATGGTGGTCAGGTCGATGCGCCGGAATTGACCATTCAGGAAGTCCGTGAGCAAATTCTGGAAACACATCACATGGAAAAAGGTCGGCGGTTGTTGCAGGACTATGATTTTGTGATGGACAGAGCCGCAGAAGCAGAAGAACTGGGCGCAAACAACCGCCCTTCCACATTGGAAAAGCTGACTTCACTGGCTGGCGCAAAAGAAAAATGCGATGCCCCGGAGTGCAGCCCTGTTGGGTGCCGGAAAGTGAGGGATGCTCATGAACTTTAATGGCGAAGAATTGACGCTGATGATGCTCTACAATTCCGGCTCCCGGCTGGGTTTGATGCAGGAGCTGCGGCTGATGCAATGTTACCTGATGCCTGATGAAACTGCCCTGAAAGAACTGTCCGAGCAGGTTGTTGAAAAGCTGAAGCTTATGACCGATGCCGAATTTGCCGAGCTGGAATTTCCGATTAACTGACTTTTGCTATCATTGGTTAGTATATGTGCTCTATCCAGATAAAACCATTACGGCGCAGGGTTATAATATTTAGGCAAATTCCGCAGCGAAATTAAATACCTATTCGCATGATGATACGTTCCTACAGTTTCCAAGGTATGTGCTGTTTCTTTTATATGTTTGGGAAGTTCTGTAACTGATAATGCTCCTTCAATTAACGGTGCAATGCCAGCCCCCTGAATAATTTTAAGTGGAATCTGAATTACATCATTTGCAATATTTAGTGACTGATGCAGAAGTTGAACTATTGCACGGTTTGCCTGAAGCATTTTTTCCATCGAATAGTCTATTTGACCGTGTTCTCTTAGTTCAATAAGCTCTTTTGTGGCTTTGATATATGCTTTTCGTTCTTTTATAAAATCCGATTGTCCTCGCAATTCAATAATCTGATCTAAGGGTATTTGGTCAAGATCTATTGGAACTAGAATGCTCAACTCATCTTGTGCCACTTTTAATTCTTTTTTTATATCGTCTTTATTCCAGTATGCACTACGCATTAAGCTTTTCTCGTGCTCTCCTGTATTTGAAATCATCTCTAATCCTGTACGCATAGAAACTGCTTCGGCCAAACAACTCATATAAAATTCAGCCACATCACTAGACAATAGCAGTCCTTCTTTTGTCTTTTCGCCCAATTTCTCATCAATACAGTAGTCAAAAAATGTTTCATCGTACTTTCCATCATAAAGCGTAAAGTATCGGCTTTGCTTTTCAGTCATCCGCCACCGTTGCAACGGATCTGTTCCCATTTGTTTATAGTGGCGACTTCTACTTAAATAGTTTAGTTCACCTTCCAAGTCACAAATCGCCTTATAGCCAGCCTGTTGAGTATCGCTATGTTCTGGTCGTTCAATTTGAATCAAATCTGTCTCTTGGCTAATTTTCAAAAATGTTTTACTAAAATATGTGTCATACGGTTTACACATATAAGGAATGATTGGACGAATGTGGTCCAGATAGAGAAGTGCAAATTTAAGCCATTTCTCATTTTTTATTTCAAATCCCGGATAATACAATAATTCGTTCATTATATATACCTCCTGCTTCTTATATTCTAGCACATCAGCCTAAACCTCACAATTACAAATATAAAAGGAGTGTAAAATGCCAAATAAAACGCAAGAATACCTCAACCTTGCCCAGCAAACAGCAAAGGAACTGACCCGGTATTGGGAAAACTGGACGGACTACCTGACCACTGCATCCCGGCTGTACAAATACAGCTACGCAGACCAGCTCATGATTTACGCCCAGCGTCCCGATGCCACCGCCTGTGCCAGCTTTGACATTTGGAACAATCGCATGAATCGCTACGTCAGGCGTGGCTCCAAGGGCATCACCCTGTTAGACCAGTCCAGTAGTGTGCCGCGTCTGCACTATGTTTTCGATGTGAGCGACACCGGGGTGCGGCGCAATTCGCGTGACCCGGAGGTATGGCAGCTCGGCCCCGATCTGGTTCAGCCTGTGTCGGAAATGCTTGCCAGAGAGTACGGTGTCCGCCACGAAAACCTCGGCCAACAGATTGCGGACATTTGCGGCAAGCTGGTGGATTCCTATTGGGATAACAACAGCAGTGACATTCTCGACATCGTTGACGGCTCGTTCCTGATGGATTATGATGAAGCCGGACAGGAGTTCCAGTTCAAAAGTGCCGCCGCCATCAGCATCACCTATGTCATTCTCGAACGCTGCGGCTTTGAACCGGAAGGACATTTTGACCGGGACGATTTTCAGGCCATCTTTTCCTTTTCCACTCCTGCCGCCGTGTATGCGCTGGGCACCGCAGTCAGCGAATGCAGCCGGGATGTGCTGCGCAACATCGAAAGAACCGTAAAGACGACTATCCGCCGCCGCAATGTAGAAAGGAGCCAGTATGAATATGAACAGCAGGAACGTGACCTACTCGACCGTCGGGGACTACCAATTCCCGAACCTGACCCTGCCCCAGCAGGAGAAAGCACTGGGCAAGTACGGGCGACTGCGCCGGACTTACCTGATGAAGCATCGCCCGGTGCTGTACAACTCGATGCTCCTGTCGGGGACTCTGCATCCGCACCTGTTGGAAGTGGAGCAGACCGCAGAGAACCAGATGCAGCAGACCATGCAGGAGCTGCTGAAGCAAAACCCGGCTCCGAACAAGGAGCAATATCAGATGGAGTGGGTGCAGCACATGAACAGCCTGAAAGCACAGGCCGAGGAACTGGTGATGAACGAGCTGATCTACAGCTAAGTTTCTTTGATGCCCATATTCCCACCGAAGCCGAACAAATTGAATCCATCGACCAAGCGGAGAGCGAAAAATCGCCCTCCGCTTTCTCTTTGTCACAAGCTGAGATTGAAAATGCACTGCGGAGAGGTTCTAACTTTGAAAACAGCAAACTTCGGATATGGAAAATTTATCAGTTCCAGTCTGACCGAAAACTCCGGGCAAAAGCACTTGCGAAAGAATACGCCCCATACGGACCCGGCGGCTCCTCGCACACCTATCTGGACGGAAGCAGCGGCTGGCTCGATCATGACAGCAAGGGGCTGACATTTGAACACTATCCCGACCATCAGAAAACGCTTCTCCGCTGGAATCAGGTTGAAAAGTATATCGACCTGATGATTCAGTCTGACCGCTACCTGTCGGACAAAGAGAAAAGAACCATTGAGTTCCCCCTTGAGCTGAATGCCGCCAGTGCTGCCGAATACACTGCGTTAAAGGAACAGTACCCGGACACTCTCATTGGTTTTGAAGCTGGCGGTAACTTTATGTTCTACGGAGAAGATGCCGCCAAGGTTGCAAAAATCATCAACAGTGCTTTGTTCACGAGAGATACCGCGTTGGGTGAGGTTCAGGTTACAGGCTTTCCTCCTAGCTTATGGGCAAGAAAGTCAAAAGAATTGTGGTCTACGGGCAATAATGTTTACCTCGCCGGGTTAAGCGAGAATGGCACTCACCATCAGACCAAGTACCTGCGCAAAGAGGACTATCTGCCCATCGGCTCCGTTATCAAGATGGATGGCCGGGAATTTCGGATTGAGGGTGTGGACTTTGATAAGGGCAAGGTTTCCTTGCAGGATATGGCACTGGCCGATATGCGGGTGCCAATTTTCCGAGAAGAACCGCTGTCTGTTGTCCGGGAATTGTACGAACAGCAGGACGAAACCCTTGACACCATTCCCGAAAAAGTCGTCGATTACAAGGTCGGTGACGCTGTTGTTGTAGACCTTCCCACCCGAACCATCGAGGGCAAGGTCGGCTATGTTGGCGAAACCGATGTGCGCATCGACACCAGTGCGCAAGGATATTCGTGGAGCAATGAGGTACTGAACAAGCAACAGTTTGAGGACGGTCTGCGGCAGGGTGAGCCTACGCCTGATGAAGAACTGGACAAGCTGCCTATCTCTGTGGAGGTCAACGGCGAATGGCAGACATTCCCGGATGCAGCCGCCGCAGACGAAGCCCTGAACGCTGAACCTGTGCCGGAAGCTGCCGGAAACTTCCACATTACGGACGAGCATTTGGGCGAGGGCGGTGCAAAACAGAAATACGCCCGGAACATTGAAGCTATCCGCACCCTGTTCCAGTTGGAACAGGAGCACCGGGGTGCCACCGCCGAGGAACAGCAGATTCTTTCGCAGTATGTCGGCTGGGGCGGTCTGCCAGACGCTTTTGATGATAAAAAAGATAGCTGGGCAAAGGAATACACCGAACTGAAAGGGCTGCTCTCCGAAGAAGAATATGCAACCGCTCGTGCCAGCACCCTGAACGCGCACTATACCTCCCCGGTGGTGATGCGCTCTATTTATGATGCTGTGGAGCGCATGGGTTTCCGCAGCGGCAATATATTGGAACCCTCCATGGGCGTTGGTAATTTTTTCGGCCTGTTGCCGGACAACATGGCAGACAGTCGCCTGTATGGTGTGGAACTGGATTCCATCACCGGGCGCATTGCTCAAAAGCTGTATCCGCAGGCTGACATCAAGGTGGCTGGCTTTGAAACTACCGACCGCCGCGATTTCTATGACCTTGCCGTAGGCAATGTTCCTTTTGGCCAGTACCGGGTAAACGACAAAGCGTACAACAAATTAGGTTTCAGCATCCACAACTATTTCTTCGCCAAAGCCATCGACCAAGTGCGTCCGGGCGGCATTGTGGCCTTCGTCACCAGCCGCTACACGCTGGACAGCAAGGATTCTTCTGCCCGCAAGCACATTGCGGAACGTGCTGATCTGCTGGGTGCTATCCGTCTGCCGAACAATGCTTTCCGTGCAAATGCTGGTACGGATGTAGTCAGCGACATTATTTTCCTCCAAAAACGTGACCGCCCTATCGACCATGAGCCGGACTGGGTGCAGCTCGGCAAAACGGAAGATGGTTTTGTCATCAACAGCTATTTTGTAGACCACCCGGAAATGGTGCTAGGCGAACTAACTTCCGAAAGCACCCAGTATGGCCGAGAGGAATGTACGGTACACCCCATCAAGGGTGCAGTGCTGGCAGAACAGCTTGCCGAAGCTGTTCTGCATATTGAGGGACAGTATACGGAGGTCGAGGTCGAAACACCAGATATTGCGGATGCTGAAAATGAGTGGCACATTCTCCCGGCTGACCCGGATGTAAAAAACTTCTCCTACACCGTGGTGGACGGTGAGGTGTATTATCGGGAAAATTCCGTCATGACACAGGTGGAGCTGTCCGACACCGCCAAAGGCCGTGTGACCGGGATGGTGGAGCTGCGGCAAATCGTCAATGAGTTGATCGACCAGCAGCTGAACGACTACCCGGATGCCGACATCAAGGCAACGCAGGAAAAGCTGAACACCACCTACGACGCCTTTTCTGCAAAATACGGCTTGCTGAATGACCGCAAGAACGGCAGACTGTTTGAGCAGGATTCTTCTTACTATCTGCTGTGTTCTCTGGAAAATTTAGATGAGCAGGGACAGCTCAAAAGCAAGGCAGCGATGTTCACCAAGCGTACCATCCGCCCGGAACGCACCGTCACCAGTGTGGACACTCCCACGGAAGCACTTGCGGTTTCCATCGGAGAGCGTGGCCGAGTGGACTTGCCATATATGGCAGAGTTGCTCGGTACTCCCGGCGAGTATGAGCGCATCACCAGCGAACTGTCCGGCGTGATTTTCAAAGACCCCGGCACAGACCCCACCGACCCGGAAGCGGGCTGGCAAATGGCAGACGAATATCTGTCCGGCAATGTCCGGGCAAAGCTGCGCATGGCACAGCTTGCCGCCGAAACCAACCCGGAGTTTGCAGTCAACGTCGCTGCGCTGGAAAAGGCACAGCCGAAAGACCTTGAAGCATCTGAAATTGATGTACGGCTGGGTGCAACATGGCTTGCGCCGGAGATCATCCAAAAGTTTATGGCAGAAATATTCCAGATTCCCTACTATCTGCGTCATGCAGTCAAAGTGAGATATTCTCACTATACCGCAGAATGGCGCATTGAGGGCAAGTCGGCCATGGGCAGAGGCGACATTATTTCCTCCGAAACCTACGGCACCTCCCGCGCCAATGCCTACAAGATTCTGGAAGACACGCTCAATCTGAAAGATGTGCGCATCTATGACACCATCAAAGATGAAGAAGGCAGACCGAAGCGTGTCTTGAACAAAACGGACACCATGCTGGCACAGCAGAAGCAGCAGATCATTAAAGATGCTTTCGCCAACTGGATCTGGCAAGACCCCCAGCGGCGCATTGCACTGGTGAAGCAGTACAACGAACTGTTCAACAGCAACAGACCGCGCGAATACGATGGTTCCCACATCCACCTTGTCGGTATGAACCCGGAAATCACCCTCCGGGAACACCAGCGCAACGCTATTGCCCATGTGCTTTATGGCGGTAATACGTTGCTTGCACACGAGGTGGGCGCAGGCAAAACCTTTGAAATGGCGGCGTCTGCAATGGAAGCAAAACGACTGGGACTGTGTCAGAAAAGTCTTTTTGTTGTGCCGAACCATTTGACGGAACAGTGGGCTTCAGAGTTCCTGCACCTCTATCCCAATGCAAAGCTGCTGGTGGCACGGAAAAAGGATTTTGAAACCGCCAACCGCAAAAAGTTCTGCGCCAGAATCGCCACCGGGGACTATGACGCGGTTATCATCGGCCACTCGCAGTTTGAGCGCATTCCGCTGTCCTATGAGCGTCAAGAACGCATTATTCAGGAGCAGATTGATGAAACGCTTGCCGCCATCAACGAACTGAAAGCCACTGCTGGCGAAAATTTCAGCATCAAGCAGATGGAAAAGACACGCAAAACGCTGGAAACCAAGCTGGAAAAGCTACGCTCCGATGCGAGAAAGGACGATGTTATCACCTTTGAGCAGTTGGGCGTTGACCGACTTTTTGTAGACGAATCGCATTTTTATAAGAACCTCTTTTTAACCACAAAAATGCGCAATGTCGCTGGTTTGTCCACATCGGAAGCCCAGAAATCGAGCGATATGTTCGGAAAGTGCCACTACTTGGATGAGATCACAGGCGGGCGCGGCGTGGTGTTTGCTACGGGAACGCCCGTGAGCAACTCCATGTCGGAGCTGTACACGGTCATGCGCTATCTGCAATATGGCACACTCCAGCAAAAAGGGCTGACACACTTCGACTGCTGGGCATCGACCTTTGGTGAAACCACCACTGCCATCGAGCTGGCCCCGGAGGGTACGGGCTACCGTGCGCGTACCCGATTTGCGAAGTTTTTCAACCTCCCGGAGTTAATGTCGATGTTCAAAGAGGTGGCTGACATTAAAACCAGCGACCAGCTCCATCTGCCCGTGCCGGACGCGAAGTTTGAAACCGTGGTAGCTAAACCGTCCGCGATTCAGAAAGAAATGGTGCAGGAGTTGAGCAAACGCGCTGCAAAAATCCACTCCGGCGCGGTGGATGCGTCCGAGGACAATATGCTGTGCGTCACCAACGATGGCCGGAAAATCGGTCTGGATGTTCGCCTGATGAATCCCATGATGCCGGACGACCCCAACAGCAAGCTGAACACCTGTGTTCGGAATGTGCTGCAAATTTGGGAAGATGGCAAGGAGCAAAAGATGACGCAGCTTTTGTTCTGTGACCTCTCGACGCCGAAAAATGATGGCAACTTCAATGTCTACGATGATATTCGCAAGAAATTGGTTGACGCCGGGGTGCCGGAAAGCGAGGTTGAGTTCATCCACAATGCCGATACCGAAGCAAAAAAGGCCGCGCTGTTCTCCAAAGTGCGCTCCGGCGATGTGCGGATTCTGCTCGGCAGCACCGCAAAAATGGGTGCTGGAACCAACGTCCAGCAGCGGCTTGTGGCAGTGCATCATCTGGACGTTGGATGGAAGCCCAGCGACATGACCCAGCGCAACGGCCGCATTATCCGGCAGGGCAACACGAACAAGGAAGTCAAAGTGTTTAATTATGTGACCGAGGGAACTTTTGACAGCTACTTGTTCCAAACTTTGGAGAATAAGCAGCGATTTATCTCGCAAATCATGACTTCCAAATCCCCGGTGCGTTCCTGCGATGATGTGGACGAACAGGCTTTGTCTTATGCGGAGATCAAGGCATTGTGTGCTGGAAATCCGCTCATCAAGGAGAAGATGGACTTGGATGTTCAGGTCGCAAAGCTCAAGGTTCTGAAAGCCGACCACCAAAGTAAGAAGTTCCGTCTGGAAGATAAACTGCTCACAAAGTTTCCGGCTGACATTCAGGAAACCACCGCCTATATTGCTGGAGTGAAATCGGATGCCGAACTTGCCGCCGCCCATCCGCAGGCGCAAGAAGGATTCTGCGGCATGACCATCAAAAGCGTGACCTACGATGAGAAAAAGACTGCTGGTGAGCGGCTTCTCCTTGCCTGTTCCGAACTGCCCAACAGCGAGGAAAAAGTGATCGGCAGCTATCGCGGCTTTGAACTGTCCCTGCGCTTCGACATCTACCACAGCGAGTATCAGGCTCTTTTGAAAGGCCAGTGGAAATACCCGGTAGCACTGGGAAAAGACCCTCTCGGCTGCATCATCCGTCTGGATAATTCTCTGAATAATTTCCCGGAACGAATCGCTTCTGCCGAAAATGAACTGGCCACCCTGAAGCAGCAGCAGGCGGCGGCGCAGATCGAAGTGGAAAAGCCGTTCCCACAGGAGGAAGAACTGGCTGAAAAATCCGCACGGCTTGCTGAACTGAATGCCCAGTTGGATATGGATGAAAAGCACCGTGAGCCGGAACAGGATGAGGAACCTCGCCGTTCCTCGGTGCTGGCGGCTCTGGAAGAAAAGTCTGATAAGGTAGAGCCCATCAAGCCGTTCAAAAGCTATCTGGACAAGGATGGTGATGCTCGATGAATGGCCTCCGCGACCAGCAGTTGCATTTCCGTGTCAGCAAGCAGGAACTGGAACGTATCTGGAGCAAGATGGAATCCAGCGGTATTTTGAGCATTGGCTCTTATCTGCGAAAAATGGCTCTGGACGGTTACTGCCTGCGTTTGGATTTGCCAGAGCTGCGGCGCATGGCCTATCTCCTGCAAATGTGCAGCAACAATCTCAACCAGTATACCAAAGCTGCCAACGAAAACGGTCAGGTCTATGCCGCCGATCTGGAGGACTTGCGCACCCGGCTGGATGAGCTGATTGTTATTGGCAGAGAGATTCTTTCCCGGCTGGCTGACCTCTGATTTTCACCCCACGGCTTTAGTTGTGGGGCTACATATTATATAAGGATAAAACTGTGGGAGGTGGTGGGCATGGCCGCAACACGCTTGATTGCGCTGCACAAAAATAAGGGAAAATCCGTGGCGACCTGTTTGAAAAGCCGCACAGACTATGCACAAAACCCGGAGAAAACCAAACAGGGTGAACTTGTCAGCAGCTACGAGTGCAGCCCTCTGACAGTGGACGAAGAATTTATGCTGTCCAAGCGGCAGTATGAACTTGCCACTGGACGTAGGCAGAAAAGTGATGTGATCGCCTATCAAATTCGGCAGTCGTTCAAGCCCGGTGAGATCACCGCCGAAGAAGCCAACAAGGTGGGCTATGAACTTGCCATGCGGTTTACCAAGGGCAAGTATGCGTTTATTATTGCCACCCACACAGACCGGGAACACATTCATAATCACATTATCTACAACTCCACTGCGCTGGACAGCACCCGGAAGTTCCGGGACTTTTTATTGTCCGGGCTGGCCGTGCAGCGGTTGAGCGATTTGATCTGTCTGGAACATCAGCTGTCTGTTATTGAAATCAAGCCGTACCGAGAACGGCAGAAGCGCACTCTTTATCCTCCCAGAGAAAGCAATCGTGATAAGCTGTGTGCCGTAATCGACAACATCTTGCTGAGCGAGAAACCTGCAAGTTTCGAGGGCTTTCTTCAAAAGCTGGAACAGCGGGGCTACGAAATCAAACGGGGAAAGTACACTTCGGTCAAAGGAACACGGCAGAAGCGCTTTATCCGTTTTCGGACACTGGGAGCAGGATACAGTGAAGATGAAATCAAGGCGGTCATTGCAGGAGATGCCGAACACTGCCCACATCAGAAGCAGCCACCGAAAGAGCAACCGTTCCACCTGTTGGTGGACATTCAGGCAAAGCTCTCCGAGGGCAAAAGCGAAGGCTATGCGCGGTGGGCAAAAAAGTACAATCTGAAAGAAATGTCCAAGACGCTGATTTTCTTGCAGGAGAAGAAAATCGGTAGCATTAAGGAAATGCAAGAGCGCGTGGACGCTGCTACTGCTCGCTATCACGAACTGGGCGATTCCATCAAGGCGGCGGAAACACGCATGGCCGAGATTGCTGTACTACGGACGCACATCGTCAACTACGCAAAAACGCGCCCGGTGTACGATGCCTACCGCAAGGCCGGATACAGCAAGCGATTTCTGGAAAATCATCGCGCAGAGATCACGCTGCACAAGGCAGCGAAAGCTGCCTTTGATGAATCCAATTTGAAAACGCTCCCCAAGGTCAAGGAGCTGGACGCAGAATATTCTAAGCTGCTGACAGAAAAGAAAGCACTCTACCCGGACTACCGCAAAGCGAAAGACGAGATGCAGGAACTTCTTCGTGCGCAGCGCAACGTAGAACTGTTCTTTGCCGAAGAAAAGAACACCACCGAGAAAACGCAGTCCCGATAAACGATGACAGCCTAGGATTCTTCCGTTGTGGAGAGTCCTAGGCTGTCTTTTTTGTTACAGAAGTGTTTGGAACAAATGCGCAGCCTGCATCGGCACGATGCAGATCGAAAGGGGTTTGGGCACAGCCCAACAAGCATTTTGAATTTGGATTTGAAAAATACGATTCAAAAATTGCAAGTTGGTACCAACTTGCCCTGCTTGCTATCGAAACCCTACCTTCTATTTCTCCCTCTACTAATACTACAATCTGGAAAGGGTAAAATGGCTGTATCCGCAAAGAAAAACAGAAAAAGGCCACGGCTGAACCTCCATTCATGGTGTGATCCATCATGGCTCTGGCTATACAAGGAATACAAATTGACTTTTCCGGGTTGGTGTTGTAAACTGTTATTAGCTTTAGCTAACCATAAGGAGGGCGCTCATACATGACAAATCAATACATGAATAATCTTTATCGTGATCTGCTCTCTAATTCACCGCAGACGATCACCATAGATATTCCGACAGACATGGGAACCGGTCAGATTTCGCAGATCGTCACGAAACAGGGAGCAGTTGTTTCAGACTGGAGAATGAATTACTTTTCGGATATGAACGTGCAGGGAGTGAGCAGTGAAGAATACATACAAATGCTGTTCTGCTTCAATGACGGCGTTTCCTGGAATATTGCAGACAACCGGCAAAGTGCCAGCATACAAAAGGGTGAATCCTGTATTTATCGCGGCCACGGGAAAATGGAATATCTGTGCTATTCTAAAAAGAGCGATTTCCTTTTCAAAAATGTGAAAATACCTCTATCCTATTTCTATAAGATTCTGAATGACTACTTTGAGGCTGGTGAGATCGAGGTCTATCAGAAAAAATTATTGGACGGCATATCAAAGGTGAATATCACTCCCTATATGGAACACATTTTTGCGGAGCTGCAAGACTTCACGCAATATCGCGGCGGGTTGGGATACCTGTTTCTGGAAAGCAAGGTCTTTGAGCTGCTATCGGTATATTTGAGCGAGGTCCTGGAGCTGAGTATTCTCGCGTCAACCTACGTTGCAATTTCCAGAAGTGACCGGGATTCCATCATAGAGGCAAAGCAAATTATTGACAGCCAGCTTGCCCTGGCTCCGAGCTGCGAGGAATTGGCGCGGCAGGTCAATATCAGCACTTCAAAATTGACGAAGGGCTTTTCCTCCCTGTTCGGAACATCGGTTCATGCGTATGTCATCGACCAGCGGTTAGAAAAGGCGGCAAGCCTGCTGTTAGAAAGTAATTTGAATGTCAGCCAGGTGGCTATACTGGTGGGATATTCAAAAGCGAGCAATTTCGCAGCGGCGTTCAAAAGGAAATACGGAGTGAATCCGAAAAACTATAAAGCAGAAGCTACGATTGGATAAATGCAAAAATACTGATTTTGGGTAGAATAAAATTGGTTTTGGGTTGGAATCGTGGGCGCAAATTGCTATTATATGTGGTGTGATTAGAGGAAGCTAACCACACCACATTTTCATTTTCTCAGAGATAAGGAGGATACTGGTATGAGTTCCCAGAAAAAAAGTTCCCGGCTTGAGGGAAAAGATTTAATTACTATCGGCATCTA
>PPYE01320767.1_pt1 | contig 15964 bp, 15 predicted proteins | sample 1559881 | NCBI WGS metagenome assembly PPYE01 (sample SAMN08240022, study PRJNA423297) | Human gut metagenome, whole genome shotgun sequencing project. | reverse complement strand
TATCATTTCGTACCTCTATCTTTTTTTATGTTTTTATGAATACCTGAAGACATTCTCGTATAAAATTAAGAATTTTCAAACAGAAGGGTGTGTATGTTAGACGTTATTGGTTTTCAATTTTTGTAATGGTAGACAGATATTTATTATATTCCAAAACACTTCAACAAATTGGTGTTTATAAATTTCATTGACCTTCTGTCAACGAATCCAAAACTTATCAGCCAATACCATTTAATATACACACTGTGTAGTGATTTGAATAGCGTTCCGTTGTATGAGTCAGAAAGAAGATAAGAAGAACTATTTATAAGAAAAAAGGATGACAACATGAGCACTTTTTGAATGCGTTTTTTACAAATTCGCAGCGCCCTGTGGTCGATTGTTTGAACGTAGCTGCGGGCATTTTGGCTCGCAGCAAGCGAGTTATCGAAGGAACAGGCGCGGATCAGCGATTTGTAAAAAACGCTTTCAAAAATGCGGAGTGTCATCCTTTTTTCTTATAAATAGTTCTTCTTATCTTCTTTCTGACTCATACATGCAACACTATTACAATCAAAACTTGTCATGAAATAATACTGACAACTAAAATCAAAAAAGTATTAGAAACCTAGCATTTATGCGGGTTGTAAGGATTTGTATGAACAGACGTTCTGATACCGTTTGATACCCTAAAACACATAGAAAGGAGAAAATCCTGTATGTGCGATACTTTTTGCTAAAAATCTTGATACCCTAAGCTGATACCTTAAAAAATCACTTTCGAGTGGTTTATTTTTTTACGTTTTTACGGTTATACTAAAGTATTCTTACGACACAACATCCAAAGAATATTTTCGCATACTCATAAATCAAAACTCTCTTTACACCAAACACATGTTCGTGTTATAATACTCGAGAGGTGAAATAAAATGTACAATACAACAAACATTCCAAAAGCTACCAAGCAGATCAACATTTCAGGAGACACACCGCCAGACATTTGGATGTCTATGTTAGACTCTTATGGTAAGCTTCAAAAATTCCACGTCAGAGAATTACTACTACAGGGTACTAGAAAAGAAACCAACTCAGCAAGACAAGAACGTGAAGTAGAATATTACAAAAGCAGAATAGAAGTGTTAGAACGATTCAACATTTCTACTAAGACAAAGATACTAAAATACATTCCATCATCTGGCACATGGTATATTTGCGGAGAATATGCAGACTTATTACGATCACAGAATTACTTAAACCGCTAAGGAGATACACAATGAGAATATACGAATACAACGAAAGCGACAAGACACTCAATACAGAGTGCGGATTATTCCATATAGGTGACACAGTACAGCTCACAGAAATCGACTCTCAGACGCCTGTGAAAACAGTCTTATATGGAGCTAGAATTGATTCTACAGAATATGTCCTTTCATTCTTCGATGAGAAATGTGGGATGCCTTTATGCTTGTCTGAGCATGAAATAGATGATATGTGTAGAGTAGAAAAATCGTAAAAAATAGGGTACACCAGAAATTAATCTGATGTACCCTAAAATTTTTTATTCTTATTGTAATAAATTCCCTTGCAACAAATGATGAACACATTCTGGAATCTCTTTGTTTTCATTCTTTACCAGAAGAGTTGTATACTTTCCAAGACTTGCGTCTTTTTGAAAAATGAAGTCAACTTCTCCATAATCATCACCATTTTTCGTTGAATTTCTTCCTGCTCGTAACGACATTGGCAAGAAGTATTCATTAATTTTTTCTCCATTAGAATCTCTGTTCTCTGTTAAGCACAAAGTAAACTCTAAGTTCGATATGCCAACTTTATAAACAACACTGGCTGTTTCCATATTCCTAAGAATACGAACCTTCGTGTTTGTTAATTCATATAATCTTTTGAGACATGATAGTTTCTTTTTAGAGACTTCAAAAGGATGTCTTGGAGAGAAATAAAACTGTTGTGTAGTTAATGTTTTTTCTCTGGCATTTTTATAAAATTTTTTTGCAAACAATCTAGTTTCTACGCCAGCAAGATGCAAAAATCTATTGACTGGGAACATCACTTCAAAATATTCATTTCCATATACATATAAAAATGCTTGGCCAGCTAGGTATTGTTCATACATGGACGCTGCCTCTATAATATCTTGTCGTATTTTATTTTTCTTTTGTGTTTTTGATGCCATATTTACCTCATACGTAAAAAAGAGTGGGACAGAAGCCACACTCTTCGATAATTCTTTATTAGAGTTTTCTGCTGGTTGTCAGCCGTGATATCCAGTTAAAATATCTTTTCGTTGCAGAAATCCTTAAGTCCCCTGCATGGACTACGACTTTACTCCTAGTCGCAAGACGTGATATCCAGTTAAAATATCTTTTCGTTGTGGAAAATTACCCTGCTCCACTTGCAGCACAACTTTTAACGATGCTCTTTCATCGAGAATATTACTATTCCTACTTTCATTATACACAAATTCAAAACAAATACAACACTTTTCGATAAAAAAATAGAGGCAGAGCCTAGTTTATTCTGCTCATATTTACCCTCTCCGCAGCAGAGAGTAACAATTCTTTATCACTGACAAAGAAAACTAATAAAGAAAATACCGACTAATTGCCAAATTAATCATAACTGTTTCTTGTGTCTTTTCATATCCCTTAGCATTTCTTTGTATAAGACAGTTTAATCCAACCATCTTTAGTTTTACCCCAACCATTCTTAACAGCTTTGATTGTAACTGTTGTGCCTTTCTTGTAAGCATCTCTGGCAATAGCAGCCGTTGTAGATGGAGATTTACGTACCTTAAGAGCAGAAGCAGTTACTTTCACTTTGTAAGTGAACTTAGAAGATGCTTTTGGTTTTACTACTGTAGAACCAGAAATGTCTGCTTTGAATTTAGCAAACCCTTTGCTATTTGGAGAAGCCCAAGGCTCAGGACAAATTTTTCCGCAAGTCCGAAAATGCGTGGTAATATGAGAAACAGGGACTCCATATTTCTTCATATAATATTTTGTCAATTCAACAGTTTGCTTATACACACCATTAGGCACTTTACCAACAGAATTACACATCTCGATATTCAAACTGTTTGCATTTGTGCATTTGCCCCAATCAACAGCATATTTTCTTTCATATAATTTACCAACGCTCCATGCCACATTAGATAATGGAACAGATTTATATACATATTTACCGCCATCAACAAATACATGTGCGCTTGCATTTCTGTTTGGAGACTGGAAGTATTTACAATTTGCCTCACTAGTATCTCCTTTGTTTCCTGTGTAATGAATTACAATCCATTTAATATTTTTTAAGCTTCTCTTGGCACCATAGTTGTCAGAGTTGCATTTTAAAGTTTTAAATTTTAATGCCATAAATATCAAACTTCCTTTCTTTTATCTAAAAAAGCAGCCACCATAACAGCGACTGCCCCAACAACTAATTATTCAATTACTAATTACTCACTTAGCAAATTATCCAACAATGTCGTCAGACTCTTTACCCTCTGCGACATCGTCTAATTCTTTCTCAAATAAATCCTTATCAACTTTTACGATTACGTCTTTATCTGCAACCTTTTCCATAATCTGATCAATTTCATCAGCGGTTAATCTACCATCACGTAATGCGTAAGCAATCTTATCTCCTGTCTGTGCAAACCAAGTAAAGCTATGATTCTTCCAGTTACCATAAGCAGAAGTACCAAATACAAATACCCAACTTACAATCTGGTTAATTACATCTTCATGTACGTCAATCACTGGTTTGCCTGCCGCAGTTAATCCCATATTGATCCACGCTAACATCTGTAAAATCAAGCTCACAACAGTATGTGGTTTAACTTCACTCCAATTAATACTTGCCAAAAATTCTTTAAATTTGTTCATAATGCAATCCTCCTTTGCAATAAAAAAGACCTACAAGAATGACTCTTCATCCTTAATAGGCAATGCTTTAATTTCGTTATACATTTTTTCTCCAACGCCATTTTGATGTAATTGGTCATGGTATACCTTATAAATAGCATTGATGTTTTCAAGCCCCGTAGGGGAAATACAACCTTTTTGCTTGTAATACCTGTGGGCTTGTTTGATTCTGTCTCTTAGCATTGCAGCAACACCTTCAGATAAAGCAACGTCCATTGCGCACGCATCATCTAATTTTTTAGCCAGTTCAGCTGTATGTGCAAATAGTCGTTCCATGCCTACCTTTTGGTCTGTTAATAATGCGGCTTGCTCTCTCATCATGTCTTTGATAACTTGAATATCTTTATTCTGATTGCTCAAAATCTGTGTTAGTTTATCCAAAGTTTCTGTATGCTTATCGATCATTAAGCGTTGTTGTTCAATCACTTCTTTTTGATGTTTCTTTTCTAATGAGGCACGTGTCTCAAAACCAAACTTTTCGTTTAATTTGGAAGTGACATCAAAAATTTTATCTGCAAACAAAAGAACCGCAAAGACAAACACTATCAATGCAGCCCCATGTTGAGATAAAAAATTAATTATAATATTCCAATTTTCTATCATGTAATTACCTCGATTATTTTATAAAAATCACTCCTTTAAGTCTTTACCAAATATATTCTGGTTTTTCTTCTCCAAACAATAAATATCTCAACCAATCATCTACAACAATGCACACCGCACTCAATAGAATCCATAAGATTGTATAGCAAATGCAAATTTGTCCAAGCACATTAAAAGGCATCTGAGAATAGTCCCAAATGCCTAAACCTAACAATAAATTTAAAATACAGCCTGCAATAAATTCCATCACGGTAACAATCAATCCTCCAATTATCATCTGCTCACGAAAGGGCATAAGATGATAGAAGAAGCGACTGTTATTGATCAGTCCAATAAAAATAAAGCAAGTACCGCCTAACACTCCCATTGTCCAATGTGTATATCCTCGCCAGATGATCTCAATTCCACAATAAGCAAATGCTCCAATGAGGAATAAGATAAGATATTTACATGATTTCTTTACATGCAACATTTATTCACCTTCTTTTTGATCTTCGTTCTCACTTTCATCTTTACAAATAAGCTGTAAAATCATGATGTCTCCCTCAAGAATTCCTTGACAATTCTCAATAACATCACAAACTTCGCTAAAAGTCATTCTCATCTTATGGAACTCAACCCCTGAGTTTTCCATGCTTAAAGGATTAAACTCTGCTAAGAATTTCTGCCCGTTCTCTGTACCATTGATCTGGGCATCAGTAGTGATATCATATTTCTGTAAGAGTTTGTGTTTTTCTTCAAAATATTCCTTCAGCTCTCCTTGAATCTTTCTAATATTCTTGGCAAGCCCAGCACTTAAAGTACATGGTACTAATTCACTGTTTTTCATAAGGAATGCATAAATTGTATTTAACTGTCCTAAGATCATGTCTGCCTGCATATTTGTCATTTCCATATTAATTTTCTCCTTTTCTCTGTTAAACTAATTATTCTTCAGTCGTAACTGAATCTTTTCCTGTTTCATCTGTCTTATCAGTCGTAACTGAATATTTTCTCTCTGAAGGAGTAGTAGGTTCTGTTGACTGCACAGGAATTACTTCATATTTAATTTCAATCTTATCCAATTCTTCTCTGCTAGTAGAACTGAAAATCTGTTGTTTGATGACATTCATCTGTTGAAAGTAAGGATAGACAAATGCCTTGATCATTGCTGTTAACTGCACAAATTCCTCAGCAGTGAATGTTTCACACGCACTCTTTTTGCTATGCCACTCAAGAGTTACTTGCTGACCAGCAGTAGTAAGAGCTTGATACTGCATAAAGTTCAGAGCCATTTCATTTTGATCTTCCTCACTAACTCCATAAGGTTTACCATTGAATTCCACACTCTGACCTGCTAAGAACTCAGCAAGAGCAGTTTTGTTTTTCTCCTGTAAATAATTCTTATATTCATCAAGAGTCAGTGTGTTAATATCAACAACCTGATTAACTTTTTCATCAAGTCGTTGCACCTGTTCTACAATATTTGCTCTTGTAAGAGATACGATCAGCGCATCTTCCCATTCTCCATTAGAATTGTTATATAATCCCTGTTGTAAAGAGATTTCTTTATAATTGTTAAAGCATGTGTAAGTTGCAATCTGCACATCATCTCTGTAGATGTCTAATGTTTTAAAGTTTGTAAATGCTGATTTAACCGTTTTTAGATCATCTGTGCAAACGACAAGTTTACATTCCATGTCAAAAGTCATGCTATTAAACTGCATAAGATTAAATACTTTGTCGTCAGAGTTATCTAATTTAACTGTGTATACCATATGTATTTCACCTTTCTTTCTGTTTTTGAGCATACAAAAAGAGCAGTCCGAAAACTGCTCTATGCACGATCAAATTTATGTTTTATTTAGTTGTTTGTCCATTCTTAAAGTCCAAGCTTTGCTTCGATTGCTTGTAGGCGAGCTTCTAGGTCGGTCTTTTCTTGTTTGACTTTGGCAAGTTCTCTTCTTGTCTTTTGAATCATATGGGTATTTAATGCAATAAATTCTGTATAAGAAACACCATATTCCATTTCAACATCGACCTCAACATCTTTGCCAAAACGCTTTTCAATATCTTCCTGTACAAGTGGTCTATGTGTTACTACAGCGAATTTATCAGAATCATAACCCTCGGATTCTAAGATGTCTTCTGTTTTATGAGCACCAAATCCAAAATGAGTTTTCTTACCATCGTAATCTCCGATGTAATTGAATCCTATTGGATTTAAATTCATATAGAAATCTTCATATTGATCGAGAGTAGTAAAGTTTTCTTTAAGATTTTCGTCCGAAGTAGAAATACTGTGAGATGCCCAAATTGAAGTTCCATAAAGACGTAGCTGTTGACCATCATCTCCGACACATACACCTCCCCACGATGTTCCTCTAGCAATTTGGAATCCATGCGCCCAATAAAAAGATTCACTATCTGAAGAAATAACTACTGCACCTGAGGAATGGACTTCGCTTGCATATAACCAGGAACCTGCGTGGATATCTGTATCTACCCATAAATTTCCAGTAATATTTAAACTATTTGAACCATTTGCAATAATCCTAGAAGTGTAATCATCACTACTGTTTTCATAATGAAAATCAATAAATGGTGTACCACCATAGAGTTCAATAGAGCCTTGGTTATTTGCATTTAATTGAATTTGATTACCACCAGAAGAAATAAGAAGATCATCAAAAAATTTAATTCCATTCGTGTTAGGATCCCTTTTAATATCACAAATTAAATTACCAGAATCATTAGTGTGTAGAATAGACCAGCCATACCCTTTATGTGCGGTTAATGAAACATGCTGGTTAATGACTTGATTGTCCAAGATAGTGTCAGATCCACCAATAGAGCCTATATAGTGATCATCAATACCAACATTAATTTTCCCTGCTTGTATCAATATTTTGTAAAGATGGCTAATTCCAGATGTAGTACTATCATTTCCTTGAACTTCTATAGCTCCGTTGCGCCAAATTCTTAAAGTTGCATCTGTAGGAGTATCAGAACTTCTATTTGCTCCATATGCATTATTCTTTTCTCCAGCCCATAATACATACCTATTGTTATCACTGCTTATTCCAGTTCCATAGCTATCTATACTTGAGTTGTATTTTGTAAAAAAAGAATTGCTAATGATAGTCCACCCTGCGATACTACCTTGCGTAGCAGTAATCTGTCCACTAAACGTACCAGTCGCACCTATCAAGTTTGCACCTGTTATTGTGCCTGTTGCGGTGATATCTTGAGCGAATATATTATTAACATCAATTTTATCTGCCGTGATAGAACCAGCCAAAATTTGATTACCAGTAATAGTATCGGTTTTAATACTTCCACCATCTATGATAGTTTCTTTATCGAGTATGTAAGTACCAGGTTCATTTGAAATAGAATCAACCTCTTCCAACATAATGCAATCTACCCATACATTAAAAGTTTGAGGCACATTAGAACTTGTTGGTTTCCCCCAGATAAGAGGAACTACAGACCAGTATAATCCAGTTGCATTATCTGCGACTTTTATTGCACAAACAGCTCGTTGCCAATCCGTACTTAGATTAACATAAGTGGAACTTCCTGGTAATCTTCTCGGATCAATGTGAGATAGATAAAGTCCATTTGTTTTAGTGTCTGGGGTATCATGTCCCTGAATATCTATCATGAACATTCCCGTAGTAGAATCTGATTTTACATAACAAGAAAGTATGTATTGTTTACCTGCTTGTATTTTTACACAACCGTAATTATTTGCAGAACTTCCTAAATACAATGGAGTTGTATTTGAATTTAAATTTGCAGTAGTATAACTAATTTTAAGAGATTTATTCCCTTTATAAGATACTGAACTATCAATGCCGACAGAAGTTACTCCATTATCTTTTGCGTAACATATAGCATCTTCTTGTGAGGCAACATTTTCAAAACTAGAGTAATCTAGATTATATAAATTCTTTCTACCATCTCCCTTAGCAGTATTCATGAATGTTACAACACCATCAAGATTAATGTTTGCTGATACAAGATTCATTAATCTATCAGTAATTTCAAAATTACTTGAACTTGTCCCGCTTTTGACAATCCAGCTGAACTTATCAGCCGCTTGTTGAGCAATAGAAGTAGCATTTTCTAAATCATCATCTACGTCCGCAGGATTTGGTGTCCAGTCTGAACATATTTTACCTGTTTCTAACTGCATATTATAAAAATAATATGTACCAGTTGCCTTAAACAAGATTGAAAGATCGGTTCCAGTAGCAGTATAAGAAGTGTATTGTCTGACCCAAGTTGTGGAAGAAGCCAATTCTTCCCCCATAATTGTAATAGAAGAGGAATTGGAGTTTTTAAGATATAAACTAAATGTATAATCTTTCCCAGATGTCATGATATTTTTTAAAACAAATGGAACAGAAATATCTGTAATTGTTAATTTCGCACATTTGATTGAATTTCCATTTAAATCTATGTCTGCAACTTTTTCTATTGTATTTGCCGTTGTTATCGCCTCCTTCTTGATTAACCTATTTAGTTTTTTGCATAAAAATAAGACCCCAAAGGTCTTGTGTGGTTGTTAACTATATTTTCCTTTAGCTAACTTAAATCAAGTTCACTCTGCCAGAGTAATCCTTACCATCTGTTGTTACAATATTGTGATTTGCATTTTTATTACCAAATCCAGTAACGTAATAAAGGCAACCGCTACCGTATACAGATGCGTTTTCTTCCGATAATTCAAATCCGGTCTCTCCGCTAAATTCACATCCAAAAAACTGTACATTAGTTAACATATCATTAGCACTGTCAAGACCTGTAGCTGTTCTATAAGCCAGCGTTTTTAGCTTAACATTGTTATCCATCCCCGACAAAAATCTGCAATTTGTGAATGTTATTTCTCTGTTTTTTTGCGATTTTAAAATGTTATGCACGGTAAAAGTATTACCTTTTTTATAGTTTGTACCAGTCTTTGTTCCATCAAAAACAACATCTTCAAATTTCCAATTGGCACCGTCCCCAGTCCCGGCTCCGTAAACGGTAGAATAATATGTATTTTCACCACGAATTATACAATGTTTAATTCTCCGATCATATCCTTTTGACTCTCTGGCAAAATCATCATGAATAGCATATCTAGTGTTTTCTCCAATTATAGAAAGATTCTCGATGCCAGAGGTTTCTTTAAAATTCAAAGCTGATATATTTTGGTTTTTTGAATCTAGTCTACATTCCAGTATAACGTTTTCACGGTTTCCAATTCCTACAATAGTTGCCCAGTTCGGGACGGTCACCCCTATAGCTGACGAATCAGTTATATCTAATCCGTCAGCTAAATTATACGTGCCCTCTTTCAAACAGATAATATATCTATTTAATTCAGTGTTATCTTTAATACTACTTATTGCTTCTTGCAGCGTTTCAAAATTACAATCACTAGCACCAACAGTAATTTCATTTTCTTTTATCTTTAATATACTAATTACTTTGTCACATATTTGTGTATCATCTATACATTCATTTTTTATCTTGTATTTTTTTTCATTTAATGGTGATTCGTAAATCTTACTAGGTTCTGTACCTTTTTCTAGCATTACTTGCTTATCAAAATATACGTTTGCCATCGATAATCTAATATATCTAGCATTTATTGCAGTCTTGAATGTTTTCACGTCTGCCCCCGAAATATATTTTCTACCTGCATCGTATTGAATAACCAATGCATTGGGCATAGTTTCATAATTTCCATCAGAAAATATAGAAAATACATAATCCGTATTTGGTTCGATCTTTACGTAATCGTCTATGGCTGTAAAACTATCATTATATCTATCACTTCCACTTGAAGCTGAATAATATTTCCCTCTTGTATAATTTTCAAAAGCTAAAATATTTCGTGAAGCTGTTACATCAATACATTCCTCTAATTCTTCCTTTAGCGAACCAATTTCTGCATCAACAGCGTCATCTTTTTCTTTTAATGCAGCTAATTTATCTCCTGTAATTTTTGAATCCGCAGCCTTTCCAGTTTTAGTCAAGGTTGTGTCTGTCGTTGTATCAATTCTATTTACTGATTCTTGTAGTGTATTGACTTCGGATTTTAAAGCTTGATAGTCCTCCGCAGATTCTAAAGTTTTAAATAAAGTCGCTTTACTAACCTGTCGTACTTTACCCGAATCGTTTACAAATATATTATCTACAGATGCGCTTATATCTACATCTGTAAGAGCTTTTGTATTATTCATATATTTTCCTCCATATTCAATAAATAATTTTATAACCCATTTGCCCAATCTATACAAGCAATTAAGCCGAACACAGTTACAGTTGTGCTACTATAATTACTCCCAACTGCTTTTGCATATACACTAATGACATCTCCAACTGCGCATTCTAAATCAAATGAAACACATTCAACAGTAGAAGAGGTGATAGTGGTAGAGTTTGCGGAATCTCCATTTTTATATAAAGAGACCGTTGGAGATCCGCTTGAAAAACTACTTTTTGCAACAGCAGGGATTTTAAATCTATATGTACCAGCTCTTTTAATTGTAATAGAAATTTTAGTGTCGGTCATTGTAGTAGATGTAATATTCATACCTGCCCAATTAGCAATAACAGGAGTGTCTCCAGCAATAATTGTGTTTGGTAACCCACTTCCAGAACTAGATCCACTACTTGAACCTGTATATGTTCCCGTTACTCCAAAAATAGATATGCCAGATTTGATGTTACTTGCTACTAATTTAGAATCACCTTTAATTGTTTGAGTTCCAGAAAGATATTTTCCACTTGAAATAGTTTTATCTGTAGTTCCTGGAGTAATCGTTTGAGCTGCTTGATTAGGAATAGTTCCTGTTAATTTCCTGCCATTCACATATGCTGTTTTACCGCTACGGATATCAGAAGCTGAAGCAGTGGCATCTGTCGTGTCAGTACCGCTTGTAGTCGTTCCAGCCTCGCAAGTTCCTGTCTGCCCTAAAATAGTTACACCCTTTTTAATGTTTGCGGGAATAATCTTTGCCTGTTCTGTGTCAGAAATTTTTACTGTTCCAGACCCACTATGATAACCTGTTGGAATGGTATAACTGCCATCTTTTGTACTGATCGTTCCAGCTACATTTCCATTATTTTTCATAGTGCCCTGAATGCGTCCTTGATTCGTGACAATATAGGTACCTGCAAGCACATTTGCTGCATTTGCAGTGACCTGAGAAACGTCTTTCCATTTTTCGTTATATGCCTTCATTGCTTGCTCAAATTGTGAGGCTGTATAAGACAGCTTATAATTCGCCATTAATTAATCACCTCCGCTATCATGTTATTGATTTGTTGACCTGTGTATTTTTTTGTATAATTTTCAGTTGCTGTTAAGGTATTTCCATTCTTATCTTGTAATGTATTTCCGTTTTTATCTGTTAATGTAACTTCTCGCGCAGTAGAAGAATCACCAAAACCATAATCTGCAAAATCTAAAGTATTACTATTTCTGATAAGATTCCTTGCTCCAATATTAGAAAAGTCTTCTCGTTTTGCATAAGTTTTCCGTACTTCGGTTTTAAATCCTTCGGAATCTTGCTCTAGTTTTGAATATTTCTCACTAAGTTGTTGTACTTGTTCCCCATTATTGTTTACTCCTGTTTCAACATCAGAAACACGAGAAGTGATACCGTTCAAATTAACAATCAACTCAGATACTTTAGAATTGATATACGTTTGTCTACCTGTGATTGTACCTTGGTAACAATTCATCTTCGTGCATTGTTTATAAGCTGATAATGTGGCACCAAAATAATAGTTGCATACATTATCAGAAGAATTAATAATAATTTCTATAGAATTCCAACCTTCTTGAAACGTCATAACTACGGGATTTGAACCAGCAGTCCCAGCGCTACCAATCGCACCACCATTCACATAGATATTGTAAGTATCCTTAAAAGTAGCAGTAGTTGTCCATTTTACTGATTCGCTAAAATACACAAAAGTCAGAGCATAAAATACCAACGGATCATTTGTCACAGAAAATGTTAATCCGTCTTGCAATTTATCATCCTCGTATAGCAAAGTTTGTGCTGCCACAATATCTTTCGATGCAAACATTTCCATAACTGCTTTGTCTTTGTAACTATCGGCAAATAAACTCTTTTGATAGGCAGACACAAGCCATTTGTTTAGCCCTTCATTAGAATTAGCCAATTTATTGTTAATTACTTCAAGATCGGTACTGTACTTATCTTGAGATACTTTATTTGTAATCTCTTTTGCTTGCTTATCTACTGTAGATTGCAATTCTGTTACAGTCGTTTGAGTGCCCTTCAAAGAATCGGTAATATCCTTCAATTTGTTTTCATTGCTATCAAATCGTTGATCTAGGTCTTCGGGAGCAGCTGACCATCCTGATGCAGATTGTCCTTTTTCTAGTTTAATGTCCCACAAATGAATAGTATAAGCATCTGTTCCGTTCGAATATTGATTAATTCTAAGCTTGTATTTTGTTGTTTTAGGAGCAGTAAAAACAGCATATCCTTTTGACATATCCAAAAAAGTATTAGTGTCGTCACTTACAAGCCACAACCCCACCAATTTTTCTGATGGGGTATGTCCACCTGTGTCATGTTTGGTTGCCCAATTACTATCGGTTTTTGCTTGTAATGTGTATTTTTGATTTGCGCTTAGATCAACAGAGGTAATGATTTTAGGATATGTTGAATAATCGTCTGTTTTTGAACCAGTACGCTCCAGCGGATTTGATTCTCTATAAGAAGATGTGTTCAGTAATAAGTTTCTACCATCGCCAGCATCAATTACATCATAAAACTTTGAAATGGTAGTAGTTGCATAAATTTCTTCATCATCTGTAACGATTTTAAAAGTTATTGCAGTAATTTGCTCATTAAACAAATCACAGTTTTTACTAATTATTAGAACATCTTTACTGATGGTAAAACCATACGTACCACTTGTGATATCGGTAAAGGATTCACCATCTAAGCTATACTGATATCCTTTAAAATTGATTTCTCCTTGAAAAGTAGGAATTAATTTGATTGTATTTGGGGAGAATGTAGCCCCACCATCTGTAGACTTAAACAAAGAAGAAGATGGAGACAAGCTTACACTCCTAGCACTTGTAGTGATTGCTATTGTTATTTCTCCCCAAGCTGCCAATTTACTCATAGCTTTGCCTCCTATCTTTGCTAATCAAAAGAAAGAACAATGCTATCTATTTCATCAAGAGAAGACGCTTTTTGAATTTGTTTTTCGTATCGCTGTTGTTTTTCTACCAAAGGTGTTACATAGCTATCGATTTCCATAGCCAATTGTGTTAACTCTACAATTGACCAGTCTTCACAAATATCTCCAGTATCATTCCATTTTAATAAATCATATGATAGATTTTGTTGCGCGTATAAGTTATACATTGCAACTTTAGAGGTTAATTGTCGTTGCTTTTCTTCTGTAACATTATAATATCGTCCGTCAGAATATTTGGCAGTAGAAAACAAAGGATGTGTTTCTAAATAATTTGCTAGCGATACTTTGGATTTTGCAATTTTTTGTTTTTTAATAGGTTCTAATTCCACATCTGGTGTAAAATTTAAATATTCGTCAGGATTCATTTTTACATCAACCAAATCTATTAATTCTTTATCGATTGAAAACTCATTGTAGTCATACTCAATGTACTCTTCAAAATCATCTTGTCCTTGAATCTGTTCTGCCTTTTTTACTTCATTTAAACAGATAAAAATATAATATTTGTCCTCAGATTCAGAAACCTTGACAGTAGGTTGCTGATCCGAAAATCGTGCTTTTGTCATAATTTCTCACCGCTTTCTTACATATACTCATTACTTTAGTTACTTTGTATTTACGAATAATTCCAAAACTGTTAGTGTGTTTTAAAATACCCCAGTATGACAAGCATTTTCTCGCTTGCTCAATAGGAATCATTTTATGAGATTTCCACCGACGCAATAAACGCAAACAACATCTTCGAATCCGCTTAAATACATATTTGCGGATTGTCATATGCCACCTATAAATGCGAAATCCCATCATATCAACAAAATCATTATCATGAGCTTTATTCCCAAACTTGCATGTTGCAATAACCCACGATTTTTTAATAGTTAAACCTAATTTATTTTTGCAATATTTAATAATTAATTTCATTGCTCTATGCAAATCTTTTGTATTTGTACCAGTAATAAAAATATCATCCATATAAATTAATACATGTGACGTGAGGTTAACTCTTTGCATAGTACCGTCTCTTTTTTTGCGAATACGATACATGTTTTCTGATATTTCATGATACAATTGTGACATATACAGATTGCATAAATATTGCGACAAATAAGATCCAATAGACAACCCTTGTTCAAATGTATTAATCAAAGTTTGTATTAACCATAACAAATCATCATTTTTAATGCGTTTGTTAAGAAAATTCATTAATAATCCATGATCAATACTAGGGAAGCATTTCTTTACGTCTGCTTTACCAATACATCTTAGATTTTTATTTCTCATCCATCTACTAATCCTTTTGGCTCCAGCTAATTGTCCACGTCCTTTGATAGAAGCGTATTGATGTTCTCCAATGCGTCTTAATATATCGCTTAGTCCTTCAACAGCAATATAGTCATAAATTTGCTGTTTGACGTTTTGTATTCCGATTCGTCTTAACTTACCGTTTGAGGCATCAATTTTATCTCGATACCATATTGGTATAAATTTTAAGTTTCGATCAAATAATTCAATTCTGATTTGATCAATCAACAACTCAACAAATCTAAAAATAGCTTTAATTGAAAATTTCTTCATTATATAATACAACTGATTTGGTGTTAGTCCACTGACAGTTGACAACAACTGCAATGTATCATTGCGATAATATTTCCCACGTAAACAGTTATAAGTTGCACGAGATATCAACTCTCTGTCGGTGATATCTACGTTTTTACAATATCGTTTAATGTTTTAGACCCCCGTTTCAAATTTTAACATCGATTGTCTTTAAGAGGGCTTTCGGTTTTTCTACTAACCCCAGCTATGATCAACTGCATCATAACTCCGTCCCTGTTTCGCTATACGATTACTCGTAAGATACTAAAGTTTCGACTGGTCTCTAAAAAGAATTTTTGCTATCTAGCAAGGTGTAGTTACAAAAGCGACTACAATAATTTTTGCAATTACGAAACATGGCACAAATATAAATATAATGATTAACATATCCGCAGCGCAGTAATTCCAGTTCGTCCTGTCAAGCCTGTTCCTGCAATTCAAGTAAGCAAAGCCTGCATTCGAACCATTCCTGAGATTACCGCTTGTACCATGAGACCCTATGTTTCATTTAAAATTATATTTTTTATATCGAACGGTCGTCATAAAGGGTGTTCCCCTCTTTCCTCTGCGAGGAAATTCACCCCCGACGACCTATTTTTAATCGGCAGCGCAGCCAG
>PPYE01540766.1_pt1 | contig 15971 bp, 10 predicted proteins | sample 1559881 | NCBI WGS metagenome assembly PPYE01 (sample SAMN08240022, study PRJNA423297) | Human gut metagenome, whole genome shotgun sequencing project. | reverse complement strand
GGGGAAAATTCACGAATCAGGACCGGGCTTTCAGTGCGCGTCTGCGCCTTTGGAAAGAAGGGTGGTGGAAGGAGTGGACTCCGCAAATAGTCCTTGGTCTGGACGATCCCACCTCTCATGCCGATCATGGCGGTGGGGAACTGGTGTCCGGTAATACAAGCGGTTCCAATAATTACGCTACACGCTATTATCTGGCTGTAACCAAACATCTGAATTTACAGAACATAGGTGAATGGGGTGTTCATGTCGCATTTGTATATGGTAATGCCAAAGGTATGGAGCATTATAAACGTCCTTCATTCGGCACAAACTTCCGTTTTGCTTTTCCCGAAACATCTATAATAAACAAGGCAGCGAATGGCTTGAACCTGATGGCGGAGTACGATGCAAGAACTTGCAATGTAGGTTTTGAGTATAGTTTTTGGAAAGATTATGTAAATCTTGTAGCCGAGCTGAATAATGGGAAATACTTCTCCGGAGGTCTTGTCTTTAAAGTCCATCTGAAATAATAAAAAAGAGCATTCGGTTAGGATTTTCCGGTTAGATTTTGTTCCTTTGTAGTACAATCAGAAAAAGTAGCGCGCCATGAAGCAACAGTCATTGAAGAGATGCCCGATAGGGATACAGACTTTTGAGGAAATCATCAACAAGGATTATCTCTATATAGATAAGACGGAATATGTTTACCGGATGGCATACGGTGCTTCCAAATATTATTTTCTGAGCCGCCCCCGACGGTTCGGAAAATCGTTGCTGACCTCTACGCTACACTGCTATTTTACCGGAAAGAAAGACCTTTTCAAGGGACTTGCCATCGAAAAGCTGGAAACCGAGTGGACGGAATACCCGGTGCTTCACTTTGACATGAGCTTGGCCAAGCATGTGGACAAGGAAACATTGGAAAGCATGCTGGATGTGCAACTCTTTGAACATGAGAAAATATACGGGAAGCCGGAAAGGGCGGTCACTCTCAATGACAGGATGAAGACACTCATCATGCGTGCCTATGAGCAGACCGGCCGCCAGGTGGTAGTCCTTATTGACGAATATGACGCGCCCTTGCTGGATGTGGTGCACGAGGATGAGAACCTCCCCGTCCTGCGTAATGTGATGCGTAATTTCTACAGTCCGTTGAAGGCGTGCGACCCTTATCTGCGCTTTGTGTTCCTGACCGGCATCACCAAGTTTTCCCAGCTCAGCATTTTCAGCGAGCTGAACAATATCAAGAATATTAGCATGGACGAGCCCTACGCTGCCATTTGCGGTATCACTAAAGAGGAAATGTTGGAACAGATGGGCGGGTATATAGAACGCTTTGCCCTTTTGCAGGAGATGAGCAAAGAAGATACCCTACTGAAACTGCAAGAGAAATATGACGGCTATCATTTCACCTGGCCTTCGCCAGATGTTTTTAATCCGTTCAGCCTGCTGAATGCTTTCGAAGATGGCAAGTTAAACTCTTATTGGTTTGGCAGCGGCACGCCCACCTATCTGATAGAGATGCTGCGCAAGTTCCATGTTCTTCCCTCTGAAGTGGGACACAGCATGCAGGCTATGGCTGCCAGTTTTGATGCCCCTACCGAGCGGATGACAACTATTACGCCTTTGCTCTATCAGAGCGGCTATGTCACGATAAAGGACTATGATAAATATACCGAGCTTTACACGCTGGATATTCCGAACAGGGAGATACGGGTGGGACTGATGCAGAGTCTGTTGCCGAACTATCTGGCTTACAATACCGATATGGGGCTTACTACCATAGGCCGTATGTATGGTGCGATACGCTTGGGCGATATGGATGGAGCCTTGCGTCTGCTTCAGGAGTTTCTCTCCACCGTTCCTTATTGCGATAACACGAATTATGAAGGGCATTACCAGCAGTTGTTCTACATCATCTTCTCTCTTTTCGGAATGTATGTGGATGTGGAAGTCCGTACCCCGAAGGGACGTGTGGACGTGGTGATGCGCACTGCCGATACCTTGTATGTCATTGAACTGAAACTAGGCAAGGATGCCGATGCCGCCATGTCTCAGATAAATTTGAAAAACTATCCCGAACGTTTTACCCTCAGCGGACTGCCTGTGGTGAAAGTGGGCATCAGCTTTGATGCGGAGGAGCATACGTTGGGCGACTGGCTCATAGAAAAATAGCCCCTGTCATCGGTTTCGTATTAAATTCAGTGGCGGAACGGTTTGCGATATCAAATATTTACGATATCAACTAGCAAGCTGCTGATAAAAATGAATTCATAAAGATAGAATATTCACTATAGGCTGTGTGCGATGATGCATGCAGCCTTTCTCTCTTTTGTTGTCGGTGGCGACCGGCATCCGCACCATGATGTATTGCAAGAACGATGGTCTTCGTGACTACCAGCAGGAGATGAAGCTCAGGCTCTTTAAGGAGTGGGAGTTCCATCGGAGTGTCATGGTACAAATGCCTACAGGCACAGGAAAGACACATCTGCTGGCAGCGGTGGTGAAAGAGTTTCTCTGTGGTATCGGTACCGGTACGCGGGTGTGGATTGTGGCGCATCGCAGAGAGCTGGTGGAGCAGATAGAGGAAACCGCAGCCCGGTATGGAATGGGAAAAGAACCGGACAAAACGGGAAAGAACGGAAAGACGGGGAAAGACAGTATGCCGGAAGAATCCGGAAGGGTGCGGGTATTCTCCATCCAGTGGTTGTCCCGTAACTGGAAGAATATAGGGGAAGCTCCCGGATTGATTGTCATTGACGAGGCGCATCATGCACTGGCGGAGACTTACAGGGAGCTTTGGAAGAGATATCCGGAGGCGAGGAAACTGGGCATGACCGCCACCCCCTGCCGGCTGAACGGCAAGGGCTTCACGGATTTGTTTGATGCGCTGATAACTTCGTGGAGCATCGCGGAATTCATCGGGAAAGGCTGGCTGTCGGCTTTCGACTACGTGTCTATCCGTGCGGACAGCAGGGAGCAACAGATAATAGATTCGTTGAAGAAACGTGGGGTGGACGGAGATTATCAGGTGAAGGAAATGAATGAGGTGTTGAACCGTCAGGTCAGCATCCGGCGGTTGTACGAGAGCGTCGAGAGGTATGCCGCCGGGAAAAAAGGAATGGTGTATGCCGTCAGTATAGCCCATGCCCGTCAGATAGCCGCCTGTTACAATGCACACGGAGTGTCGGCTGTGGCTATCGACAGCAAAACGCCTGCTTCGGAGCGTAGGGAACTGGTAGAGGGCTTCAGACAGGGAAGGATCAGGGTGCTGGTCAATGTGGATATCTTTTCCGAGGGCTTCGACTGTCCCGATGTGGAGTTCGTGCAGCTGGCTCGTCCCACGCTTTCACTGGCGAAATACTTGCAACAGGTGGGGAGGGGATTACGGAAATCGGGTGATAAGGAATCCTGTATGCTGATAGATAATGTGGGGTTGCACCGGATATTCGGTTTGCCCGTCCGTGAGCGGGACTGGGAAGCGATGTTCGAGGGGCGGATACTGGGTGACACCTTTTCTCGGAAAAGAGCGGAAAACGGGCTGTCCGTGGCGTGTTCGCTCTTGGAGGAAGGCAGGCGGGAGGAAGAATGGGAAATGGTGATGACCCATGGACAGTTGCTGGATGCGATCAGGAACCGGAATTTGTCTGATCAGGAAGAGGGGCGGAATGCACTCTCTGTTCTGAAAGCTTTCCATGACCGATGTAGCGGATTGTGGGGACTGAGGCGTAGAAACAGAGTGACAGTGATGCCTCGATACAAGGAAGTGTTCGACACCTGTGCGGACCGGGCGGCGGTTTGTTTGGAAGATGGCCGTACAGGGGTGGTGGACGATAACGGAAAGCCGAAGATCATCATAGACCGCTGCCGGAGGTTGCGATTCCTGAAAGGGGAGCTTCTGGCCGTTACGGGCAATGATGGTACGGATGCTTACATCGACTTGAAAACGGACAGGACTTATCGGGAGAAGCCGGTGGTGTGCTCTTACGGTAGCGTGGAATTGCTGAAAGTGGGAGAGACCTTTCATAGCCGCACACGGAAGGCGTATGCTTCCATGCGCGGGCTGCATAAGGACAGTCTCTGTTTTTATGGCTTTTATCTGAAGATACCGGACTATCGTGTCCCGAAATCCTGCAAGTTGGCGGATCCTGTATGGTCTACCGTGTTCGATGTTTTCGCTTGTCTGCTGGAAGGGGATGACGAGGAGGTGTATTGGTGCTGTGGTCGTCTGGCAGACCGGAGCATCGTGGTGATGGACGGGCAAGGGAGTTATTATCATGTGGAGAAAGGAAAGAGGAAACGATATATCGCCTGTAATAATCCTGAGGCTGGTGAGGAGGATTTTGACTCTGCGGTGAAGAGATTGAAGGAAGAGGCCGGGCGGCGTGCGGAGGAAATGAACCTGTTACTGAAACGGAATGAGGAGGAGAAAAGACGGAAGAGACTGGAGGAGATAGGCGATGTCCGTCCTTTCCGGATGGGGCTGAAATGGGGGCTGAAGTCGGGTGAGCGTATCGTGGTTCCTCCTTGTTATAGGAACATCTGTCCTCCCGTCGGCGGTTATTGTGTATTCGAGGAGAATGCTTGTCAATGGGGACTGATGGCACCGGATGGTAAGGTGGTGGTGGAGGCCAGATACCAGAAAGTGGAGATAGAGGGGGATGGGACGGTGCGGCTGACGGTTATTCCGGGTAAGGTGAAAACGATAAAACTTTGAATACAACTGATTGGTTTCATATAACCGTTACTGTTTGAGACAAAAATAAGGCATTTAGTGCAGCCCAGCAAGGCTTGTCCTTGCTGGGCTGCTTTTTTTATGAGGAATAAATAGGGGATATTTATGAAAACATGTAAGAAAAAAGGGAGTGAAAGGAAATAGTTAGTAATAAAATGCTTGCTATCTTATTATATTTGTTACCTTTGTGGATCTTATAATATGAAAAACAATGAAAATAACAATTCTACAGAGAAATATAGAATGGGCCAATCCACAGGCCAATATAGCAAGGGCGGACGAAGCGATAAGCTGTCTGCCGGATGCTGATCTGTTTGTTTTACCCGAAATGTTTTCCACCGGTTTTTGTACGCAACCCGAAGGAATTGCGGAGAGCGCCGACAGTGAAACCCTGCACTGGATGAAGCGTAAGGCAGCCGAGCGGAATTGTGCTATTGCAGGCAGTGTAGCAGTATGTGAGAATGGAAACTATTATAATCGTTTTTACTTTGTCCATCCGGATGGAGCCGTGCAGCATTATGATAAGAAACATTTGTTCACCTTCGGGGGCGAACACAAGCGTTTCACTGCCGGCACAGAGCGTGTGGTGGTGAACTTCCGTGGGGTACGTATTCTTTTGGAAGTATGTTATGACCTCCGTTTCCCTGTTTGGTCACGCAACCTGGGGGATTACGACATGATACTTTATGTGGCAAGCTGGCCCACTCCCCGTGTGGATGCCTGGAGCGCGCTGCTTCGGGCGCGGGCTATTGAGAACCAGTGCTATGTGGCCGGAGTGAACCGCATGGGAGTTGATCCTGCCTGTGAATATTCGGGTGGCAGCGCCATCATCGATCCCTACGGAAAAACGATAGCCGAATGTCCGTGGAGCAGGGAAAGTGCGGTATCGGCTGATATAGATATGGAGGCATTGCAGGCTTTCAGGAAGAAATTCCCGGTATTGGATGATGCAGACCCCTTTACATTGATATGAAACAATTAACAAAATAATAGATAATGGCTGAAAAGAAATTATTGTTGGGCGATGAGGCAATTGCCCTCGGAGCGATACATGCCGGCATATCGGGTGTATATGCCTATCCGGGTACACCGTCCACTGAAATCACAGAGTTTATCCAGGAGCAGGATTCACGTTTTTATGGAAAATTTGCTATGATTCCCATGCTGGAACCGTCTTCCCAACAAGAAGCATACGATATGATGGATTACGCATATACACTCTCGGAAAAACTGAAGTTGCCGGTGCTGATGCGTGTGGTTACCCGTCTGGCACATTCGCGTGCCGGTGTGGAAGTAGCCGATATCCGTGAGGAAAATCAGTTGAATCCTGATCATGAACGTGCCCACTGGGTATTGCTGCCGGGTAATGCGCGTAAACAATATCTGGATTTAGTGAAAAAGCAGGAGAAGCTGGAAGAAGTTTCCTCCAAATCTCCTTATAATTATCTGGAAGGGTTGAATCCCGAATATGATTATGAATTCGGAGTGATAGCCTGTGGTATCGGTTATAATTATGTGAAGGAGGCGGATACGGACAGTTGCCATATTCCGGTATTGAAAGTTTCGCAGTATCCGTTGCCGGCTGAAGAAATCAGGACGATGGCAGACCGCTGCGGATATGTTCTGGTAGTGGAAGATGGTCAGCCGTTTGTGGAAGAGCAGGTAAAAGCGATACTTTCCTCGGACTATGAGGTAAAGGGACGCTTGACGGAAACTTTGCCGCGTACTGGTGAATTGACTCCGGATAATGTGGGCGAGGCGATCGGATGGGGAATCAAACGTCCGTTTGGCAAGTCTCAGGTGGTGATGCCGCGTCCGCCTGCATTGTGTCAGGGATGTGGCCATGACCGGTGGACAGGATTCTGCCGGTACGAACAAATTCGAGGCGATCTGCCTGGGATTAGGGGTAGAACCCGAACATGTGCGTGTGGTGGTTCCATTACCAAAGAATATGGAAGAAATCACCCGTACCATTCGTGAGGAAATAGAATATAAAGGGGTGTCTGTCATTATTCCGCGCAGAGAGTGTATCCAGACATTGAATCGTAAACTAAGACAGAAAAAAGCAGATAAGGCATGAGAAAAGATATCATACTTTCGGGCGTAGGAGGACAGGGTATCCTGACTATCGCTACTATTATAGGAGAAGCTGCTACGGCAGAAGGCATCAATTTGAACTTCCGCATGTGGTGAAGTTGGAAATAGAGGATATGGCAAAAGAAAACAGTATGCCTAAATGCGCGAATGTGATTCTGCTGGGCATGGCTGCGAAGTATATTGAAATCGTATCACCGGAACAGTTGCGCGAAAGCATAGGGCGTGTGTTTGCTGCAAAAGGTGAGAAGATTGTTGAAATGAATCAGAAGGCTTTTGATATAGGATTGAATGCGGTAAAGAACTGGTAATGCCATGAAGATATTTAGTGAAGAATTAGTGGAGAAGGCGGTGAAGGAACTGCACATCGCCAATCTTGCACAGGCTACTATCGGTGATGTGTTGTTGGTAGCCCAGTATCTGGAAAAGGAAACGGGGATTCCTTTTATCCGCATGGATCAGGGATCTCCTGGTCTTGCCGCCAATCAGATAGGGATTGAAGCGGAGAAAGCTGCTTTGGACAGGGGAGTCGGATCGCAATATCCGGCTGCCGCAGGAGTGCCCGAGTTGAAAAAGGAGGCTTCCCGTTTTGTAAAAGCTTTCTTGAATCTGGATATCTCTCCGCGCGCTTGTGTGCCTACCACCGGGTCGGTGGCGGGTTCATTCGGCTCGTTCATAGCCTGTACGCAGCGTATTCCGGGGAAAGACAAGGTATTGTTCATTGATCCCGGATTTCCTATTCAGAAATCCCAGCTTCGCATTATCGGCGTGGAGTGGGAAGAGTTTGATATCTATCATTATCGTGGACAGGCCTTGCGTGAGAAATTGGAAAGTTTCCTGAGTAAAGGCGATATAGCAGCGATTATCTATTCTAATCCGAATAATCCGGCATGGATTTGTCTGGAAGAGGAGGAGTTGCAGATAATCGGTGAACTGGCAACCCGGTATGATGTGATTGTCATGGAAGATCTGGCTTATTTCTGCATGGATTTCCGTCGGGATATGGGGCATCCTTTCGAACCGCCTTATCCGCCCACTGTGGCAAGATATACGGATAATTATATCCTGATGCTTTCTTCTTCCAAGATATTCAGTTATGCCGGACAGCGTATGGCATTGGCATGTATCAGCGACAAACTGTTCGACCGCCAGTTCCCTGCCTTGGCAGAACGGTATAAAGATGCAGGGGTGTTCGGTCCTACGCTGATTGCTTCCATTCTTTATATGATTACTTCGGGATGTACGGCTTCCACTCAGTATGCATACGCTGAAATGCTTCGTCTGTCTACCGAAGGTAAAATCAATTTTGTGGAAGATACCCGCGAATATGCCCGTCGTGCGGAACGCATGAAGAAAATATTTACCGACAATGGTTTCCATATCGTATATGACTATGATGCTACCCAGGTGGTGGGAGATGGTTTCTTCTTTACCATTGGTTACGGAAATATGACAGGGGGTGAATTGCTCCGGGAGTTATTGTATTATGGGGTAAGCAGCATCTCGCTTTCTACTACCGGCAGCGAGCAGGAAGGTGTCCGCGCCTGTACGTCACGGATGCGCGATGAACTTTATCCGGTGATGGAGGAACGCATGAGAGCTTTTCATGAAGATCATTGAAAATAATGTGCTAATAGGATAATGTGCCGATTGCCATACAGTGGGTTTGTGTGCCAGTACATTGGCAGATTAGCACATTGAAAAATTATTTATTATGATTTGGAATAAAAATAAAGAGTGCATGAGTCGGGACGAGATGAGCGCTCTGCAGGGAAAACGTCTGAACAAGTTGGTGAACTTGGTTTATCATAATGTTCCTTTTTATCGTAACAAGATGCAGGAGATGGATTTGTCTCCGGATGATATCCAGACTATCGAAGATATCGTAAAACTTCCTTTTACTACCAAGCAGGATTTACGTGATAATTATCCATATGGTCTTCAGGCTGCTCCTGCTTCGGAAATTGTACGTGTGCACGCTTCTTCGGGAACAACCGGGAATCCTACCATTGTGGGATATACGCGTCGTGACTTGTCTGTATGGTCCGAAGTGATGTCACGTTGTCTTTCAGCATACGGGGTTACCCGTAATGATACCTTTTCTGTCAGTTATGGCTATGGCTTGTTTACAGGCGGGTTGGGCGCACATTATGGGGTGGAGAATCTGGGGGCGACTGTTATCCCGGCTTCTACAGGAAATACGGAAAAGCATGTCCGTCTGATTCGCGACTTGGGTATAACGGGAATTGCCTGTACTCCTTCATACGCTCTTTATCTGGCAGAAGTGGTGGAACGTATGGGATTGACCAAGAATGATATCAATCTCCGTATCGGAGCTTTCGGAGCCGAGCCATGGACGGAAAGTATGCGTAAGGAGATAGAAGAGCGGCTGGGATTGAAAGGGTATAATATTTATGGATTAAGTGAGATTATGGGACCCGGTGTTTCCTACGAATGTCAGGAGCAACATGGTTCGCATATCAATGAGGATCATTTTTATCCTGAAATCATTAATCCTGAAACGCTGGAACGTCTTCCGGATGGAGAAGTGGGAGAATTGGTGTTTACTACCTTGACAAAGGAGGGGATGCCGTTATTGCGTTATCGTACGAAGGACTTGACTTCCCTGATGGAGGGTGAATGTCCGTGTGGAAGAACCAATATCCGTATGTCGGGTATTGTAGGCCGTAGTGACGATATGCTTATTATCCGTGGCATCAATGTTTTCCCGTCTCAGGTGGAAAGTGTTATTTTGGATATGCCTCAGTTTGAACCTCAGTATATGCTGGTGGTGGATAGGAAGAATAACCTCGACTCTTTGCAGGTACAAGTGGAAGTCCGCAAAGACTTCTTCTCGGATGATATGGGAAGTATGCTTGCCATGAAGAAAGCATTGAGCGACAAACTGAAAAGTGTCCTTTCCATCAGTGCCGAAGTGAAGCTGATGGAACCTAATAGCATTGCCCGTAGTGAAGGTAAGAGTAAACGTGTGATAGACAATCGGATTTTAAAATAAAAAAGTATGCGATATGACAATCAAGCAATTATCTGTTTTTCTGGAAAACAAAACCGGAAGAATAAATGACGTAACCAAGACATTGGCAAAGTATGATATCAATATGCATGCGTTCAGCATGGCGGAATCTACTGATTTCGGTATACTTCGCCTGATTGTTTCGGATGTGGAAAAAGCGGTGGAAGTACTTCGTGCCGAGAATTTTGCCGTGATGCTGACCGATGTGGTATGTATCAGTTGCCCGAATGTGGCAGGTTCTTTGGCTAAAGTTTTGGACTATCTGGCAGCAGAGAATATCTTTATTGAATATATGTATGCTTTTGCTCAGGGAGATACGGCACATGTGGTTATCCGTCCGTCTAATGTGGAGAGATGTGTGGAGATATTGAACAAATTTAATTGTAATGTTTTGACTAAGAACAGTCTGTAATGAATTTGACTTTGTGGGTATGAATGCATCACAAGTCTTTTTACCACAGGTTACTTGGGCTCACACGGGTGTTTAAGCTGAAAACTTTAAGATTGAACCTGTGCGAATCCGGGTAATCTGTGGCTGTTTTGATGGAACAGTCTATCAATAACAAAACCTGTTTGTTGGAGAATGCAGAATGTTATGAGCGTTCTTTGACAATGGGACACTCGAACCGATAAAAAATACCGAAGTATTGTACATGATTACATTGGATAATTTTGAGAACTTTGTTCCCTATAAAATATGGATGCGTGGGGAAGAGTATTATGAAACAGACGCTGTTTCCGAATTGGAAGAAATCTCACCCGGTGAATGGACTGCGACTGTAGAAGGAACAGACGATTATAATGTGGAGATATCTATGGATGGAAACGAGATAGAATCTTGGTACTGTGATTGTCCGTATGATGGAGAAATCTGCAAACATGTCGTAGCGACATTGTTGGCAATTCGCGACAATAGAAAAAAGGCGGGTAATAGTATTTTCTCGAAGATGAAAATCAAAGCGGAGGAAACCCCTGTTTTGGAGGAAATAAAAGAAGTGGGTAAGCAGCCTTGTCCGTCTTTGGTAGACATACAGCGACTGTTGTCTTTCATTGATCCGCAGGAACTCTCGAAATTTATCTGTGAGTATGCTTCAACGAATCTGGAATTTAAAACGGCACTTTCAAATCATTTCATAGCTAAGGAGCTATCTTTGTCATCAAAGGGAAAAGATTACAGAATTGAAATTCAAAAAGTTTTTAAAGGATCTGGTTACCATAAAAGGTCTCGTTATCACAATCGTTATGATAATTACGATCGTGACTGGAAAACTATTTTCAATCAGATGGACACTTTTTTGGAGAAAGCGGATTTCTTTTTGAATTTGGAAGCTATGGATAATTCTATTGCCATAGCTCTTCAAGTACTTCGTTTCATCGGTGAAAACTATGATGATGAACTTTTGTATGATGATGGTATTTCTTCTTCTGACTATTGTGAACAGGCAGGAGATTTGCTCCTGAAAGTGATTGAACATCCTAAAACCACTCAGGCACAAAAGATGGAGATACTTCAGGGCTTGCGTGAGATTGCTGAAATATCTATTTTTCGTGAATATGATCTTTATGATGTAGACGAATTGATGATGCAGATCAATCTTTCGATTCAATCGGCAGAAAAAGCGTTGGAATTGATTGATGAACTTCTTGAAGTAAGAAAGGGAACCTGTGATATCTATAAGTTAGTCCTTCGTAAGGTCAATCTGTTGTTAGAACAGAATGAAGAACAAAAGGCGGATGATACGATTCGTCAATATCTTTATCTGACTGAAATACGAAGAATGGAGGTTGATAAATTGATTGCCCGTTGCCAATATGATGAAGCCATTTGTTTGCTGAATGACGGAATAGAAATAGCGGAAAGAGAAATGCATTCTGGCACTGTGGGTGAATGGCTGAAAATGAAATTGGATATTTATGAAATAACTCATAGGGTTTCTGAGGTAATTGATACATGTCGTCTGTTGTTTGTGGTGGGTAGTGATAAATTGATATATTACAGCAAACTTAAAACTCTGGTACCGAAAGAACAATGGAAAAGTTTTCTGGATAGGATGATGAAAGAAGCCGAGTTAAGTGACTATTTTTCTTTTGTCGGAAATGATAAGGCTGAAATTTATGTGAAAGAAAAGGATAATGACAGCTTGTTCTCTTTGCTGTCGTCAGTCCGATACAATCAGTTGGAAGCATTGATGAAATATGCCCATTATTTGAAGGACACTCATTCTGAGAAATTGATTGCTATATATACTTCTTTATTGAATGATTATGCTGAACGGAATCTGGGACGGGAGCATTATGAATTTATAGCACGGGTATTATCCTGCATACGTAAACTAAACGGTGGACAGGCTGTTGTGAAAAGCTTGGTGGCAGAGTTCCGGATAAAATACAAACGTCGTCCGGCAATGATGGAAGTGTTGGGGAAGTTTTAAAAATAGTTTATCAGAATCTTTTTTAAAATTAGAAAGCCGCCTCCTCCGAAGCGGCTTTCCGTTTTTCTATCAGAACAAACTCCAAGCAACTGTCAGTCCGGCCATTACAATGGCGACCATACTCATCAGTTTAATCAGAATGTTCAAACTGGGTCCGGATGTATCTTTAAACGGATCACCTACTGTGTCACCGGTAACCGTTGCTTTGTGTACTTCGCTTCCTTTACCTCCGAAATTACCTTCTTCTATAAATTTTTTCGCATTATCCCATGCGCCTCCCGCATTGGCCATAAAAATGGCAAGAACGAAGCCCGAGGACAAACCACCTATCAGCAGACCGATAACACCGGGAACACCAAAAATCAGTCCGGTAGCGATAGGGGCAATGATAGCCAGTAGAGAGGGGAATACCATTTCACGTTGTGCTCCTTTGGTGGATATTTGTACGCAACGGGCATAGTCGGGTTCTGCCTCTCCTGTCAGAATCCCTTTTATTTCACGGAACTGGCGACGCACCTCCTCTACCATGTGAGCGGCTGCTCGGCCTACGGCGTTCATGGTCAGACCGCAGAACAGGAATGCCATCATACTGCCCAAAAACATGCCGCTTAGCACTTTGGGGTTCATCAGGGTTACATCGTAATAAAGCATATAGTCAGTGAAACTGGCGTTATGAACATCTACGGTAATGCCGTTTGGTAATTCCAGAATGGTTTGCCCCAACCGGGTTAATCCGATACGGATTTCTTCTACATAGGATGCCAGCAGGGCCAGTCCGGTCAGAGCTGCGGAGCCGATGGCAAAACCTTTGCCTGTAGCGGCAGTCGTGTTACCTAACGAGTCGAGGGCGTCAGTACGTTTGCGTACTTCTTTGCCCAGTCCGCTCATTTCAGCGTTACCGCCAGCATTGTCTGCAATCGGTCCGTAAGCATCGGTAGCCAAGGTGATTCCTAATGTCGAAAGCATACCTACGGCAGCGATACCGATGCCATACAATCCCATGGAAATATTGGCAAAATCAAATCCTGAAGCGAGCCAGTAGGACAAGATGATACCGGTTACTACTGCCAGTACAGGGATGGTGGTGGAAACCATACCTAGTCCGATACCGGAAATGATAACGGTGGCCGGACCGGTCTTTCCACTTTCGGCCAACCGTTGTGTGGGTTTATACGATTGAGAAGTATAATATTCGGTGGAACGGCCGATAACGATACCTACTATTAATCCCACTACCACAGCAAAGGAAATGTTTACCCAATTTTCCAAACCTAATGCCCAGAGGATAAGGAAAGTGGCAACGACAATCAGTACCGAACTTAAATTGGTTCCTGTGGCCAATGATCCGAGTAATTCCTTCATTCCTGCATTTTCTTTAGTACGGACGGCAAAAATACCGATGATAGAGAGAACGATACCCACTGCCGCAATCAGCATAGGTGCGATAACCGCTTTAAACTGCATCACGGTATCATCCGAGCCAATAAAAGCGGCAGCACCTAAAGCGGCGGTAGCCAGAATAGAGCCGCAATAGGATTCGTACAGGTCGGCGCCCATTCCGGCTACGTCACCTACATTGTCTCCCACATTATCGGCAATGGTTGCGGGATTGCGGGGGTCATCTTCCGGAATACCGGCTTCCACTTTACCTACCAGGTCGGCACCTACATCGGCTGCCTTGGTATAGATTCCACCTCCTACACGGGCGAAAAGTGCTTGTGTGCTGGCTCCCATACCAAAGGTAAGCATGGTGGTTGTGATGACACATAATTTAGCAGAAGGGTTCAAGGCGTCTGTGGGAATGCAATAGTCCAATAATATGTACCAGAAAGAAATATCGAGTAGTCCCAAGCCGACAACGACCAACCCCATAACAGCTCCGCTACGGAAAGCTACACGCAGTCCTTTGTTCAGGGAGTGTTGGGCGGCATTGGCGGTACGTGCAGAAGCGTATGTAGCCGTTTTCATTCCTAAAAAGCCGGACAGTCCGGAGAAGAAACCGCCGGTAAGAAAAGCAATGGGCACCCACGGATTTTGTAAGTTGAAGCCGTATGCCATGATAGAAAACAGAATAACTAATCCCAGAAATACCAGCCCTACCACCTTGTATTGTTGTTTCAGATAGGACATGGCGCCCTGGCGCACATAAGAAGCGATTTTCTCCATCGTCGGAGTTCCTTCGCTTTCAAGCATCATTTGTTTGTAGAAATACCATGCAAGTACCAATGCCAAGAGGGAGGCAATGGGCACAATCCAGAATAGATACGTTTCCATACGCAGTATTGATTTAAAAGTTGGTTTTGCCCAAAGATAGCAAAAAATAAATGATATTCAATAGGATAGGTCGTATTTTTATCAATTAATATTTGCGGTGCTTTTCTAATTAAGTTTAGGGGGGAATAAATATCAATATCTGTAACTTGGAACACATGTACCTGTTCCTGTGTTTCGTCAAAACACGATGAAAGGTAAACAAGACGTTAAAAAACAGTTTCACCACAGATCAAATCTGTATAATCTGTGGTGAATTTAAAACTCAGGCTTTGTATTTACCATACAGCTTATCTATCAGATCAGCGCGTCCTATTTTGCGCAATTCATTGATGATAGCACGTCGTTCTTCGGGTTTATACCAGAAAAAGAACATCCGTTGAGCCAGTTTTTCTTTTGGTGTTTTAGCGGAAAATACCGGTTGCAACGTATATGGATGATAACCTGTGTACCAGGTTTCAGTGGCTACAGTCATCGGAGTAGGAGTAAAGTCCTGTACTTGTTCCAGATGGAAATCCAATTTCTTGGTGATCACTGCCAGTTCTGCCATATCTTCTTCCGTACATCCGGGATGGCTGCTTATAAAATAAGGTATAATCTGCTGCCGCATATTCAACTCCTTATTTATTTTGTCGAAAGTCTTTTTGAAGTCATAAAATTGTGAAAACGAAGGTTTCCTCATGATTTGCAGCACTTGGTCGCTGGTATGTTCCGGAGCCACTTTCAAGCGCCCGCTGACATGATGGGCTATCAGTTCGCGGGTATATTCAGCCGTACTTCGGTTTACTGCCGGATCTTTGCTTTGATATTGTAACAGGTCATAGCGTACACCGCTTCCGATAAAGCTTTTCTTGATACCGGGAAGTGCGTCTACCGAATGATAGATATCCAATAAGGGGCGATGGTCCGTGTTCAAATTGGGACATACTTTGGGATGGATACATGACGGCCGTTTGCATCGCCGGCAAATTTTCTCATCTTTACCACGCATGGCATACATGTTGGCGCTAGGTCCTCCCAAGTCACTCAGATAGCCTTTGAAATCAGGCATTTCAGTTATGGCTCTCACTTCTCTTAAGATACTCTCTTTACTTCGGCTTACAATAAATTTCCCTTGATGGGCGGAAATGGTACAAAAGGCGCATCCGCCAAAACAACCACGGTGCAGATTGACTGAGAATTTAATCATGTCGAATGCGGGAATGCGTTTTCCTTTATATTTAGGATGAGGCATACGCGTATAGGGCAAATCAAAAGAATGATCCAGTTCGCCTTGGCTCATTGGAGGATAAGGCGGATTGACTACTACTGTTTCATTGCCTGTATCTTGCAAGATGCGGGAGGCTTCGTACTTGTTGCTTTCCTCTTCAATGAAGCGGAAGTTCTCGGCTTGTTTCTTTTTATCTTTCAGGCATGCTTCATGAGA
>PPYE01158360.1_pt1 | contig 15971 bp, 15 predicted proteins | sample 1559881 | NCBI WGS metagenome assembly PPYE01 (sample SAMN08240022, study PRJNA423297) | Human gut metagenome, whole genome shotgun sequencing project. | reverse complement strand
TCCGTAGGCTACTCCAGACGGAACTGGAGGTGTAATCTTGATGTTACACAATCACTTACGCAACTTCACGTCGCACAAACTTGCCGTACACTTTTACGCCCCCGATAAGCCCGACGACTGCACCGATGGCGTATATCAGTTTAGTTCCGGGGTCGAAATAAGAACTCACCATAGAGGTGGCTTCGTTGATGCCCGCGATGCCGTTTCCCTGCGCGAAAGCGGAGGCGGTTGCGGCGATGACAAGTGCCGCGGAGAGGATTGCTTTTCTGTTTTTCAAGATGTTCTTGTTCATAAACTGTTCTTGTTTTTTGCCGTCAAAAGGGTGGATGGTCCTTTGTCGGGCGGTTGATACTTTGTTTCTTTACTTTGGTTTTAGTGGATGCCCGTTTGTTTCCACGGACGTGGGCGTGTCCGTTGCGGATGGGGATGCGCCTTGCGTTTCCTCGCCGCGTGGGTTGATGTCATTCTTTCATGTTCATTTCTTTTATTGTTGTCATACATAGTTGCGAATGTCGAACTCCTCGATGTTGTCCGGCACGACGAACTCCTTTTCAGATTTCTTCAGCCGAATCTCGATAAGCCCCTTGATGCGGATGCCTATCTCCGAAGAGCCTTCCATCATTTTCTCGTACAACTCCGTGCCCTCCATGTCGGTGAACACCTTAGCCGCCTTTTCACGTTCCGCCTGTGTCGCGTCCGGGTTTTTGGCGGTCTTGCAGGCGTCGTCAATCTCGTCAAAGCTGCTGCCCGAAGCCCGTGGCGTGTCCGAGGCGTCCTCTTCCGGTTCGTCGTCCCCGTATCCCAGTTCCTCCGGCGGTATGCTCGTGAAGGTCTCATCGAGTTTTTCCTCCGGGACTTGTGCCGGGCGGGATGCGTTTCCCGTTTTTCCGTCGTCAAAAGTAGCCTCTTCCTCCGACAGCTCAATGCCTTTTTCAATAGTGGCGGCTTCTTGCGTCGGTATGGCAGCGGTTGTCCGGGTGGATGCCATCCTGAAACGGCTCTTGCCGATGATGTCCGCCTTTTCCGCAGGGACTTCCTCGTGTGCCGCTATGCGTTTAGCCTCATTCCCGTCCAGTGACCGCCATAATCCGACAATGCCCTTGAAGAAGCGGACAATCCGCGTGTCCATGATGCGCTCGTAAAGGAGCAGGAACAGGAACCAGAGGTTGCAGCCGACCGATACCGCCAGCAGAATGTCTGTCATGCTGATTGTGTAATTCATATCCTTCCGTTTTTGGTTAGAATACTGAATTGTAATTTCGGGCATAAAGGCTCTTTATCGCATCTTCGCACTGGTTGAAGTGGTGCGTCAGCACATGGTCGATGTAAGCGGACAGCGTAAGCCGGTCATGCCCGATTACACGGGTGATACGCATGATACGCTCGTGGTACTCCGGGCGCACATACGCCATCTTCCCCTCACGTGCCTTTACTTCCGGGTCGCGGATGAACAGGCGTTCATAGTCCTTCTCACTGCATTTGCCGCTTACCGGGACAGGCGACAGTATTTCCACACTCGCCTGCACTTGGGTAAACATACCTCCGCAGTCTTGCTGTGGTCTTTTTTCATTCGGTGTCATTTCTTTTTCCATTTTCAAATCAGATCTTCACGTTGTTTCTTGTACAGTTCGTTGATTCTCTCCTTGTGCTGTTCCAGATGCTGGCGCAGCACGGTATCCACATATCCGCCTACTGAGATTTCCCCTCCGGCGATGTCGTTCACGATTCTGAGGATCTTGCCGTGGACGTCACGGCTGATATAGACACATTGGCGGGTCTTTATCTCGTTGCGGCGCAGGAATAGCTCGTTGTAGTCCTCGTCCTGCCTTTTCCGGCGTCCACTTTCCCTCTGCGCTTTTTCCCGTGTTACGGGTTGCACAGGAGATGGTTCCGGTGCGGCGGTGTCCTCTTCGGTCGGTGCAGCTGCGGGTACTTCCTGTGCGGGGCGCAGTGTCCCGTCCTGTGTGCGCCGCCCGATGGAGGCTAACAGCAGTTCCTCGTCGATGCCTTCCGTGTTCACTTTCCTGCTGCCCATGCTCACTGCGGTCTGATGATGTCGCTTATCTCTTCGGAAAACTCCCGGATGCCACTCCCTTTCAGCAGTGCCGTGTCCATCGGGAAGATGGTGGAGCGGAAAACGCTCTTGCGCTCTTCCGAAAGGTCACGGCGGAACTTCTTGCTGTCGGGCAAGCGGGTGGAAAGTACCGGAAAGCCCATTTCGGCTATCACTTCCTCGTAGATGCCGTACAAGTCGTTCCTCTCCCTGCCGTCCACCATCGTCCAGAACAGATGCAGCCCCTTTGTTTTCGCCTGTCCGGTAGTCATCAGCCTGTCGCGGAACATCGTGACGAATTTCAGGGTACTCTCCACGACAAAGCGGTCGGCACTCAGCGGAGTGAAAATGTAGTCCATCTGCGAGAGCGTCTTTATCACGCCGTTGCTTCGGAGTGTGCCGGGCATGTCGAAGAACACCACGTCGGGTTTCACGTCCTCAGTGGCAATCATCCTCTCGGCATCGTCGAGGGCGTTCACCGCATTGCTTTTGACGATGGTGTAGGCGTTCTTTTTGATCCGGCGGAAATGGTCGCAAGCGAGAGCCTTGAAGTAGGTGCTGCTGTCGATAAGCCCCATTTCGTGTTCGCGCAGCCCGTGGATGCTGTGCTGCGGGTCGTCGCAGTCCACGACGGCGACATTGTAGCCTTTCACGTTGTGCAGGTAGCTGGCGGCAAGTGCCGTGACAGTGGATTTGCCGATGCCACCTTTCTGTGTTGCGAATGCAACGAAGATTTCCTTACTCATAGTTCCATTTATTTTAATTGTTGATGATTTGTTTTTCTGTTTCCATACGGATTTGGCTGTCGCACCATCCGCTTCCGTGACTACACACGCAGGCGGGTCGTCGCGTATCCGGTTCTGTGGTGAAGCGGTGCGTCGGACAAATGGTGATTGACGACATTGCGTCATGAAGTCATTGAATCCATACGTCACCGAATTGTCGGAGAACCGGGTTTCCGACGGTTCGGGTATCCGTTTCGGCAAGTATCCGAAGAAGCGGATTTCCGGGTATTTGAATGTTCCGTTTATCATATCTTCAAATCGTTCGTTTCTTGAATCATGCTGCAAATAAACAAGTATATTTTGGAACCTGTATCACTTCTCCGGCAAGTGGCGGCACGTTGCGCCGGTTGGCAGTCATTGACCGGGTCAAGCATCTGTCCGATACCGCTTTAAGGGCGTAACTTTGCACCCGGACAGCAGGGTTCGCCGATGACGCGCGGCCCGGAGTCCTGAAAGGTATTTTCCCAATCCGTCCCCTGACGGATTTTTATGTTCACCTGAACATAGCAAGATGTCTTTTCAGCCGCTCAAAATATTTTGAGCAGCCACGAAAAGCACTTGCCCTTGCAGGGGGCGGGCTTTCCCTCCGAAGTCGGGAAGCCTTTCAGAACTGCGGTGCTGTAATCCGAAGCGGCGGCTTATGCCGTCAATCCGCTAAATCCAAAGTAATATGAAAGAGAAAAGGAAAAGCAAATCAGGGAGAAATCCCAAACTTGATCCGGCGGTGTACCGGTACACCGTCCGTTTCAACGAGGAGGAACACAACCGTTTCCTCGCCATGTTCTACAAATTAGAGCAACACACCGTCGAACTCGTGAAACTGAGCCGCCGGATTGTGGAACTTTCAAGGGAAATGGAGGCAAAATGGTCGCAAAAATCAGTGTAGGAAGTTCGTTGTACGGCGCGATTGCCTACAACGGGGAGAAGATTAACGAGGCGCAGGGGCGGCTTCTCACCACCAACCGCATCTACAATGACGGTTCGGGAACGGTGGACATAGGCAAGGCGATGGAGGGTTTTCTCACCTTCCTGCCACCGCAGATGAAGATCGAGAAGCCGGTGGTGCATATCTCTCTCAACCCGCACCCGGAGGATGTGCTGACCGATATTGAGTTGCAGAATATCGCCCGCGAGTATCTGGAAAAACTCGGTTTCGGAAACCAGCCTTATCTTGTATTCAAGCACGAGGACATCGACCGCCACCACCTGCACATCGTGACGGTCAACGTGGACGAGAACGGGAAAAGGCTCAACCGGGATTTTCTCTACCGCCGCAGCGACCGTATCCGCAGGGAACTGGAACAGAAGTACGGATTGCATCCGGCAGAACGTAAAAATCAGAGATTGGATAATCCGTTGCGCAAGGTGGCCGCATCGGCAGGTGATGTGAAGAAGCAGGTAGGCAACACCGTGAAGGCTCTGAATGGGCAGTACCGTTTCCAGACGATGGGCGAATACCGTGCGCTCCTTTCCTTATATAATATGACGGTGGAGGAAGCGAGGGGCAACGTGCGCGGACGGGAGTATCACGGGCTGGTCTATTCCGTCACGGACGACAAGGGTAACAAGGTGGGCAACCCGTTCAAATCCTCGCTTTTCGGGAAGTCCGCAGGCTATGAAGCCGTACAGAAGAAGTTTGTCCGTTCCAAATCGGAAATCAAGGATAGGAAACTGGCAGACATGACGAAACGCACCGTCCTTTCCGTGCTGCAAGGCACTTATGACAAGGACAAATTTGTATCCCAACTCAAAGAGAAGGGCATCGACACCGTACTGCGCTACACAGAGGAAGGGCGCATCTATGGGGCTACCTTCATCGACCACCGCACGGGATGCGTGCTGAACGGTTCGCGCATGGGTAAGGAGCTTTCGGCGAATGCCTTGCAGGAACACTTCACCCTGCCATACGCCGGACAACCGCCGATACCGCTATCCATCCCTGTGGATGCTGCGGACAAGGCACACGGGCAGACCGCCTACGACAGTGAAGATATATCGGGCGGTATGGGCTTGCTCACTCCCGAAGGTCCGGCGGTAGATGCCGAGGAAGAGGCTTTCATCCGGGCGATGAAGCGCAAAAAGAAGAAAAAACGCAAGGGCTTGGGTATGTAATCAGAGTATCAACAATTAAAAAATCAATGTATGTCACAACAAGAAGACGATTTGAGGGCATTGGCGAAAATCATGGATTTTCTGCGTGCCGTGAGTATCATTTTAGTGGTCATGAACGTGTACTGGTTCTGCTACGAAGCCATCCGGCTGTGGGGCGTGAACATCGGCGTGGTGGACAAAATCCTTCTGAACTTCGACCGCACGGCGGGGCTGTTCCATTCCATTCTCTACACGAAGCTGTTTTCCGTCCTTTTGCTTGCCTTGTCCTGTCTGGGTACGAAGGGTGTCAAGGGTGAGAAAATCACTTGGGGGAGAATCTGGACAGCATTTGCCGTCGGGTTCGTGCTGTTTTTCCTGAACTGGTGGTTGCTGCCCCTGCCGCTGCCGCTTGAAGCGGTGACGGGACTGTATGTCCTTACCATTGGAACGGGCTATGTCTGCCTGTTGATGGGTGGTCTGTGGATGAGCCGCCTGTTGAAACACAATTTGATGGAGGATGTTTTCAACAACGAGAACGAGAGTTTCATGCAGGAAACGAGGCTTATCGAAAGCGAGTATTCGGTCAATCTGCCGACACGTTTCTATTACAGGAAACGCTGGAACAACGGTTGGATCAATGTAGTTAATCCCTTCCGTGCGTCCATCGTGTTGTTCGACGACCCGCGACGCTCTCATCGGTGCAATCCCATTCACCCGGATTTTATGGAAGATATTACGGATGCCTATGAGAGTGCCTACACAATAATGCTCAACCTCAATAAAACGTGGGTGCAAAAGCAGGGCGACTTCTTCGTGGAGTCACCTATCATTCTGTTTGCCAGTATTATCTGGTATCTCAAAATCTATCAGAACGGGAAGTTTTGCACGTTTCCCCATGCTATCGAGTTTCTGAACCGCCGTTACGAGGATATATTTCCGATACTGACCTCTTATCCGGAGCTGGAGAACTACCTTTCGCCGTTCATGGATGCGTGGCTTGGAGGGGCTGCGGAGCAGCTCATGGGTCAGATAGCGTCGGCAAAAATCCCGCTTTCGAGGATGATTTCACCGCAGCTCTACTGGGTGATGTCAGACAGCGAGTTTACGCTGGACATCAACAATCCCGAAGAGCCGAAAATCCTCTGCGTGGGTAACAATCCCGACCGTCAGAATATCTACGGTGCGGCACTCGGTCTGTATAATTCCCGTATCGTGAAGCTCATCAACAAGAAGGGGATGCTGAAGTCATCGGTCATCATCGACGAGTTGCCCACAATATACTTCAAAGGGTTGGACAATCTTATAGCTACCGCCCGAAGCAACAAGGTTGCCGTGTGTCTGGGCTTTCAGGATTTCAGCCAGTTAGTGCGTGACTACGGGGACAAAGAGGCGAAAGTGGTGATGAACACTGTCGGCAATATTTTCTCCGGTCAGGTGGTGGGGGAAACAGCCAAGACGCTCTCCGAGCGGTTCGGTAAGGTGTTGCAGAAACGGCAGTCCATCTCCATCAACCGGCAGGATGTTTCCACCTCCATCAACACGCAGATGGACGCGCTCATTCCACCGAGTAAGATTTCCGGGCTTACGCAGGGAATGTTTGTCGGTTCTGTATCCGACAACTTCAACGAGCGTATCGAGCAGAAGATTTTTCATTGCGAGATTGTGGTGGATGCCGAAAAGGTGAAACGGGAAGAAAGTGCCTACAAGAAAATTCCCGTCATTACAAACTTCACGGACGAGGACGGCAACGACCGCATGAAGGAAACGGTGCAGGCGAACTACCGGCGCATCAAGGAAGAGGTGAAGCAGATTGTGCAGGAGGAACTGGAGCGTATCAAAAACGATCCGGTGCTGTGTAAACTGCTACCAGATAATGAGACTGTCTAACAAGTCCCCAAAATTGAAAATTATCCCTATCGAAGTTTGAAGTGACCCCCAAAAGTTGGATACAATTTTTTTGGGGGGCACTTCAGTTCTGACGGGTAAAATCGTAAAATTCGGACTTGTTAGACAAATACTTACGCGGTTTCAACCTCAGGTACTGAATCTATCGAATTGACAAATTTAACCAATTGCGGATCTGAATCTTTTTGTATGAGGTTTCGGAGACTCTTTTTCAATTCATAAGCATCATCCCCTGCTGTATTTATTAAATCCATATAAAAATCTTTGTTTTGCAGAATCAATGAACGGCATGCCCCATCGGAAATTACAGGTTTCACTATTTTATCAATAACGTCTCCAGCTTGACTTTTCAAATTACCATGCGATCTAAGCCATGTTTCGAAAAATTGAAACTTTATTGCATTGATAGTCTTTTTACCGATGCAGAAATCATTTCTTATATCGGTAACTGTCGATTTAATTTTTCGTTTATCCAATCTTTCAACTATATTCTTGAAACAATTAGGGAAAGGATTCAAACTTTGAGTTCCAGAAGCAATATCCATCAGAATCTTTTTGCCAAATTCAGTCAAGTTATCTGGCAAGGATTTGATTTTAGCCAGTAAATGTTTTATTGCGACAAACCAATAATATGATGTATGTGCTGTTCTTTGGGCGTATAATGTATCAACACTTATTTCAGACAACGCTTCGAACGCTATTTTATTGATATGATCGGTCAGGACATTGCTTATTTTAGTGGTCAAATCGTAAAAAGATGCGTCAGGAATTACATCTTTAATATTGTTCTTAGTGATATACTTATCCAAATCGGTATTCCACTCTGCTAAATGCTCGATAAATACCTCATCCGTTACACCTATTCTGTTCTTAATATCTTCAAATTGGGGCAGGTAAAGGTCTTTCTTCGTCAGATGCCAATAAACGATAGGTTGTAAATATAGCCCCTATATTATCTTTATTTACATTCTGTTCATCAATGCAATTCGTGATCGCTTGCAAAAGCGTTGGAAACGTATAGGTAGAATTATCTTTTAACGTTTTTACAATATCTGCATGGTCGAAATTATCGGGTAGTAAGTTTGCCAAATAATTATCGAGCGCCTCCGAATTTGTTGCTACTTGATAATATTTATATGCTTTAGTTGTCGCGTTATCCCGATAGGCAGCATCTGTTGCATTTGCAGCTTGAATATAATCGATAAATGTATTTGGCTTGACTGTTTTTGCTTCAATCAATGACGTAAAATCGCACGCCAACTTATTTTGCGCAATAAACCTGTCTATTGCATCTAACGTTTTGAAATAGTCGCCGCCATTGAAGTCATTGAACCGAACTATCTTCTTATATAATTGAGCAATCACATGGTTTTGGCTTTCCGTGTCTAAATGCAACAGCAGTTCTTGGTATTCGACAGGGAACACCTGCTTCTCTATGGATTCTTTTAATTTCAATTGTGCTATTCTTTGCCATACACGCAGAATAACATCGCTCTTTCGAGTTAATTTATGCAAACAATGTATAATCTTATCGATAAGCGCATTGTCCATACATTGTATAACTTCTTCTAATACAGTGTCAAATTGTTTATTAGTCTCTGCATATTGATTTATGTCGTGGTCTTCTTCTCCGTTGATGCAGCCTTCAATATATTTTTTCAATGGAATTTGTCGAGCATCTTCAACATCGACACCATATACCAAAGCTGCAATTTCGCGTTGTGTTTGCAGATCATTGTTAATTATTGTTTGAATGCCATTCAGATAGTCGCCGGACAATATTTGTTCTACTGGATTTGCCAGAATATCCGTCTTCTTCAAACAGAACAATGCTATGTTTATCATCAAAATTTCGTTACACCACTCTTGTTTAAGAGCGACCATCTCATTGATATATGATATAATTTCCCTAACATTGGCATTAGGATTTACCAATCTGAATATCCGATTTATAGTTTCTTTCGCTTCATTTTCTGTTTCTCCAAATGCTTCAACAAACAGTTTGTTGAATATACTTCGATAGTCGGTAATAACAGGAGGAGCAACACGATAAACAATAGGGAAAGTTTTATTGATAAAATACTTGGTCAGTTGTTTCGTTTGTTCGTCGGTCTCATCTCCGAATGCACAAGCTAAATGTGTTTCATCGAAAGGAATAACAGCCCAAACATTTTCAAAACCGCTATCGGCGAAGAACGTATGGATAGAAGACCATAATTCTTTTACTTTTTCAGCGGGGAGACGATCCATGTTGTCAAAAACAAGGACTAATTTACGTTGTCCTTTTTCCTTGATAAAATCAGAAATGTCTTGCATCCATGTTTTGAACTCGTAAACCGTTGGTTCGTCTTCGCTCAAAGTCTCATAGCAAACGTCCTTTTCGACTTTATCTTGATAAATAGCTAACATATAACTCCATCCATATTTATGATCTTTGCTATATGCCCATTTCCAAACGCACAATGCAATAAGAACTGGCAGTGCAGCTATGATAATAGACAATAAAGAAAACCACCATGTTGTGGGTGTAGGTTTTACTGCATACGCAATAAATGTAAATATCGGAGTTAAAACTGCAACCAAAAATGCCGCAACCATACCATTACTGATAAGGGGATATTTTTCGGTTACGGTCTCCGTTTTACGGGCTAATAAATATTTCAGCTTTTCAGACCATGATACGGTTTTCGTACCTCCACCTTTGACTTTTATTGTTGCATTTCCAGATAGGATACCATCATCAATAAGTTTGCTTGTAAGCAATTCCAATATAGAGCGGCGTTGCAAGTCCTCTTGATGTCCCCATGCGTCATACTCAAAAAAGTAATAGTCGTCTGATAATTCACGTTCCAACATTTTAACCACGTTGGATTTTCCAGATCCCCAAATACCTTCGATGCCGATAATTCGAGGTAAAGTACATTCCTCATCCAATGAATCATTCTGACAAAAATGGCGAGCAATAGTTTTTGCCAACCTTTCTTGCGAACCTCCATCGAATTTGTCAATACCACACGGTTTATTTTGGATAAACCGCGGATATTGCTGTTTGGATTGTAGTTTTGTTTCCATATACGTAATTTATTGATTATACGAACTCCAAATAATTCTCCCGATTTACCACATGAAACTCGGCATAGGGATAGGCTTCTTGGAAGGCTTTCGGTGCGGCCGGCATTTTATTTCCCCACTTGAACTCCAAGGCGGTAAGACTGTCGGCACTCTCCTCAATCAGGTCGATTTCCTGTTTGTCGTAGGTGCGCCAGAAATAGAACTCCCTGTGCAGTCCCTCATTGAAGTTCGCTTTGCGCCGCTCTCCGATGATGTAGTTCTCCCACAGCGCACCGACATCCTGCCGAATGGCCAGCGGTGAGAAAGCCCCGATAATGGCATTGCGAATGCCGTTGTCGTAGAAGTACCACTTGCCAGCTTTTGTAACCTCCTTGCGTAGGTTACGCGAATAAGCCCCCAGACGATAGATAACGAAGACCTTTTCCAATAGGTCGAGGTATTTTTCAACGGTCGTCTTGCTCATGCCGAGTTGTTTACCTAACTCTTCGTAAGAAACTTCGCTGCCCAACTGAAAAGCTATCAATCGCAGTAGATCGCGCATCTTGCTCGAATTTTTTAAGCCGTCAATTGCTAAGATATCTTTAAGCAGGTATGCACCGACAATATCACGTAGGTAGTCTGTTTTACGTTCATAGTTCTCCATCATTACTACTTCGGGATAGGAACCGTAAATCAAGCGCGCTTCGAGGTTCTGGCGGGTTTCAAGTGCCGTCTCCGTCTGTGCGATTTCCCGTTGCGAGAATGGTGTAAGGAGAAATTGCGTACTGCGGCCGACCAACGGTTCACCAGTCTTATTCAGCAAATCGAATGACGAAGAACCACTTGCCAAGACACTTATTCCCGGTATTTCATCAACTATCAACTTCAGAATACTACCGATTTGTGGTATGTTCTGTGCCTCATCAATAGCCAGCAAATCAATACCATCCAATAAATGCCGATAATTGGCTATTGAGCGATTCTCCAATAGTGCTAATGTGTCGTAGTCTTCGCCGTTGAGCATCATCGTCCTACCTGAATAGTTGTCCACAATTTTACGCATCATTACCGTTTTACCAACACGGCGAGCACCAAAAATCAGTACTGCTTTATTGGGCGCGATTCGTGCTGTAATCTTCTCTTGAAGTATTCTATTTACTGTTTCCATACCTTATAAAATATAATGCAAAGATAATCATATTTTTTTAATTGGCGAATTTTACAAAAAAAACGGGCTATTAAATGGCGATTTTTACAACCACAATCTTATGGAAGTTGTTTCATTGTTTTTAGTAATGATATATGTTCATACTATGATGACTCAATAATTTACCAGACATACGTTTCTGAAATTTGTCCTTATAGGAATGAAAAACTCACATATATTGTGCTAATTAATATATAATTAAATGAAAATAAAAAGACAGGATACGAGTATTCCTGTCTTCTCATATGTAATGGATATTTTTTTATTTTCTCATCCGCTCCAACTCCTCATCACGCAACATTCTCTCGTTCAGTTTTTCCTGCATCCTGTCAATGAAATAGGTGCGGCTTTCGTTCTTCCGGCGTTTGATATCAGTGTAGAAGCGGTAGCAGTCTTTAGAATCAACCCCGAATATCTTATAGAGAAGTGGGGCGAGCTGTTTGAGCGGCATATTGCCGTTGTTGATGCAGCCCATCACGTCTATGCCGTAGATAAGTTCCACGAGGTCGATGGCATTGCCCGTCCATTGAAGAAGGCTGGCGGTGGTTTCTGTTGCGTTGTTGGCGGATATTAGTGGTGGCACTTGGGGCGTGGCAAGGAATTTCTGCATCTTTCTTACGAAAGACAGAGCCTTGCTGACGTAGGCGGCAATCTCTCTTTTTTCTTCTGACAGATTACGTACGGGATGGTGCTGCAACTCGATTTCGATGTAGGCAAGCGCGATGACGGTAAGGTTCATGTCCATGCCGCCGTTGCACAGTTCGATCACTTGGGTGGCGAAAGCCGTGTATGCCGTTTCCATATTGCAGTCGCCGGCTTCGTTTATCAGGCGGAAAAAGTCGGTTTCCGCCAGCAAGAAATAATTCATGGTTCTGTCAATTTTGAAAATTACACTTTGTTTTCTGCGTGCGCACATGAATATAATTGGCAAAAAACGCGGCAGAAAATAAAAAATCCAACACTCAATTTTACAAAGTGCTGGATTTCAGAGGTATAAAATTCAGTATTTTTTCACAAGGACAAATTATCTCCGACTTAAATTGTTTGTAATCGGAACATTTATTCTATTCCTGAAAATAGAAATGTATGCTTGCCGCACATTTTGGCTATCTTGCTTTTTTATCAAGGATATAGATAATGCGACATACACCGTTGGGATAGCTTTTCAAAGAGGAAAGCGTCCAGTGTTGCTCTGGCAGAGCCGACTTAAAAAAATGTCGTCCGCTTCCGGATATGAAAGGAACGGTGTATAGTATGATTTCATCCACAGCGTGCATCCGCAGCAGTCCGTTTATATAGTCTGCCGTGTCCGGTGTGGCTTCCGCGAGGTAACGGATGTTTGTGCAGTCTTTTCTCCATTCGTGCAGCATTGAAATGGAATAGTCCGGTGTCACACGGTAAAAGGCTTTCTTCCTGATTTCATCAAGACCGCAACGGTCAAGGCACAAATCCTGATGTGCTTTATCATATAACTCTGAAGAAAGACATCCGTCCATCGTCAGTACGGCGAGAATCTGAACTTTACCCATAATCGTTTCCTTTCGTTAGGCAAGGGTAAAAAAGTAGCGTGCAATTCACACTACCTTCAAGCGATGGCTCTGGTAAAGCCTTTACGGAGAGTACGTGAATGCACGCTATGCGTAAGCATAGCATAAGCATCACGCAATCGTCTCCGTAGTTCCAATTTACCAGATTTTCGCTTGAAACGCCTTGCGGTCTTATCCTATATGTTGGCGGCGAAAAGCTCCTGCCAATCGCCGTTTTTCTCAAATGTTATGCAAAGATAGCCAAATTCAGTGAATTACGGGCTATGATTGCTTGAATTTATATTTAAGTCCATACTCTTCAAGTTTGCTGTATAGTGTTGTCCTGCCTATGCCGAGCAGTTCTGCGGCGACACTCCGGTTGCCGTTTGCCTGTTTCAACGCACGCAATATCCGCTCCTTATCCTCCGCGTCATTGCGCAAGGCGAAGCTGACAGTAGAGGTCGGTTTCGTCACGGCAAGTTCCAGATGCTCTTTCATGACAACACCTTCCTGCGCCTGCAATACAGCACCCATAACTTTCTGCCGAAGTTCCCGCACGTTGCCCGGCCATGCGTGTGTCAGCAACGCTTTACGTGCTTCGGAACTGAACCCGCTCACGCTACACTCCAGCTCTCTGTTTGCCATATCACGGAAGAACTCTGCCAGCGGCATAATGTCTTCTTGACAGTCACGCAACGGAGGAACGGTTATCCCGAAGTCGTGCAGGCGGTACAGAAGATCCTGCCGAAAACGCTTTTCATTCACCGATACCTCCAAATCTTCATTGGTAGCAGCGATGATGCGGACATTGAAATTCCGGTCTGCCTTGTCTCCGACCGGGCGATACCGCCTCTCCTGTATGGCACGGAGCAACATCTGTTGGGTTTCCAACGCGAGGTTTCCTACCTCGTCCAGAAACAACGTGCCGCCTTCCGCCTCATGGAAATATCCTTTCTTGGCATTGTCCGCACCTGTAAATGCACCTTTGACGTGTCCGAAGAAAGCCGACGGTGCAAGCTCTTTGGAGAGTGAACCGCAGTCCACCGCCACAAATGGCTTGCCTGCACGTTTGCTCTTGTCATGCAACAGGTGGGCAATATGCTCCTTGCCCGTGCCGTTCTCACCAAATATCATCACGCTCATATCGGTGGCGGCTACCAGCCTTATGCGGTGCATGATTTTCTGAAAGGCGGAACCTTCACGGGCGAATATAGGCATACGGCGTTGTCCTGCCTGACGTTCTTTCAGTATGGAACGGATCAGGGGGACAAGTTTATCCTCCACAAGCTGTTTGGGAATATAGTCTATCGAGCCGAGTTTCATGCTTTCCACGGCGGTATTAACTTCGGCGTAGTCGGTCATAATGATGAAGGGCTGCATCTTTCCCTCCTTTCGCATCCAGCACAAAAGGTCTATGCCACTGCCGTCAGGCAGACGCAGGTCGGCAACCACGATATCATTATCTGTTGCCTGTTGCAGATGTTTCTTCGCGGTTGAGAGGTGGTAAGCCTTCATATTGCGGTAGCCCTCCCGTGACAGCATATTGCAGACATATTCGCAATACACGATGTTGTCTTCCACCACAATTATTTTTGTCTTATTCATCTTCGTATTTTCTCCTTTCCTCTTCTGCCAACCGTATTATTTCCACTCCCTTATCCAGCACGGCAGTCACGGCATGGCTTAACGCTTCACCATCCGGGAGAGCATCGCCACGAAGCAATCCGTAAAGTACATTCAGCGGTTGGTCGGCACGGAGCACCTCCCACGAACTGCGCAGGTGGTGGATCAGGGAATCCAGCTTTTGCAGGTCTTTTTCTTTTGCTGCATCCCGTACCGCCTGCATTTCCTTTTCTGTTTCAGTTATCAACTTTTCCAGCATGACGGCTTCATTGCCATAGGACAATAAGGCGGAAAAGTCCGGTTTCCCGTCCGGTGTCGCTTTTATGGCACACCTGTCGGAAACCTCCATCAGTTCCGATATGGAGAACGGTTTGAACAGGCATCCGGCAAAGCCTTTTGCCAATAGTTCCCCTTTGTTACAACTGCCCGAAGCGGTTGCCACAACCACCGGGATTGTTGGTGAATTGCCCACGTTGGACGAACGCAACAGTTCCAGCAATTCGAAACCGTTTATATCGGGCATATTCAAGTCTGTCAGCAACAGGCTGTATTCTTTCTGGCGTATCATTTCCATCAGTGCCGCAGCATCGGTGCAAGTGTCGCAGTGTATTCCTTCTTGGGAATACATCTCTTTCAGCATCAGAAGTAATACCTCATCATTGTCAATGGCGACAACATCATGGAATTTATTGTTATGATAAACAGGTGTATTGCTTGTATATCCAAGCTGTTCTTCAGCTTCCTGCATAGAAATTTCAACTGTGAAACGACTGCCTTTCCCTTTCTTGCTGTCTAAACGGATTGTTCCGCCAAGCATAGGTTATTCCCGATTTGTATTATTCGCTCTTTGTCGGTCAATACAATGGCATCGTGTCCAGTCTTCACGGACAAGGACAGCCCTTTGTTCACGGCAACAGGCATGAACTCCGTTTCAAGTGTGTGCGTGATTGCTGAAATCCGGCAGGGTGACAGACGGGGCTGTTCCTTGCCGTTGTCCAGGCGGAAGAAGTCAAGCAAAGTGTTAAGCATATCCCGCATACGGTCGGAGGATTGCAGTATGTTTTGGATATACTGCCCGGACTTATCCTCACACTGTTCTTTCCGTATCAGTCCGGCATAGCCTGTTATTGCTGTCAGCGGTGTGCGCAGTTCATGGGTGATAGTATGTACCGCCTTCTTCCTTGACGTTATCAGTGCCTCGTTCCGTTGTACGGATTGTTCCAGTTGCCTTATCAAATCAGTTGTCTTGTGCTTGTATTGTTTAATGCTTTTTGCATCACGATGTATGATGATGTAGGAAATTAACAACAATAGAAGAACGAATCCCATTAAACCGCCTACTTGCATAAATGACTTTTCACGCATGGCAACTATTTCGTTTTCCCGGCTTTGCAGTTCGGTTTGTACCTTTTCTTCTATTTGGCAAATCAATTCTTGCAGTTGTCTGTTAAGTTCTGCATTACGAGCTGCAAGGCTGTCGGCTTGTTCCGACAATTGGCGATCCTGCACTTTCTGTTCGCTGATTACGTTTCTATTGACCGAATGAAGGATAGTGGTTGATACTGCTGGAGTTACTTCCTTTTTTTTGCCGAATATGCCTAAGAAACCTTTTCGTTTTGGCTTTTTGGACTGTTCCTGCACACTTTTCTGTACAATAACCGGAATTTGATTGGCTATCTTCTTGTTAATAGATTGTTGTTCATCCATTAACCGGACTATCTGGAACATCT
>PPYE01320764.1_pt1 | contig 15974 bp, 17 predicted proteins | sample 1559881 | NCBI WGS metagenome assembly PPYE01 (sample SAMN08240022, study PRJNA423297) | Human gut metagenome, whole genome shotgun sequencing project. | reverse complement strand
GTCAGGCGGGGCTTTGGGGAAAGGGGGACGGAGCAGTCCACCGGGCCGTTTTTCCCCTCCGTATAGGTGGAATAGCGCAGGACAAAGGCATGGTAGCCCATCGACGCGAACCGGAGGGCCACAGGCTCGCCTTCCCGGTCTGAGCAGCCCAGATAGGCCCCGCCGGGGCAGATTAACACGGCGGGACGCTTCTTTCCATTGAGCAGCTCCGGGGAGTCGTCCCAGAGATAACAGGTGAGCGTCACATCCTCCCGGTTTTCATAGAGGCGTATCAAATCCGTTTTCATTGTGATGGAATCCTTTCTTGAAAAATATTGGGATAGCAGGGCGTTCAGTTCAGATTTTCCCGGAAGGAGACGCCCTGTTCCGCACACCAGCTCCGAATGGTCTCCAGCAGGCTGCCGTATTCCTCATAGAGCAGTCCCTTGGGAGCGTCCGGCGTGCTGCCGAGCAGGTATTTGGTCTGTTCCAAAGCCGTCTGCAGGAAAAGCTGCCTGCGAAAGGAGATTCCGCCTCCGGAAACGGTTTGGCTGGCTGGCGTCATCACCACGCTTTTTAACTCCCGGGCGGAAAAGCTCCGCTCATCTATCCGTATCGAGGCATTGGTAAGAGTGATGCGCTCCGGAATCCTACTGGCAAGGCTGCGGTACCGGAGAGCTTGCGGAAGGGCTGCCAGGGAGAAAAACAGAAAAATGAAAAGCGCGCAGGCAGCGGCATGGCCGTTTAAAGGCCCCCGGTATACCAGGAAGAACCAGAGAAGGGCCAGAAGTAGCCCGGCTCCGGCGCTCCCGGCAGAAATGGCCAACAGGCGCGCCTTCTCCCGGGAGAGCAGCTCTTCCTTGGGAAGGCGGAACACGGAATTCTGGCCGAGACCATAGAGGTCCTCCCTGGCAGGACGAAGAGGGGATTCCTTCGGGCCGTCCTGTCGTAGCCGGTTGAACTCCTCCACAAGGGAAGAAAAGCTGGCGTTATCAATACACCAGCAGGAAACGGTCTTCCTGAGAGGTCCCCGGCCCGGCAGGAAGAATTCCCGGCTGGTGCCCAGAAAAAGGCCGTTCCAGCTTTTCTTTGTCACGCTGACCTGCAGAGGGGCGTCCAACGGATAGAAGGCGTACGGCCTGTTTCTACGGAAAAAGGCAAGCCCGTCCCGGCTGATCTCAATGCGGATTCGGCACCAGTAAAAGGCCCAGAGGGAGGAGAGGAGCGCTGCCAGAAGTACCGGAAGGATCCACTCTGAAACCCAAGCAGGGAAAGGAAGGCTTAAAAACAGATTTGGGTTTCCGGACAGAAGCAGCTGCACTGCCAAAATGCAGAAAAAACCAAGAAAAATCAATTTCTTCCCGAATTCTGCGGCAAGCAGACGGGGCGCGCTGCGGTAGATTTTCCGTTCGGGTTCTCTTCTCATATCGGAGACCTGCAGAGGTGCGCCGGAAAGTGCCGGTTGCTTTTCCCTGATCTTTCCCGCCATACGGATCCCCAGCACCGCCAGCACAGCCATCGCGATACTGAAGCCGCCGGCAAGCAGCACATACTTCAGATCGGTGGAACGGTAGCCGTATTTTATCCAATCCGCAGTCTGCACGCCGATCAGCAAAAGAGTGAACAGCGCCAGCAGACTGCTGAGTACTGCAAGTGTGGTCCAGGCCGCCTTTTTTAAATTTTTCATAAAACGATTCCCTCCCTTTCGGCGGACTCTGGTTGCGGAAAAACACCGGGGGCGGAAGCATCTCTATCAGTCAGTCACATGGCCGGAGCTGACGCCCTGCACGGCGCTGTCCAGGGGCAGCCAGTCCAGCGCACGCAGAATATAGGTGTCCCAGAAGGTCCAGTCGTGCCTGCCGGGACCCTCTTCCCAGGTGACGTCGAAACCCAGGGCTTTCAAATGATCCCGGAAAGCGCGGTTGGGGGTGATGAGGTCGTCCTCCGTACCGCAGGCCAGGTAAAAGCTGGGTTTGGGTTCGCCGGAGGCAGCCAGCTTCTCTGCCAGCGTGTCATAGTCCTTATTGCTGCCCCGCAGCTGTCCCAGATCGCCGAACACGGATTCATAGTAGCCCTTGTTATCCATGAGGAAATCGGTATACTCCGTCATGGAGGCCGCCTTGTCCAGAATCAGGGCGGAGGAGAGGGCGCAGACCGCTCCGAAGGTTTCAGGATTCTGCAGGCCGTTGACGATGGAGCCAAACCCGCCCATGGAGAGGCCGCCGATGTAGGTGTCCTCCCGGTTCCGGGAGAGCGGGAAGGAACGACGGGTGAAATCCACCAGCTCTTTGCCGATAAAGGTACCATACATTTCATTGGACACGGGGTTATCCACATAGAATTTATTTTCTCCCGACGGCATCACCACAGCCAGGTTCCGGTCCTGCGCCCAGGCCTGTATCCTGGTGCCGCAGACCCAATCGGTATAATTCCCGAAAATACCGTGGAGCAGGTAGAGGGTTTTAAAGGGCTTTTCCTCCGGCTGGGGCTGCCCGGGGAACACCATCTTGTCGGTGGGAAGAACCACTTGAATGGGTACGGTTCGCATCAGGGCTTTGGAGAAAAAATTACATTGGATCAGGGCCATTGTGAAACACTCCTTCTCTTATTTTATTACTTGTATCCAGTATAGCGTACCGCTCTAAAATTGTAAAGAAAAGCTGGTTTTTTTAGGCGGAAAGCCAGGAAGAGCTCGGCCTGTTTTCCTACTTTCTTGCGCTTTTTATCCAATTCCTATATAATAAACAGAGAAATCACAGGGGGACCGCAATGGAGAACAGGGAACGGTATTTGATTTGGGATTGGAACGGCACGCTTCTGGACGATGTAGAGACTTGTGTGGACGTGATGAACGGCATGCTGGAAAGGAGGGGGCTGGCCCCTCTGAAGAGCGTGGAATGCTACCGGGGGATTTTTACCTTTCCGGTGCGGGAGTATTACAAAAAGGCGGGGCTTAATCCTGCGTGTGAATCCTTTGAAAAACTTGCCCTGGAATATATTTCAGAATATAACCGCCGTGCGCTTTCCTGCGGTCTCGTCCCTTATGCCCGGGAAATTCTGCGGGAGGCGGAGGCTATGGGGTTCCGGCAGCTCCTGGTTTCAGCCACGGAGAGCGAAACGTTGGAGGAACAGGCGGAGCAATATGGCTTGACCGGCTGTTTTGAGGCGGTGCTGGGGGCTGAGAATTTTCTGGGAGAGGGAAAGGCAGGCGTGGCACGGCGCTATCTGGAGGAAAGGAACGTGGCTCCCAATCAGGCGCTTTTTGTAGGGGACACGGTACATGATTGTGAGGTGGCGCAGACAGTGGGTTCCCCCTGTGTGCTGACGGCGTCGGGACATCAGGACAGGCCGCGGCTGGAGGCTATGGGAGTGCCTGTGCTGGGCGGGCTGGAAGAGCTGCCTGCCTATCTGAAGGGGCTCCGGCTGCGGCCTTTGCGGGCGGAGGATGCATCCGCGGTATTTGCCATGACCTCAGACCCACGGGTGGCCCGGTATATGCGTTTTGACACTCATGAAAGCCTTGGCGAAGCACAGGAGCTGATCGCCGCCTATGGGAAGCGGGGAGGTCTTGCCTTCCTGGCGGAAACCCTGGATGGAAGCCCCATAGGCGTGGCCGCGCTGAAACGGGAGGGAACGGAATCAGAGGAGGCGGACCTTTCCGTCTTTTCAAGGCCGGAGTATTGGGGCAAGGGCTATAACGGCGTCATACTGCGGGAGCTGCTGCGCAGGGGAGAGCGTGCGGGAATCCGCTGTGTGCGGGGGTATGTTGTGTCTGAAAACCGGGGGTCCTGCAGGCTGCTGGAGAACTGCGGCTTTACCGTGGAACGGCAGCTGCAGTTCGACGATCTGTCCGGCGGACTTTTTGTCTTTTGCCGCCGGCTTGGCTGAGATTGTTCGAAAAATGAAAGAAAGAAGGGCTTGACAAGCTCGGGCCTGGAAGATATAATTACTTGTGTTATATCAATGAGTAACAAGACCCCTGCCGGATGGCGGATGGGAGGGAAATAGATGGCTGAGATCCGAATTAAGGATAATGAATCTCTGGATAGCGCGCTCAGGCGCTTTAAGAAGCAGTGCGCGAGAGCGGGTGTGATCCAGGAGGTGCGCAAGAGAGAGGCTTATGAGAAGCCCTCTGTCAAGCGCAAGAAAAAATCAGAAGCAGCTCGCAAACGTAAGTTTAAGTAAGCTGCCGGAATTTGTTCTTGTCAGAAAAAGCGGGCTGCTCGCCCGCTTTTTTATGGTTTCTGGAGTTTTGGAGGACTATGGGTATTTTCAAGCCGACTGCCATGAGAGGGCGCGTTACAGAGCTGACCCCCGATTTTTTGTCACAGCTGGGGGCGCGGGCTGTGCTGCTCGACGTGGACAACACGATTGCTTCCTACACCTCCCACGAGCCGATCGAGGGCGCGGTGCAGTGGGCACAGAATATGGTGGAAGCCGGGTTCCGGGTGATGATCGTCTCGAACAATTTCAAGAAGCGGGTAGAGCCCTTTGCCAGAAGGTTTGGGCTCGACTGCATCAGCTTCGCGATGAAGCCGCTGCCCTGCGGCTACCTTGCGGCCAGAAAGCGGCTGCAGGTGCCCTGCCGGGAATGCGTCATCATCGGGGATCAGATTTTTACCGATGTGATCGGCGCAAACCTTTGCGGGATGAAATCTGTTCTGCTTTCGCCGATCGAGCCGGAAGAAGGGATCACCTTCAAAATGCGCAGGCATTGCGAACGGGGTCTCCGGGAAAAATATCGTAACCGGAAGGATGGGATACAGTGATGAAAAATCCAGTGGAACGTTTGAGCGGCATGCTGCTCGGCGGCGACGCCCAGAAAGCGGCGCTGATCTTTTCCGAACGCAACCGCCGTTACTTCACTCAGTTCCCCGCCACCGACGGGGCGCTGTTTATCACAGCGGACAAGGCCTATCTGCTGATGGACTTCCGCTATGAAGAGGCGGCTCACTACGGCGCACGCAACTGCGAGGTGATCGGCTTTGATTCCCTCATGGAGAAGCTGCAGGAGCTGATCCGCAAGCACGGCGTCAAGGCGGTGTACCTGGAGACGGAGACGCTCTCCGTGGCCCAGGCCCAGCGCTTTGAAAAGGCGTTTGCAGCCGCGGGGGCGGAAGCCCTGCTCACGCCGGAGCTGGACCGTGCCGTCCGCAGCCTGCGGATGATCAAGTCTCCGGAGGAGATCCGGAAGATCGAGGCGTCCCAGGCGATTACGGACGCTGCTTTCGAGCATATCCTCCCCTACATCAGGGAAGGGGTCACCGAGCGGGAGCTGGCGCTGGAGATCGAATTCTTCATGCGGCACCAGGGCGCGGAAAACGTTGCCTTTGACCTGATTGTGGCCGCGGGGAAAAACGGCTCTCAGTGCCATGCCGTTCCCTCTGAAAACAGGGTGCAGCGCGGCGATTTTATCACAATGGACACCGGCGCACTGCTGGACGGCTACCATTCCGATATGACCCGCACAGTGGCGCTGGGCGCTGTTTCCGAAGAGCAGAGGGCTGTGTATGACACGGTGCTGAAGGCCCACCTGGCGGTGCTGGACGCCGTGAAGCCCGGCCTGCCCTGCAACGAAGCGGACCGGATTGCCAGGGATATCATCGAAAAGGACTACCCCGGGACCTTCGGGCATGGTCTGGGACACGGCGTAGGCGTGGAAATCCATGAAGAACCCCGGTTTTCCAGGCTGGACCCCACCCCCTGCGAAGCGGGTATGGTGGTCACCGACGAGCCCGGCATCTATCTGACAGGCCGTTTCGGCGTGAGGATTGAGGACATGGTGCTGGTGACGGAGGAAGGCTGCAGAAGCCTGACCAAGTCGCCGAAAGAGCTCATCCTGCTGTAAAAAAGAAGACAGAATCCCTTTTTCGGCGGGAAACAGCGATTTTGCTTGAAATCCTGCAGAAAATAAGCTAGAATAGCGAGAGAAAATATTTGGAGGTTGTTACTTTATGATCACCGCAGGCGATTTCAGAAACGGCGTTACGTTTGAGATGGACGGCAACGTGGTTTCCATCATCGAATTCCAGCATGTAAAGCCCGGCAAGGGCGCCGCTTTTGTGCGCACCAAAATCCGCAACGTCATCACCGGCGCTGTAACGGAGAGAACCTTTAACCCCAATGATAAATATCCCACCGCCTATATCGAGAGAAAAGATATGCAGTATCTCTACAGCGACGGCGATCTCTATTATTTCATGGACAACGAGACCTATGAACAGACGCCCATCAACAGCAGCGTGCTGGGCGACAATTTCAAGTTTGTGAAGGAAAATATGGAGTGCAAGGTGCTTTCCTATAAGGGCAATGTGTTCGGCGTCGAGCCTCCCAACTTTGTGGAGCTGGAAATTGTGAAGACCGAGCCTGGCATCAAGGGCGATACCGCCACCAACACGCTGAAGCCCGCTACGCTGGAGACCGGCGCGGAGATCCGAGTGCCCCTGTTTATCAATGAGGGGGAAAGGATCCGCATCGATACCCGTACCGGCGAATATATGGAGCGCGCCTGACCGATACTTCTTGAGACGGCACGGCGGCAGCGCCGAAGCCGGCCAGGAAAAGCACGACCGCAGCAGAGTTGCCGCTCTGCTGTAAAACTGAAAAAACCTCCGCTGGAAGCGGGCGCCGGATTCCGGCGCATGCCGGCTTTGGCGGAGCATCAAAAGGAGGACAGTACTATGACCAATTCTGAAAGAGCGTCTTATATCCGCGGCCTGATGGACGGGCTGGAACTCGATCCTGCCGCAAAGGAAACCAAAGTGTTCAATGCAATGGTAGAACTGCTGGACGACCTCTGCCTCTCTATGGAGGAGCTGGAGGACGGTGTGGCAGAGCTTGCCGATCAGGTGGATGAAATCGACGAAGACCTGGGAACCCTGGAAGAGGATTACTACGGTCTGGGCGACGATTGCGGCTGCCATGCCCATGGAGATGAGGACGAGGCTGTGTTTGAAGTGACCTGCCCCAGCTGCGGCGATACGATTGAGCTCAATGACGAGATGCTGGAGGAAGGCTTCATTATCTGCCCGAACTGCAAGGAAAAGCTGGAGTTCGATTTTGACGACGATGAGGACGAACCCTGCGGCTGTGGCTGCGAAGGCTGCAAGGAATAACGAAATAGGGTAAGGAGGCCGCCGCGGAGTTCCGCGGCGGCCTTTTGGGTTTCAGACAGGAAAAAGAATTCATGTTATGTTGGTTTTCCCGTACATGTGAGAAAATCACTCTCAAAAGTTGCGCCTCAGACAGCTGTGATTTCAACTGAGAGGGTGTACTATCTCTTGCTAAGCGAGAAAGGTTCGGGGGTTCTTGTTTTCGGTGTGATCTCGTCCTTCCTCTACGGGTGAATCGAAATTAGTTCTATCTAGTATCTTGACAGAATAAGTTCTATATAGTACTATTAGGCAGGGAGGAGGTGTTTTGTGGATACACGTACGGGATTTTTGATTTCGCAGATTAAGTCCGTGTCGGGCAGGCTGTTCGAACGCATCTTGCAGGACTGCGGAGTGGAGGAGTTCAATGGCGCCCAGGGGCGTATTCTCTACGTACTCTGGCAGGCGGACGGGGTGCCCATTGTAGAACTCTCTCAAAAGACAGGTCTGGCGAAAAATACCCTTACCAGTATGCTGGGGCGAATGGAGGAGAGCGGTTTGATCCTGCGGGAGCAGAGCGAGGAGGACCGCCGCCAAACCATTATCAGCCTGACGGACAAGGCACGGGAGCTGGAGGAAAAGTACGACGAGGTCTCCGAGCGGGCAAATCTGTTATTTTTCAAGGGGTTCACGCCGGCGGAGATCGCGGAGCTGGAGTCTCTGCTCTCCAAGGTGCTGGTTAATCTGGAACGAAGTGAGAACGATTTAAAAAGAGGAAAGGACGTAACAAAATGGCTAAAGTGACAAGGACGGTCTACAACGATTTTTGCCCTCAGACTTTGTTTCTGTACGGAAATTACAAAGAGAACGGCACGCCGGATTTTGGCCTGTTCTGCTGGTTCAGTTATATATGGCTGGAGGATGGGCTGGGCGTCATGGCCTGTATCGGCGAGGATAAGCTGACAAAGGACCTGATCCGCAAAACCGGCGTGTTTTCCGCCAATCTGGTTACGGAGGAACTGCTGCCCCTGGCGGATTATTACGGCAATACCAGCGGCTATTCTGCGGACAAAATGAAGCGTCTCCCCACGGTGGAGCGGGGACAGGTTCTGAATGTGCCCACCATTGCAGAGAGTCCGGTCACCTTTGAGCTGGAGGTACGGAGAGAAATCCATTTGGCCCCAGGAAGCGACCTGTTTCTCTGCAGCATCCGCAATGTGATGCAGGAGGAGGCACTGGCGGACCAAAGCGTGGAGTTTGCCCAACGGCTGCGCCAGGCTGCTCCCGTGCTCTCCCCAGGGGAAGAAAATTACGTTTCCATTGGCGGGCGTGCGCTGGGCAGATGGGGAGAACCCATGAAATCTTTGCCGGAAAATCCGGAGGGGGATTGACCGGACAAGAGAGGCCGGATTCTCTCAGCGGTGTTCGTTTTCCTGGGGTGCAGGCCTTAAGAAGTACGCGTTGAAGGTTATTGCCGGAAAATTGCTGCTGGATTTAAAAAGCGGAATAAAAAGAACGGCTTTCCGAGGTTGGTCGGAAGGCCGTTCTTTCCCGGTCAGGGCGGAGAAACTGCGTTTGCCTTTACTCCACCAAATGTGCCTCTGTCCACTGGAAGGCTGTTTCGCAGACTTCCCTGACGCAGCCTTCGTCCAACGGGGAACGGAGGCCGACCGCGTGAGCCAGACCGATGAAGGTCCGGGTGCCGCCCAGACGCACAAAATCCATATACTTTTTCCAGGCGGCGTCCCGGTCCTCCAGGGAGAGGCGGAAAAACTGGAGAGACATCACCTGGGCCAGGCAGTAGTCTATATAATAGAAAGGATAGAGATAGATGTGCAGCTGACGCTGCCAGCCCGCGCCTCTTCCGTAAAAGGGCAGTTCACCGAAGTCCAGATAGGGACGGTAACGCTTTTCCAAACGAAGCCAGAGGGCGTTGCGCTCCTCCGGCGTCATCTCCGGATGGCGGTAAACTTCCTCCTGGAAATGGTCTACCAGGCAGCCGTAGGGAATGAAGAGGAGGGCGTCCTCCGCGTGGGAGAGCTCGTACTTTTCGGTCTGCGGGCCGAAAAACAGAGGATGCCACGGCGCGGTCAGAAACTCCATGCTCATGGAATGGGTTTCCGCCCCTTCCATTGTGGGGCAGCGCAGGGCGTGTACCGGCACGGTCTTGGTGGCGGTGTAGTCGGCGAAGGCGTGGCCCGCTTCATGGGTGAGCACGTCTACGTCCCCGGAGGTGCCGTTGAAGTTGGAGAAAATGAAGGGGTAGCCGTAATCCTCCAGGCCCGTACAGTATCCGCCTGGGGCCTTGCCTTCTTTGGCCAGCACATCGAACAGCCCGTTTTCAAACATCAGGGAGATGAACTCCGCAGTTTCCGGGGAAAGCTCAGCGTACATCTTTTTTCCGGCAGCCAGGATTTCTTCCGGAGAGCCCTGGGGCGCGGCGGAACCGTCCCGGAACTTCAGGGCGTTGTCCCAGAATTGAAAATCGGAAATCCCCAGGCGGCAGGCCTGCCGCTCCTTGAGGCGCATTGTGAGAGGAACCAGATCCCGCACCACGTCGTCCCGGAACCGGGCGATATCCGCAGGACTGTAGCAGTTGCGCTGGCGGCGCAGGGCGCCCAGCTCCACAAAGCTTTCGAAGCCCAGCTTTTTCGCCTGCTCAGTGCGGTTTTTCACCAGCTGGCTGAAGAGGCTGTCGAATTCCTCCCGGTGCTCGTCGAAAAAGCCGCCTTCCGCTTCCAGGGCGGCTCTGCGGGTGGCGCGGTCTGTGCTCTCCTTGTAAGGTCCCAGCTGGGCGATGGTGAGACTCTTCCCCTGGAAGGGCACCCGGGCACTGGCATAGAGCTTCTGGTACTCCGTAGTCAGCCGGTTTTCCTCCTGCATCAGGGGAATGATCTCCGGGGAGAAAGAGCGCAGGTCCATCTCCAGATTTTTGAACAGCAGGCTGCCCAGCGCTTCCTCCAGCTGGGGCCGGAATTGTGATTCCACCAGCGCCTTGCCGAAGGCCTGGGCCTTCTCTTCCAGCAAGGGAGCCTGCTGGTCATTATAGGCCTGTTCCGCCTCATAATAGGCGTCCCGGGTGTCTATGCTGTTGCGGATGGAGCAGAGGGTGATCTGCGTGCTCAAATGAGAGCAAAGCTCTTCGTAGGTCCTATAAATTTCCAGCTGCTCTCCGGCGTTTTGCGCGGAGGCCAGTTGGGCGGTGAACCCGTCAAGGCGCTCAAAGGCGGCTTCATAATCCGGCCGCTGGTAGGTCATCTCGGAAAATCTCATTGTTTTCATTCTTCCTTTCTCATGGAGGGCGCATTCCTGTACAGCCCAAATTTGGGCTTTGCTTCCGCTTGAAAACACAAGGCGCAGGTTAAAATAAATTCCGGAACTTGATTCCTCCAGACTATTTATTTTCAGTATAGCACGCGGGAGGCGGCAAGTCCACGGGAGAAAAGGCGAATTTTCCTGGTTTGCGGGGTCCTTGCAGAAACTTAATGCCCGCGGCGGAAAGTTTTATCCCATCTTTAGCTCATTCCTGGTATTCTGTTTCCAGAACAACGGGTCCGTGCTGCGGCCCGGGATAAAGGGGACTGTCATTATGGAATATCAGGATTTTGGGAAAGCTTATAAACCTGTGGTGGTGCTGCTGAAACCATCCTGCACACCGATCCGCCTTCCGGAGCAGCTGCTCTGGAAGTATCATTTTATTGTGCCGGAAATTGAAGGGGAGGCTCGGGATGCGGATGAGATCGCCGGGTTCGTGAAGCGGAAGTATGGAGGGCACGTGGAAGCCCTCTGCTGTACCTCAGAGAGCTGGGAGCTGATGCGCGGGCTGGAGAAGCGCCAGATTCACGCCGAACAGGTGATTGCGGAAACCGACCCACGCAATCCGGGGAAACTGATCGGCTGCCTTTTGTCGGAATTTCAGGCGATGCGCCAGCCGGGAGAGGCGGTGGGAGGAAAATGAAAAAACAGCTTGTTTTTGAAGGAGTGGCCACTGCACTTGTTACGCCTATGGACAGTGGAGGCCGAATAGAGAAGGCGCTGTTCCAGGAGCTTTTGGAAATGCAGGTACAAAGTGGAATTGATGCGGTTGTGGTGGGTGGCACCACCGGAGAGAGCGCCGTGCTCAGTGATGAGGAGCAGGCGGAGCTGATCAGACTTGCCGTGAGACAGGTAAACGACAGGATTCCCGTTATCGCGGGAGCGGGAAGCAACAATACGGCCCATGCTGTGGCATTGTCTCGGCAGGCGGAGGAGCTGGGGGCGGACGCGTTGCTCCATGTGACCCCTTATTACAACAAGGCCTCGCAAAAAGGAATGCTTCTGCATTTTGAAGCCTGCGCACAGGCATGTTCAATTCCCATCCTGCTCTACAATGTTCCCTCGCGCACTGGAGTGTCGCTCACCCCAGAGACCTGCCGCAAGTTGGGCGAAATTCCGAATATCGCCGGAATCAAAGAAGCAAGCGGCAGTATCTCGTTTGCGGCTGAGATTGCGGCCTGCTGTGGGGATTCGCTGCCGCTCTATGCCGGCAACGACGAAATGGCCACGGCGATTTTGTCGTTGGGGGGAAAAGGCGTGGTCTCCGTTCTCTCCAATATTATGCCTTCAGAGGTAAAGCGCCTGTGCGGAAGTTTTCTGCAGGGCGATGTGTCTGCGGCGGCCCGGATGCAGCTGGAATACGGGGAACTGACGAGGGAGTTGTTCAGGGATGTAAACCCCATTCCGATCAAACAGGCGATGCGGTATATGGGGTATCCGGTGGGGCACTGCCGTCTTCCCCTGTGCGATATGGAGGAGTCTGCGGCAATGCGCTTGTATGCAGTGTTGGATCGGTGTGGCTTCCACAGGCGCTCGGCAAAATTTCGTGACTGAGGGAAAGTGCATACCCATAAAAAAAGATTGGACTTTCCGCGGGAATTCTGGTAAGCTAAAGAAGAATGCCATGCCGTTGCGGCAGCGCAAATCGCACCTGTGGAGGTCCTTGGTTTCATGCAGTATCTCTGTACCTTCAACACATTGCCCCACATCAGTTTTATGAACTATTTTGCCCCTAAGGGGGAGTGGACCCATTTCCGCCGTCAGAACGGGGAATATATCCTCTATTACCTGGTGGACGGCGCCATGTATCTTCGGGAGGGGGAGAAGGAATACTCCCTGAAGGCCGGGGATGTATTTCTCCTGCAGCCCGGCCTGGTGCACGAGGGGACAAAGCCCGCCGGATGCGCTTACTACTTCGTTCATTTCAGCAATATCTGTATGCTTCCCTTTGAACGTGAGACAGTGCCCCTGGAGGGAGGCGCGGACTTTTTTCAGACCTATGAGGAGGGGGGAGAAGGCCAGTACGATATGGAACACTGCGTGCTGCCGAAGCTCCTGCATATCCGCAGTGAAAAAGCGCGGGCACAGATCGCCAAATGCTTTGACGAGGCCATCGAGCGGGCCCGCAGCGGCGCGCAGAACTACCGGGTGTTTTGGGCCTGCAAATTTCTGGAAATTCTGATGGCCATCTCCCAGAACAGTGCGGACGCAGCCTTTGAAGCGGTGAACAGCGAGCTGCCAGCCAGAACCATGCGCCGCATGGAGGAGCTGACCGCCTATCTCAATGAACAGTACATGGAGAAGATCACGGGAAAGCAGCTGGAAGATATGCTGGGCATGAACTTCGACTATCTGAACCGCACTTTCCGCAAACTGACGGGAAAAACCATTTTCCAATACCTGGGCAGGGTAAGGATCAACCGGGCCAAGGAGCTGTTGGTGACCACCGATATGAAACTGGCAGAGATCGCTATGGAAACCGGATTTTCCGACGAGTTCTATCTCAGCCGGCAGTTTAAAAAGTATACCGGCGTTTCCCCAGCGCTCTATTCCAAGGGCAGGATGAAGGGCGGCTGAGGGGGCAGGGAGGTTGACACAAGCTCTTTCTCTATCCATAAAAAACGCGTATCGAACAGGGGTGCACCCCTGTTCGATACGCGTTTTTTGTTTTTCTTTCATCGCGCCATTTGCCTAGCAGAGCATCCGGGCAGCTCCGGCTTTGCACCCTTTGCCATATTGAGACTGCGCAGATGAAAATTTCGATATCTTGCAGGAGATTTTCATAACTATTTGGCAGGCAATATTGTATTTTGTGAAATTTTCCAATATAATTTTTATATCCCTTATTTGAATGAGTCATTTAGGTGACTATTATCATGTGGGATTCATGGCGTTCAGAAAAACAGGGTGGACAAGCTTGCTGAAAAGGTGTTTATTCTGAAAACTTATTTTTGTTTTATCATATATCTATTCTCCATGCTATAAGCATGAGGGCAATAAGGAGGAGTGTAAAATGTCAAATAGCATGACAGACCGATTTTTTTGGTGCGATTTTGAGAAGCAGAAAGAAGCAGATTTAACCGATGCCGAAAAGTATCAAAAGCTAATTGAATGGGCCTTAAAAGCCAGAGGGGTTAATCCTAATAGTTTCGATGCTTTAACAGAATGGATACTAAATGATTCCGAATGGAGCGAAGAACAGCTTAGCAATAACAAACAAATTTTGATGCAGGGTGTGTTGGGACGGTTTGAAGAACAAAATGCCGCTCTTCGGGAATGTTTGAAAGCTCTTGAGCCGGCGGGTCTGGTGAATCCTGCAATTTATAAGGCGCTTGACCGATTTGAGAGCGAACTCTCTGGCCATCCGGCCGATCAGCGGATGCAGGAGGCTGTCTCACAAATGTTTTCTGATTTTTCCGTCATGCGTGCATGCGATATACGAAAATGGATCGCTGGAAACGTGACCGGCCCCTTCGGAACAGATACGAAGGACGTGGAGATATATGGTTATATTAATTCGCTGAAAGATTGTGATGCCGCGGTGCAGTGGGCATTATTTATGCCAAGCATGGTAGAACAACAGCAAAATGGGTTTAAAGTGGAATCCTTTGAATATAAAAAAATGCCTGCGATGCGCTTTATTGGAAAAGAATGCTGCGGGGAAGACGGGCCGGACGCCCTTGCGGGACTGGAATCCATTTTTTCCACTTTAGACACTTTGAACGAATATAAATCAGCATTTGGGTTTGACGTCCTTTTTCAACACCATTACGGCAAAGGCGTAGATGTGGAACACTGGCATGGCTTTTGGGGGCGATTTATGGAGGCGGGCGCCCCTGTGCCGGAAGGATTTCTGAGCTTTGATTTTATCCCGCAAAGAAATCAGGATGGCTTTGTGCCTGGGCCGCCCTTTATCTCCCAATTTGCTTTTGCTGTTTTTACAGGTAACGCAGAAGCCCTGCATAAAAGCGAAGGATACGACAGTGACGCAATGTATGATATCACTCGAAATATCATGCTTGGGCAAGGCGTGAATATTCCGTATCCGGACAAATATTGGACTGCTGAAGTTTTTCTCAACGGATATGATAACAGCAGCTCTGCCTACATGTTCAGTGCAGAACTGCCGTAGGCAGGGGCTGATACAATGAAAGATGAATCGAACAGGGAAGTGAAATGATGCAAAGCGTAAGGATTATTGAAATTCCCAAATGTAAAATGGTATCAAGCGGAATTGGAGTTTTTGGACAAGAAAAGTTTGACCGTTTTATTAAATGGTTTACCGGCTTGCCTCAAACAATATATCCCAAAGATTTCCTTTTTGGAGAAGATGGCAGATTTTGCTGGCTGTATCTTTATGATGATTCCTTGGCAGTTCCAGATGGATTCGATATCATTGATTTTGAAGGCGGACTGTATGCTGTTGCCACTGATATTGACCAACAGACCGATATGGAGGCAATGCAAAGGGAAGTAAATGATTTTTTGATAAAAAATGGTTTTGCCCATGATGAAAGCCGCGACGGTTTAGGCAATATAATTACATCTCCGCTTGCGGCCCAAACCCTTGGATATTCCCAAATGGATTACTATTTTCCGATAAAGGTCAACGTGTAGTTTTGCAAAATTATTTCTATATCATCTTTCCGGTGTCTGGACGGAGTGTGGGTCAACCGGGTCGATGCAGTTTTTTCTGTTCATAAAAGAGCACGCACGTTGAACGGGACGGCAGCCTCGTTCAACGCGTGTGCTTCATTTTTCTCACGGGATGATCCCGGACTGCGTCCTTAAGGGGGCAGTCCCAAACTTATTTATTGTTCCTATAGGCTTCCTGTTCGTTTCGGCCGAAGTTCATGTCCATGTAGGTGCTGAAACGCTTGCCGTCGGGCCGTGCCGGGGATGCGATAGCGACGAACTCAGAGGCATGCTGGCCTGCGGCCGAGCCGGACGTCCAGCCTAACGCAATGTCGATGCTCATAACACTGTCGGAGCAGAGAATCAACGGCTGTCCGAAAGCCGCCGGACAGCCGGATGGGAACGCTTTGTTTCCTCTCCTCACCCGCAGAAATCCGCCTGTGGCAGGTGGGATGTTTTATCTGCACGGGCAAAAAGGAACAGCTTCGGAAGGGATAGGCGGTAAAGTCGGAAATGTCAAAAAAAAAACTGAATTATCCATTCTTTTTGTTGTCTCTGAAGGGTATAGTGAGCACGTAAGGAAAAAAAGCGGCGGAAATGCTTTTCAGACGCCGGAGTTATCCTTGCCGCGGCAGAGCCGCAGAGAGGCCGGCCTTTTCACGGACAGCGGGAAAAACACGGGAAAATCCATCCGCATGTACGATAACGACTGGACAGGCACAAAACCGATTTTTACATTCCGGCAGTAGGCCGGGACTGTTTTTGGGGAGTTTTGATACGTACGGGATTGCCGGGCCGGCCAACGGGACCGGCCAAGGCATTTCCCCCTGAAGGCTTATCTGCCTCTGCACTGGGTGAACATAAGACTTTTTTGAAAAGGAGAGAAAGAGAATGGCAATCAGAGTAACAGTGTGGAACGAATACCTGCATGAGGTACAGTTTCCGGAGATCGCT
>PPYE01257214.1_pt1 | contig 15977 bp, 13 predicted proteins | sample 1559881 | NCBI WGS metagenome assembly PPYE01 (sample SAMN08240022, study PRJNA423297) | Human gut metagenome, whole genome shotgun sequencing project. | reverse complement strand
AGGCAGGGCCGGAATATGATAAGTATTGGCAGACCACAGAGCATTGCAGGGAATTGATTGCAAAGAAAATAGGGGCCCAGGCAAATGAAATATTTTTTATTCAAAATACTTCTATGGGATTAAATTTTGCAGCAAAGGCCCTTGAATTAAAAGCAGGCGATAATGTTATTGTTTCAGACATGGAGTTTCCTTCCAATATATATCCCTGGCTGAATCTGGAACAGGAGGGCGTAGAAGTAAGAATCGTACAAACGGTCAATGGAAGAATTCCAACGGAAGAAATCAGAAATCATATGGATGCCCGTACAAGGGCAGTAAGTTTAAGCTGGGTAATAGCAGCTAATGGTTCGGTAACTGATATTGGGGCAATCGGAAACATCTGCAGGGAACGTGGAGTTACATATATCATTGATGGGATACAGGGATTGGGTCAGATTCCAATTAATGTGAAGGACATTGATTGTGATATCTTTGTAAGCGGTTTTTTTAAATGGATGATGGGACCTGACGGTATTGGGTTTGTCTATATCAGGCAGGAGATGCTTAACCGGCTGGGATATCCGTGGCTGGGATGGGCTGGGATGAAGGATAAGTTCAATTACAGCGAATTTAAAATTGATGTATTTGACGGCGCAAAACGTTATGAAACTGGTAATATGAACTTCTCAGCTTTATATGGACTGGAGGCCTGTCTTATGTTTACGGACGGATGGGAGGAAACCATTCGCCAGAGAATCTGCGGGCTTTCCGGTTATCTCAGGAATGAACTTATGAAGATAGATGGAATAAGGATATTATCCGATTGTACTACCTTATCTGGAATCACACTTTTTTCGTCGGATTATATTGATAAAATCAGTAACGATTTAAAGGCAGCCGGGTATAAATTTTCAACGAGAGGAGGAATTCGGGTATCGCTTCATTTTTATAACTGTTACGAAGAGGTGGATGGGTTTATAAGAACAGTGAAAAAGGTACTGTGAACAAAGGAGGATAACACTATGAAAAAGAAAATGATAGCAGTAATGGCAGCAGCGGCAATGATGGTAACAGCTTGCGGCAGCAGTGGAGGGACACAGACAGCAGAAACCAGCACCCTTAATAAAGTGTTGGAGAGCGGAAAGCTGAGGGTTGCTATTTTACCGGATAATCCCGGATGGAGCACACTGGGGACAGATAATGATTATCATGGCATAGACGCGGACATTGCAAGGCTGTTAGCTGAGTCGCTTGGGGTTGAGCTGGAATTCCAGAATACCGATGGCGCAGGAAGAGTTCCTATGATTCAAAGTGATAAAGCAGACGTTGTAATAGCATGTTTGACCGCTACCAATGAGAGGGCTAAGTCAGTAGCTTTTACGGACCCTTATGCGTCCGGCGGTATTATCGGTCTGTGCAAATCCGACCATGTATTACAAAGCTGGGATGACCTGGAAGGGAAAAAGATATCTGTGGCCAGAGGTTCGATTAATGATACCTTTGCTACGGATAACTTTAAAACTGCGGAAATCGTACGATTTGATGCAATTGCAGATGCGTTTACTGCTTTGAGAGCAGGAAAAGTGGATGTACTGCTGGAAGATGTGACAACGGTGAATGATTTAGCGGCCAGCAACGATGATGTAGATGTAATGCCGGTAAATACCCAGCAATCCAGTTATATGTGTATGGCTGTGAAACAGGGGGATGCGGCCTGGATGGAATACTTAAATAATTTTATCCGGAACGCCCTGTATGACGGACAGATTAATGAATTTTATAAGGATGCATTTAAAAGGGATATGCCGAAGCTTATGACATATTAGTGGATTACAACGGAAGATATGTGATTGGAGAATAATCATGAAATTGTATTTTAAAGATGTAATACCTTATCTCAATGACATGTTTACCGGTTTGGGGTACAGTGTATTGCTCACTGTTATTTCCATGGCGTTAGGCATGGTAGTTGGTATAGCAGCTTATCTTGGAAAGAGCAGCAGCCATAAGTGTGTCAGCGCTGTTTCAAAGGGATATATTGAGCTTATACGTAATACTCCCATGCTGGTGCAGCTGTATATCTTATACTTTGGCCTTCCGGAAATAGGAGTGGACTTATCACCCTTAACGGCTTCTGTTATTGCCATGGTAATTAATGGGGGAGCGTATATAGCAGAAATCATGCGTTCCGGATTTCAGAGTATTCCATATGGGCTTCAGGAAGCCGGTATGGCTTTAGGTATGACGTCAAGACAGGTTTTTCTAAACATACGGTTAAAGCTGGCTCTGAAAAATGCATTTCCGGCATTAATTAATCAATTTATACTTTTGTTTCTATTTTCCTCCGTGACTTCAACCATATCAATGCCTGAATTGACGTATATTACATTTAACCTGCAATCCAGTACGGCCAGGGTATTTGAAGTTCTGTTAATCAGCGGGGCCATGTATTATGTAATTACCATACTGTTTGTAGCTTTATTCAGAAAATGTGAGAAAAAATTATTTTCATGGTAGGAAAGAGGGTTGCTGTAATGTTTGAACAATTTGGATGGATGCATATAGTTGCCCTTTTAAGAGGAGCGGGTCTGACCTTGGGGATATGCGTCGCTTCGACTATTTTGGGCTGTATATTAGGTGTGTTTCTGGGAATGGGTGAATTATCTTCCAATAAAATAGTAAGAGGCTTGTGCAAGGCATATGTAAACCTGGTCCGGGGAATACCACTGTTGATTATTCTGTTTTTTATATATTATGCAATCCCTATTCTGTTCCGCATGAACGTATCACAGGCTACAGCCAGTTTAAGCGGATTAAGTCTCTATGCAGGCGCATATATTGGTGAGATCGTCAGAGGAAGTATAGCTGCAATACCAAAAGGCCAGTTTGAAGCAAGCGATTCCCTGGGGCTTACCATTGTTCAGAAATACTGTTTTGTAATAATGCCTCAGGCAATAAGAAATATGATACCCTCTCTGGTTGGTTTTATCATAGCCTTAATTAAGGATTCATCTCTTGTATCCGTCATTGGTTATATTGATTTGACCAGGGCAGGAAGGACGGTTGGTAATCTGACAATGCAGCCTTTGATAACATTTTTGTGCGTAGGAGCAATTTACTTTGTCATATGCTATTCATTGTCACTGTTGTCTTCTTATACAGAACGGCGGATGAAGATAAAATAAGGAGTGTTGGAGATGATAATAGAAGTACAGGATTTAAAAAAGAGCTTTGGCGGAGTGGATGTTCTAAAGGGAATAAATTGTTCTGTAGATGAAAAGCAGGTTGTATGTGTGATAGGGCCATCAGGTTCCGGAAAAAGTACATTTCTGAGGTGTTTAAATAAGCTGGAAAAGGCGGATGGCGGAAGGATTGTAATTGATGGAAATGAACTGACTTCGCCTGACACTAAAATAACTGAGGTTAGAAAAGAAATAGGGATGGTATTCCAGCAATTTAATTTATTTCCTCAAATGACTGTATTGGAGAATATCATGCTGGCGCCCATAAAGGTCCGGAAATGCGGAAAAGATGAGGCTAGAAAGAGGGCTGAGGAACTACTGAAAAAGGTTGGCTTGGAATCCAAGGCAGATTCCTATCCCGGCCAGCTATCAGGCGGCCAACAGCAGCGTGTGGCCATTGCAAGAGCCCTGGCAATGGAGCCTAAAATCATGTTGTTTGACGAACCGACCAGCGCGCTGGATCCTGAGATGGTGGGAGAGGTTTTGGGAGTAATGAGACAGCTGGCTTCTGATGGAATGACAATGCTGGTTGTTACCCATGAGATGGGGTTTGCCAGAGAGATTGCGGACAGGATTTTATTTATCGACCAGGGAGTGATAATGGAAGATGCTCCGCCCCGGGAATTCTTTGAGCAGACAAAGTCCCAAAGAGCGAAAGATTTTCTGGCAAAAATATTGTAAATCAGGTCATTTGGAAATTCACAGTATTTACAGTTCTGCCATTTGTTGGTAAACTTTTAGTATTAAAAGTCATAATGACAGGAGAATACATATGAGCTTTGTCGAGGAAAATTTTGAGCTTCTCTATGGAATAGGAAAGTGTATAGCTGAACAATTTGGGCCAAACTGCGAGGTAGTGCTCCATGATTTGACCAAGCCTTATGAAAATACCATTGTGGCTATATGGAATGGACATGTGACAGGACGAAAGTTAGGAGACGGCGGAACCGATGCAGGGCTGAAGATTTTAAAAGGCACAGCCCAGCCTGAGGATACATATAACTACATAAATTCTACCAGGAATGGACAGATACTGCGCTCTTCCAGCAAGTATTTAAAGGATAAAGAGGGGCGGGTAGTAGGAAGTATGTGTATTAACTTTGATATTACAGAAATACTTAAGGGACAGGAGGCAATCAGCTACCTGACTAATTATGGTTCTAACCACCATAATAAAGAGGTGTTTACAAGTAATATTGACGAGTTGTTGGACGAGATGATAGAAGATGCGGTCAACATGACAGGAAAGGATGTCAATCAGCTGACAAAGGAAGAAAAAGTAGAGGTAGTCAAATATCTGGATGATAAAGGAGCGTTTCTCATAAAAAAATCGGCGGAGCGTGTGGCTGATTTTTTGGGGATATCCCGGTTTACTATTTACAATTATTTAAAATTATCAGATAAGTAATGCTTAAGCGGATATTTACAGTATGTAAGTATCCGCTTAAATATGATATGATGGTGGCAGGAACCTTTGGAAAAAACATAATAAGGAGGAAAGTCATGAAAAACAAGAGCTTCAAATGGCTGCGCAGCCTGTTTCTTGCAATTGTCCTGACCACTGTAACGATAATGGGCCTTCCGCTCACAGGCGGCCCCATCACGGCACTGGCAGCGGACAAGGATATCGTGGTGCTGTACACCAATGATGTCCACTGCGGAGTGGATGATAATATCGGCTATGCAGGTCTGGCATTGTATAAGAAGGAGATGCAGCAGCAGACGCCGTATGTAACCCTGGTGGATACAGGGGACGCCATTCAGGGAGCGCCCATTGGTACGCTTTCAGACGGCGGGTATCTTATTGATATCATGAACTATGTGGGATATGATTTTGCTGTTCCTGGAAACCATGAATTTGACTATGGCATGTCCAGATTTCTGGAGCTGGCCGGGAAATTAAATTGTGGGTATTATTCCTGCAATTTTATAGACAGCGTCACAGGCGCACCTGTTTTTGCGCCCTATAAGATGTTTACATATGGGGCTACTCAGGTGGCTTTTGTAGGCGTCACCACGCCTGAGAGCTTTACAAAATCCACACCGGCATATTTTCAGGACAGCCAGGGCAATTATATTTATTCCTTCTGTGAGGACGAGAGCGGCCAAAAGCTGTACGATCAGGTGCAGGCCAGCGTGGATGCAGCCAGGACAGCGGGAGCTGATTATGTGATTCTGGCGGGACACCTCGGGGAAAACGGCATTACCCAGAAATGGTCCTCCGCCAGTGTGATTGCCAATACCACGGGAATTGACGTGTGTATTGACGGCCATTCCCATGAAACGGTTCCGTCGGAGAACGTAAAGAATAAAAACGGACAGAATGTGGTTCTGACCCAGACAGGCACTAAGCTGAATCATATCGGAAAGCTGACCATATCTGCCGATGGATCCATACGCACAGAGCTGGTATCAGAGGTGCCTGCCGCGGACCTGGACAGGGAATATACGGTACAGGAACATGATTCCTTAAGCAGGATTGCGAAAAGGGAGCTGGGAAGTTATAACCGCTGGATGGATATTTACAACAGCAATCTGGATAAGATAAAGAATGCGGACGTGATTCCTGCGGGTCTTAATATTGTGATTCCCGGCAAAAGCTATATTAATCCTAACGGAAAGGCCGCAGACTATGGAACCTATCAGTTCATCCAGTCTATCGAGAACCAGTATAATGAGACATTAAAGACAGTTCTGGGTACCACGCCATATGAGCTGACAGTCAATGATCCTGCCACGGGGAATCGTATTATCAGAAATGCTGAGACGAATCTGGGAGATTTGACAGCAGATGCTTACCGTGCGGAGCTGGGTGCTGATATCGGGCTCAGCAACGGAGGCGGAATCCGCAGTGTTATTAAGCCAGGCAACATTACCTATAACGACACCCTGGCCGTGTTTCCTTATGGGAATATGGGATGTGTCATAGAGGCCACGGGACAGCAGATTAAGGATGCGCTGGAGATGGCGTCCAGGAATTGTCCTGAGGAGAGCGGCGGTTTCCTTCAGGTTTCCGGTCTGACCTATACCATCGACACATCTGTTAAGTCCGGCGTTCAGACGGATGACAAGGGGAATTTCACCGGTGTGTCAGGCCCCTATAGGGTAACGGACATTAGGGTGGGAGGAGAGCCCATTGACCTTAATAAGACGTATACCGTGGCATCCCATAATTACATGCTGAAACAGGGAGGCGACGGCATGACCATGTTTAAAGGATGTAATGTAATCCGAGATGAGGTTATGGTGGATGTGGATATATTGTCTTCCTATATCAGAAGGATGGGAGGTTCCGTGACATCTGAGTATGCAAATCCAGGGGGACAGGGAAGGATTACCATAAGGTAGGACAGGAAATCATGTATTTTAGTATTGACATATATATATAATTGCTATAAGATATGGAAGGTAACACATTTTACAATTAAAGAGTTCGTAAATATCCCTTATTCAGAGTGATGGAGGTACAAAGGACCTGTGAAGTCACGGCAACCCCGGTTGAGTATATCGGCAAGATATGCGAAAGGGCCGGAAGGTGCCAGCCTGAGCGAGGAGTATGCTATGGAGCATACTTGGTCGAGCAATAAGAGGATTTGAAGATTTAATGATATTTTCAAGTCCGCAATTGCTGCGGACTTTGTTTTTTGTAAATGGTTGATGTTACAGCTGCTATTAATCATTTATCTGAAAGAAGGAGAGATTAAAATGGAGAGAAGACTTTTTACATCTGAGTCCGTAACAGAAGGTCATCCGGACAAAATGTGCGATGCCATATCCGACGCGATTTTGGATGCACTGATGGAGCAGGACCCAATGAGCCGCGTGGCATGTGAGACAGCCACCACAACAGGACTGGTTCTGGTCATGGGAGAGATAACCACCAACGCTTATGTGGACATCCAGAAGCTGGTGCGCGAAACGGTGCGTGAGATTGGCTATGACCGTGCCAAATACGGCTTTGACTGCGATACCTGCGGTGTTATCACAGCCATTGACGAGCAGTCCCAGGATATTGCGCTGGGAGTGAATAAGGCGTTAGAGGCAAAGGAAAATAAGATGTCCGACCAGGAGCTGGATGCTATCGGAGCAGGGGACCAGGGCATGATGTTCGGTTTTGCCACCAATGAGACAGAGGAATTCATGCCGTATCCCATTTCCCTGGCCCACAAGCTGGCTAAGCGTCTTACGGAAGTCCGCAAGAACGGTACGCTTAAGTACCTGCGTCCGGACGGCAAGAGCCAGGTAACCGTGGAGTATGATGAAAATGACAAGCCGGTCCGTCTGGACGCTGTGGTATTGTCCACACAGCATGATGAGAGCGTGACCCAGGAACAGATTCACGCGGATGTGAAGAAGTACATCTTTGACGAGATACTTCCGCAGAATATGATTGACGGGAACACAAAGTTTTTCATCAACCCTACAGGACGTTTTGTTATCGGCGGACCTCAGGGAGACAGCGGTCTGACAGGACGTAAAATAATCGTTGATACCTACGGCGGTTATGCGCGCCACGGCGGCGGCGCATTCTCTGGAAAGGACTGCACCAAGGTAGACAGGTCAGCTGCATATGCTGCCCGTTATGTTGCTAAGAATATCGTGGCGGCCGGTCTGGCTGACAAGTGCGAGATTCAGCTGTCCTATGCCATTGGTGTTGCTCACCCTACCTCCATTATGGTGGATACCTACGGAACCGGTAAATTGAGCAATGAGAAGCTGGTGGACATTATCCGTTCCAATTTTGATCTCCGTCCGGCCGGAATTATCAAAATGCTGGACCTGCGCCGCCCGATTTATAAGCAGACGGCTGCTTATGGTCACTTTGGCCGCAATGATTTGGACCTGCCTTGGGAGAGACTGGATAAGGTTGAATTGTTAAAAAGTTATCTATAGGAAGGCGCTTAAGATTTGACTGAACCCCTATTTTAATAAGTAATCAAAGGATTTCGGTTGAGTCAATGATTAGAGCTTTGGAATATGTTTGATTTTTAGTTACAGCTATCGTCTATGGCAATAGGGGATAGCTGTTTTCTTGTCTGATGATTGCCCTGGTTCCTCCACAAAAAAAATTATAAAATCTTTCATTTACATATTGACATTTTTTTAACGAAGGTTTATAATGCAAACAGTGAGATTGTTAATTAATTATCAATAGCAATTGAGTAACAATTTAAAATGACTTGACAGGCAGGTACAGCCTAAATGTACTGATTCAAACACAAGGAAAATGGAGGATAAGGAAATGGCAAAGAAAATCGAGCAGGTTGTTCCGGAAATCATTGACAGCGTAGACGGACTGAATGCAAAAATGAATGCAATGCGCGAAGCGCAGAAAGCTTTTTCTACCTTTACACAGGAGCAGGTAGACAAAATCTTTTTTGCAGCAGCAAGCGCAGCCGACAAGATGCGTCTTCCACTTGCAAAGATGGCAGTAGAAGAGACCGGCATGGGCGTGGTTGAGGATAAAGTCATCAAAAACAACTACGCTGCAGAGTATATCTACAACGCATACAAGGATACCAAGACAGTTGGTGTGATTGAGGAAGATAAGGAATACGGCATTAAGAAAATTGCAGAGCCAATTGGTCTGATTGCAGCTGTTATTCCTACCACTAATCCTACTTCCACAGCTATCTTTAAGACACTGATTGCCTTAAAGACACGCAACGCAATCATTATTTCCCCACATCCCCGTGCTAAGAACTGTACTATCGCAGCGGCCAAGGTGGTTCTGGATGCGGCAGTGAAGGCCGGCGCACCGGAGGGCATTATCGGATGGATTGATGTTCCTTCACTGGAACTGACCAATGAGGTTATGAGGGATGCGGATCTGATTCTGGCAACAGGCGGTCCCGGCATGGTTAAGGCTGCTTATTCTTCAGGAAAGCCTGCTCTGGGCGTTGGCGCCGGCAATACACCGGTTATCATCGACGACACAGCAGATATTAAGATGGCGGTTAACTCCATCATTCATTCCAAGACATTTGACAACGGTATGATTTGTGCTTCCGAGCAGTCCGTGACAGTCATGGAATCCATTTACAGCGAAGTAAGAAAAGAATTTGAATACAGAGGCTGCTATTTCTTAAAGCCGAGCGAGATTGATAAGGTCCGCAAGACCATCATTGTAAACGGCGCCCTGAATGCCAAGATTGTGGGACAGAAGGCAGCAACCATTGCCAAGCTGGCAGGTGTTGAAGTTCCGGAGGATACCAAGATTCTGATTGGCGAAGTTGAGTCTGTGGATATCAGCGAAGAGTTTGCCCATGAGAAACTGTCTCCCGTACTGGCTATGTACAAGGCTAAAACATTTGACGAGGCTCTGGATAAGGCAGAGCGTCTGGTGGCAGACGGAGGCTACGGCCATACCTCATCCCTGTATGTGAATGTAAATGAAGAAGAGAAGATTTTAAAGCATGCAGCAAGAATGAAGACCTGCCGTATCGTAATCAACACTCCTTCTTCCCACGGCGGTATCGGTGACCTGTATAACTTCAAGTTAGCTCCGTCCTTAACACTGGGCTGCGGTTCCTGGGGCGGCAACTCCGTATCTGAGAACGTTGGAGTTAAGCACTTACTGAATATTAAGACCGTTGCTGAAAGGAGAGAGAACATGCTGTGGTTCCGTGCACCTGAGAAGGTTTACTTTAAGAAAGGCTGTCTGCCTGTAGCATTACAAGAGCTGAAGGATGTTTTAGGTAAGAAGAGGGCGTTCATCGTAACAGACTCCTTCCTGTATAAGAACGGATACACCCATGTCATCACAGACCGTCTCAATGAAATGGGAATCACATATACCGTATTCTCCGATGTACAGCCTGACCCAACACTGGCTAATGCACAGGCCGGCGCCAAGCTTATGAGAGAATTTGAGCCGGATGTAATCCTGGCTATGGGCGGCGGTTCCGCCATGGACGCAGGCAAGATTATGTGGGTGCTGTATGAGCATCCGGAAGTGGATTTCATGGATATGGCTATGCGTTTCATTGATATCAGGAAACGTGTATATACCTTCCCGAAGATGGGCGAGAAAGCATATTTCATCGCTGTTCCTACTTCTTCCGGTACAGGTTCCGAGGTTACTCCTTTCGCTGTTATCACAGATCAGGAGACCGGTATCAAGTATCCTCTGGCAGATTACGCGCTGCTGCCTAATATGGCAATTGTTGATACTGACAACATGATGAGCCAGCCAAGAGGTCTCACCAGCGCATCCGGCGTTGACGTACTGACCCATGCACTGGAGGCATATGCATCCGTCATGGCTACGGACTATACAGACGGCCTTGCGCTTAAGGCCATGAAGAACGTATTTGATTACCTTCCAACCGCTTACAATGAGCCTACAAATGTTGAGGCACGTCAGAAGATGGCTGATGCTTCCTGTATGGCTGGTATGGCGTTTGCCAATGCATTCCTGGGTGTATGCCATTCCATGGCTCATAAGCTGGGCGCATTCCATCACCTGCCACACGGTGTTGCCAATGCTCTGCTGATTTCCCTGGTGGTTGATTTCAACGCAGCTGAGAATCCACGTAAGATGGGTACATTCTCCCAGTATCAGTATCCACATACCCGTGAAAGGTATGCGGAGTGCGCAAGGTTCTGCGGAATCCAGGCCAAGGATGATGCTGAGGCAGTTCAGAAGCTGATTGTCAAGATTGAGGAGCTTAAGAGGACTGTGGGCATCAAGTCCTGCATCAAGGATTACGGCATTGATGAGAAAGACTTTTTAGACAGGCTGGACGATATGGTTGAGCAGGCATTTGATGACCAGTGTACCGGCGCTAACCCAAGATATCCGCTTATGAGTGAGATTAAAGAAATGTATTTAAAAGCATACTACGGTAAATAATTCGTACCCATTGCGGGTAAATACCTTTATCCTTTGTGTTTGGAACAGGCCGTCTGTCATTTGACAGGCGGCCTGTTCATATTGTTTTGTTATTGTTTATCCTTGTGGTTCAGCATGATGCCATCAAAAAAAGATTCATAATTGATGTTAAAGATTTCCTTCATGGCTGCCAGCTCGGAGATTCGTATATTATATGTGCCGCTTTCTATCTGGGAATATATACTGCGTGAAATATTAATCCCCATCAGCTGCATCTTTGCAGTGACCTGATCCTGGGTGAGATGTGACTGCATACGGTATTTTCGGATGTTTGGCCCTATCCTTAAATCCTGCTTTAATTTTTGTTCCATGGCTTCCTCCGGAATATGCAAGAAATAGGTTGCATTTCCTTGATTTTACGACAAATGTCATATATAATTGCAATGTATAGATTGCACAGGAGAAATTGGAAATATACATGCAGAAAGTAGAATAGGAGTTTTATATGATGCCAGATAAATCCCAGGGGGGGCTGTTGGCCAGATTGCAGGAACTCTCCGGCTGCCAGTACCTTTCGGACCTTCACAGTTCGTTTTATATAGAGGATATTATATATGCCGTGCGCACGGTCAGCATATCATCCTATTCCATGGGCGAATGGGAGGAGGCTTTCCGGTATATTACTGGCGTCAGGACGGAATTTAAGAGTAAGGAAGAGCTTGTAAAGAATCTGATTATCAGATTAGAGGAAAATAAGGAACGATAGATAAAAAAGATGCTGTATGGCTGTCCGGATGTATTATGGTATATCCGGACAGCCATACAGCATCCTTTTTCAATTATCCTGTTTTTATTTCTGTTTTTATGCGGAGCGTATTTTTGTGCGGAGCGCAGTCCTGCGCTGGGGCAGGAGGTGCTGGGGCAGGAGGTGGTGGGGCAGGAGGCGCTGGAGCAGGAAGCGCTGCTGTGGTTTCTGCAGTCACCCGGCGTACCCTATGTAATCTCGCTGTAAAACAGCTCATGCTGCCTTTTGACCCGTTTGCGGATCTGCCGTACAAAGGACGAAGGGCCAAGTACGCGGACCACAGGGCCAAAGGACAGAATATCTATGAGAAGTTCTGTCTCATCTGCCAAATCATAGTGGATGGAACAGATCCAGCATTTATTTTCCGCGTCATATTCCGTGTGCTTTTCATAGTTGGCAAAATGCAGCATGCACCGCTCCAGGGAGTTGCGTTCTCCGCTGATTTTGAGAACCACTGGTTCCGAGGCCTTTTGGATAGGTTCAAAACAGCGGGCTTCAAGGTCTGGTGGGCATGACTTTGAGGTCACATGGCAGTCCTTTATGCGTGCCAGATTAAGTATGGTGCTGCGGCTGAACGTATTTCCGTGAAGCTGGAGGCAGCAGAGCCGGAATTTGTCATCCTTGGAAGAATACTGAAGCTGGTAAGGCGCAGTCTCAAAGGAGTGGACACGGCCGTGTTTTCCCTCATAGGCCACCAGAAGAACACGTTCCTCCTGAATTGCCTTAAGAACGGACTGGAAATGCTTCCTGTAGGAGGGGGAACCATAGGAGTCCCCGTCCCTGTAGCGGTCATAGCAGTAAAAGTCGTCCTCGCAGTATAGGGAGGGCAGACCGTCCCATTCCCCGGCCAGGAGTTCTAACTGTCTGTCTGTGAAAAACAGTTGGAACCGGGGATCCTGCATCAGGGATTTAAGCCATGCTTTTTGGAGGTTTGTAAGAGGGACCGCAGGAACGGCATGGCCCAGACGGGACTTGAAGGTATGTTTATCCTGTTCTTCCAAAAGGGCCCATGTGCCGTCCGTCAGTTTGGGGATGATGGACAGGGCGCTTTCCTGGAATCCGTAAGCACGGCATATATCCTCCATATCCTGCCTGGTAATGGGGCTTTGCCATGCTTCATCCAGTATGTGCCGGACCACATTGTAATAACAGCTGTATATTTTGTGAAATAATTCCATGGCATTCTACTCCTCATTCCCGCAGTACATCTCATACATCTTCTCCCAATCACGGGTTATCTTGGCTATGGAAAAGAAATTGGTGCCCTGTATGTCCATAATACGGCCTGTAAAGGTTTTGACCCAGGACAGCATTTCATTGGTATCGAAAAATGTACCCGTGTAGAGAAACTGGTTCTCACGTATCTTCATAATTTCCCCTCCCCTGCCTTCACGGTAAAGACGGTTCAGGATGTAAGGTTCCTTTTCTTCGTCTATGTAGAGCTTGATACAGACCTCCTCCATACGGCTTGTACCGCCTCCAAAGGACACGCCCCAGCATTTCTCCTTATTCTTTTCCAAATCACGAAGTACTTCATCATAAAATGCACATGGCTCCAGAAGGGTCACCCGGGTGATGGAATCCAGGCGGGAGTTGCTGAAGCGGCGGCGCTCCGGCAGATACAGGCACAGATACCTGCGCCCGGTCTGGGTGCTGACAAATATCTTCAGGGGCACCCCTGACAGGGTGGAAACCTGTCCGCTGCGGCTGCTTTTGTTCTCAAACCGAATCATGCGTTTCCCGCGGACAGCGGTCAGTATGTCGGCCAATACGCCGTCCTCCAGTGTATGTACGATAAAATGGTGCTTGAACTGGAACAGGTCATTGCATTCATCCTGACGGTCCAGGATGGTGCTGCCTATGCAGCCAAAGGGGGCGGCCTCCTGGAAGTATTTCACGGCTGTCATGAGGCACTGCCACAGGTTCTGTTCCCCTTCCTCGGTCCCATCCGGTTCCATGTCACCGGAATTTACACGCTGCGGTTCTGTTTCCATGGGCATGAGAGGAGCAAGCGCGTAGGACAGGGTCTTGCCGTCCTTATGGGATACCAGTATACCGAGGGTTTCGTATTCCTTCAGCTTCAGTCGCACGGTCTGGGTGTCGAAAACCACCCCGTAGTTATGGGATATAAGGTCGGTCACTGCACCGGATGACATGCCCTCAGGACAGTCCCATAAAAGGTCCAGGATGAAGAAATGGAGCATCAGGTCATTGTCTGTAAAGCTTTTGGACTTCCAGGCAGCGTACAGGGGATTCTGGGGTATGGTCTTGCTGTCTACATTGATGTAGACATGCTTTCCCTTTGAGGTGTAGTCGGACTTTGTATACCGGGAGAGCCAGCTCTCAATACGCCGGCGCTCATTGTCGTAGGTTCTGGCGCTCTTTTCGCTGAAATCATTTCTTACCTTGAACCCATATACGTAAAACTGGCGCATATAGTCCCGGATGCGGTCAAAGTTCTTGATTAATTCCTGGAATTCAGCCATGGCTGTTCCCTCCTGTACGCGGATTATACATCCACATGTTTTTACAATTTTTTCAAAAAAGATATCGTACAGGGCACTTTGTTGTATAAAAAATTTATACACAAAATATACAAAGGAAAGTGAGCCAGTACGACAAACTTATTATACAACGAGAATACCTTGATTGGTAGATATTATCACTATTTTCCTATGTATTTTAATCTTTTTCGATTCCAACTACACTCTGCTTTTATTGGCTCTTTCCATATTAGCAATAGAATCTGAATACTCTGTCTTTTTAGTCCGGCATTACACAGTAATCTTTAAGTGACCTTTATTGTGCCTGTGCTATGATGGTGGGGATTACGCCAGGTTTATGAATGTTATTACAAAATTGGCCTTAAACCTTAGCCCTGATTCACTTAAAATCCAGACGGTTTCCCTGTGCATTGACAATACCATAATCTCAAAATTTAATAACATGCGAAAGAGGAAAGGGGATCAAGACGCGGAGATCGGGGATATAGTGTTTCAGGGACTCACCGCGCCGTAGAGTTTTGAGATTGCGTCGCCTGTTTCTACTGCAATCATCCCAGATGGACAGTTATACAGAAGATTGGCAATGTAGAAGGCTGTTAATACAGTATCTGTAGGGTCTTTTTCATACTCCCTTACCCCTTATCTAGTTTAGGCAAATAGATTATATTTGGACCTTATCCTCTGTATACATTAGGTATGACATGTGTTTTTTAGACAGTTCCTGCTTATATATATGACAGGGTCTGACATTCGTTTCATATATAAGACTTTGTATAAAACTGACGAGTAGGATTAGTCGGAATCAAAATCAAAAAGAGTGTCATAAGAACTATTAAGTATTTGTTTAAATATTTTAATTTCATCAGGATAGACATGGCGTTGTCCGACTTCGATTTTTGCCAAAGCACTTCTGGTTATGTCACAGCCATTGAGTTGCATTTGTGTTGCCAGAGATTCCTGTGTCAAATTTTGTTTTTCTCTTAATCGTCGGATATTATTTCCAAATTTTTTTTCATAATTAGCGTTCATCGTTAATCTCCTTGTTTTTTGCATTTCAATATGTACAATTAACAGATTGATTTTATAATTTGCCTATGCTATAATTGCACCTATATAGGTGCAAAGGTTTAAATTAGGTGACTGAAGAAAAATGAATAAAGATAACAAAATGAATATGGCAGGAAATGCTTTGCTTGTGGCCTCTTCAGGTGGACATCTCCAGGAAATGTTGCGATTTAAAAATGTTATTCATGAGTATGCCATTGCATTAGTAACAGAAAAAACGGATATTGAGCCTGGACCTATTGATTTACCAATTAAATATGTGCCGCAGACAAATAGAAAAGAACTTTTATTTCCGTTGAAGTTTCTTTATTTATGTGTGTATTCAATTTTGACAGTTCTTAAATTGCGTCCCGCATATATTATTACGACCGGGGCTTTAATAGCTGTACCATTTTGTATATTTGGAAAAATGTTAGGAAAAAAAATTATTTTTATTGAAACATTTGCCAGAATACATTCATTATCTCTGTCGGGAAAGCTTATATATCCAATTGCTGATTGTTTTATTGTTCAATGGGATGAATTAATTAACCAATATCCAAAAGCAC
>PPYE01385693.1_pt1 | contig 15979 bp, 12 predicted proteins | sample 1559881 | NCBI WGS metagenome assembly PPYE01 (sample SAMN08240022, study PRJNA423297) | Human gut metagenome, whole genome shotgun sequencing project. | reverse complement strand
GTTTCGTTCCAGAAGGCGGTATTGTCCGGTCGGGGTGGCGCTCCGTCGGGGATGGGGCAGCCCAGGTAGGTGCGCCGTCCGTCCACAAGCTGCTCGTAGCGGTAGGGGTCGGGAGGTGCGGCGGCGGACTGCTGCTTTTCGAGGCCCTGCAACAGCATATGCAGCTCCTGCGAGGTGCGCTGGCCGGCTTGGGTGTAGAACGTGAAGTAGCTTCGCACTTCTTCCTGGCTGTTCATCCTCTCCTCTTTTCCGAGGAGTACGATGTGTTTCTTGAATTCTTCCAGTGCCGTATCAAAATGCTTGTTCAGCAGGACACTGTAGCCGCTTCTCATGCAGACCATTTCACGGAACAGTTGATTTTTCGACAAGCCATCCACTTGCTTCCTCCAGCTCTGGTAGGGAGTGATGCCGCCGTTGCCGCCGTTCTTTGGGACGACATCGTCGTCTTTTCTTTTCGTCTGTTCTTCTCTATTCTGTTCTTCTCTTACGCGCGCGGATTCGGTTTTCTTGCTATCTTTTCTGTTTTTCAGTTGGTTATGTGCGTTTTTTGCTTCCTCGTTTTTCTCCGGAGTTTTCAAATCATTTTGCAAATGATTTCCTTTTTCCGTATGGTTGAAGTCGATGGCGGATTCGAATTCTTCTTCGTGGATGGTGAAAAGTTGGTATTCCCAGATGATTTTCTCCATGTATTTTCTGGAGAATCCTTTTCTTGAAATAATATTCAGCTGATTGAAACTGAGTTTCCTGTCGGGCTGTGCACAGAGCATCTCGATGATGCGTAGATACATGCCATAGCCCCTGCATCCTTCATTATCGATGAGTGCGGCCAGTCTTTTGTCATTAGGCAAATCGTTGGGGTGTTTGAACCAAATCATTTTCTTCGTGTATTAGTTTTCTATTTCCTGATAGTTATCTTATATTCTGAAAGGATAGAAGGGCTTCATAGTGACGTGTAAGGAGAGACTGCTCGGCGGTCGTATCTTTTAAAATATGCGGCAAAGTTACGTATAACAGAACAAGCCTGCAAATGGACTTTTGTAGGGTTTAGCGGCGTCTCACCGACCCCAGAAGCTGTCCTGCGTGTGTTACAGCCTCTTTTCGGGTGCTTAGGCATACAACGGACTTTGTTTTGTGCATGCGTGTCATCTGCCGTATGTGGGCCAGACTGCGCAGTTCGCTTTGGGAGAAAGACGATTTTCCTTTCAGCAAATAGTCAATGGCCTCTGCAATGATTTCCAACTGATCCAATAATGGATTTCTACTGTGTGCAGTATCCTTTTCGATGTTTACTGCGTCCTTGTCTCCGCTACGGAGGGTAAAGGTTACTTTTTTTACTCATAATACTTTTTTAAGAAAAACGCGACAAAGATACGAATTTCGCCCGATAGATTTCGTATATTTGCAATATGGCAAATGTAGAAAAAACTTATCTGTTGAATTTGTTTTGTTTTTCCCAATTTGACAAAGCTTCAACTAAATCCTCGGAAACATGTTTTAAACTTTGTGTATGCATCACGTCATAGCAGTCTAAAACAAGGCGTTTGAATAAGTCTACCCGTTTTAGCCGTTGGTACATCTCCATGGGTGAGATATTCATCTTTCGAGAACTGGCCTCAAGAGCCATAACTGCGAAATGAATTTTGTTGCTTTCGGAAATTTCATCTTTCATAATCTATTTCCATTTAAAATCCAGACTTTACTATTCTATTTTTGCATCTTTCTTATTGAACGTATGGCAAATATACAAAAGTTTGAAACATGAATAAATGTAATTCCATTAAACTTTCAATTTACTATTTGGTGCAAAGTTATGAATAATTATTTTTTTGTCACATATCCGGTAATGGCATTGTAAATTGTCTGTACACTATGTCCCCAACTGTGTGTATGCGCAAAGGCAATGCGGGCATTCGCCAGTTTTGGGTTGCCTGCTTCGTTTGCTGCTGCTTTCAGTGCTATTATCCATTCTTCTGTTGAAACAGCTAAATGAGTGTGTCCGGCAAAGATGCTACGCATGGTATGTGTGCTGGTAGCTACTATAGGTTTTCCCATGGCAAGGTATTCATCTATTTTCAGTGGGTAATTACCATCTGTTATAGAATTGAGTATCTGTGGATTGATGCAGATGTCAAAGTGCTGTATATATTTCGGCAGTTCTTCCACTTCCTTACGTCCTGTGAAGAATACATTCTTTAAATTGTGTAGCAGGTGCTTTTGGAAATGCTCGTCTTCAGGTCCGACGAAAATAAAACTGTAATCGGGCAACTGCCTTGCGATATTGTATAGCAGTTCACTGTCCAGGCGGCTTTCGATGATAGCTCCCGTATAGCCGACTATTGGCGAGGGGATGTTTTGCATATCCGTCGGTTTATCCCAATGCCGGGTAGCATCGTATAGTTCAAGATTGACACCGGTATTCAATACATATGTGTGCCGGTTCAGAGGTCGGAGTTGTTCTGCAAAGTAACTGGAATTTGCCAGTACGATATCTGACTGACGTACAAGCATTTCTTCGCAACGTGGTCCGTGCTTGCGCCAATAGGGAAAGCCGATAACATAGTCGCGCCGATAATAAATGCTGATTGCCGGGCAGATATATTCTTTGAGATGCAGGCTTCGGAAAAGGTCGGTATCAATCAAATGCGTATAGTCTTTGAAACCAAGAACATCGGCTTGTTGTACTATCCAGTTGCCAATCTTTTTGCAATTCCGGCGATTGAGACAGTTGAATAGCCATGTAGGAAGTTGTCCTACGGAGTGTATGATGAAGGGGCAGTCCAATACCCATAGATTTTCATTGATTTGCCGCAATGGAGCCGATTTGCTTTGGATGACTTCCAGCTGTCGATGGCCTGTAGGAGATAGAGGCCCTTTTCCTGCTGCAATGCGTAACCTTGTGGCAATATCCATGGGAGGATTGAGATAGAGTACACGGTGCTTCTTTGCTATCTCGGATGCGGTGTTCTTGATGGTGCTTCCTATCTCGATGTCCCAGGATTGGAGGCTGGTGATGATGAAGTCTGCCATAGTTTTAGAGGTGTGGGTTTATGGTGTATGGATTTCATTGTAAATCTTCACATATTCTTCAGCTGTGCTTTTCCAAGAGAATTGTTTTACACGTTCTAGTCCGTAAGCAGATTGTTGCCGATAGAAATCATTGTTCTTTTCTAATTGTAGGATGGCGTCTGCAATTTCTGACGGCATTTGCGGATTGACAAGGATGGCGTCAGCTCCGGCCACTTCCGGCATTGCAGAGGTATTGCTGGTTATTACGGGAGTGCCGCAAGCCATTGCTTCCAGCATTGGAATGCCGAAACTTTCCCTTAAAGAAGGGTAAAGGAAAGCAAAAGCTGCACTATAGAGGGTTACCAAATCACGGTTGTCAATATATCCCGGATAGAATAAATGTGCTTTTATATCTGTTATACCTTCTTGCTGGAGGAGTGCGTCAATATGTTCCTCTTTTAAGTCCGCAATGAGTAACGGGCGTTTTATTGCAGATGCTTTCAGGTAAAGTGAATAGGCCTTCAGCGTGCGTGCCGCGTTTTTTTTGGGGTCTGTGTTCCCTAAAAAGAACAGAAAACCTTCCTGTGGGATATACTTTTGAATGATATTCTCGTCAAGTGTTTCATTCTTACGGAAATGTGTACTATATCCATTATAGACAGCGGTTATCTGTCTATTAGGCAGGTGCAGTGCTTCGCGGATGCGTGTACATTCAAAATGTGAAACAGTGATGATTTTCTTGCATTTCTTTAAGATACGCGGAACAACCAATCGTCGGTAATGCCATCCCATTTCTTGATATAGCGAGGGGCTTCGGTGTTGGCGTGGTTCCAAGTAAATAATATCATGCAACGTAAGTACCAGCGGTATGGGGCACCACAATGGAGCCGTATTTGAGGTACAATGCAATATATCTACTTTTAAGCGGCGTACAGCTCGTGGTAATGCAATCTGTTCCCATAGGGGATAGGTGGGGCAACGCAGTTCGATGATGTGGAGATTGTCTGATTCTTTGAGGCAGCAATCTTCACCGGGAGCAACAAGTACATAGTACTCATTGCCATCTTTCCGTTTCTGAAGTTCCCTTAAGACTTCAAGAACAACAAAATCCATTCCGTGTTTGTCGCGGCGGAAGATACGTTGGGCCTCGATTGCTATTTTCATTTATTTTTTTTTGTACTTCTGAAAATACGTCCGAAATGGCTGAAAATGGAAGCGAAAATCAGTATAGGCAATGCCCATACAGCGTGTTTGAAACGCTTGTTTATTTCACCTTCCGGTAAAGCCATTAAGAATGTAATTATGATGAGTAAAAGTAGTATGTACCATTTGAAGGATAAGGTCCAATCAAGTATGGTGAAGATTACTGCCGCAATGGTGATGCAGGCAATGAGTAAAAAACGTGATGGTAACAACCACTGGAATAGTTTGTTGCAATAATCCCACTTTCCTTGAAGAAACGCCAATGGCAGACGTCTCAGTGCCAAGAAAGTACTATTATATTGTGCAGAGAGCCAGCGTTGACGTTCTCGGCTATATCCTTGGGCGCTGTCCTGCTTTTTACTATAGCAGATGATTTCCTGCATATATTCAGTGTATATATTCTCTTCCAGCAGCTTTATTTCTACAGCTTTGGCAAGGTCAGAGCCCTCCAGTGTCGGGCTGATGCGGTGAAACATTTCGAAATCAAAAGCCATTCCGGAACCAAGTAATGCAGACGAAAAACCTAGTTTAGTATGTCCTTTACGGAAAATATTGTTGTTGATTTCTTCGCCGGCGGCTGCTAAAACAGCTGTACTAGTTGTTAAGTTTTCCGTCATGCGGTGTGCTTGTATGGAATCACAGCCGGAGTAGTAGGCATTATTCAACAAATGCAATGCATTGGGGACAACGCGATTATCAGAGTTGAAAACGACTATCATATCATACTCATGAGGAGAATATCGTTCCATAACCTGCTGAATGGCATATACTTTTGTACAATGCTCTTTATCTGGGACTACAATGCTGACTGGCATTTGCAACAGAGTTGTTAAATCTTCCTCCGTAAGTTGGGTAGCAGCTACTGCTATATCATATTTCTCTCGTGGGTATATTTGTGTATCAAGGAAATAATTGATGGATTCTATAACTTCCTTTCCGTTACGGAGTACGCTGAAGAGCACCAAGAATTTATGTTGTTTCTTGGCTTCAGGGTAAGGATTCTTGTATTTCATCAATGACGCAATTGCGTAAATGAAGAGGTAGGCTACTGGGATTAAAAAGAGCAGATATAAAATAGCATCTGTCATTTGTAACGCATTGTTGTTCTCGTCTGCCCACCAGTCAGGATTGAATATGGAAAAGAATTCGTTCATTTTTTATTTTATTTTATTTCTTAATAAAATTAATGTTTGGTATTCAATATTTCACTTTTAGATTCTCTTAACAATCTGTCTATATAAGGACCGTTCATAATAAAGGCCAATGAAGCAGCAACCATAAAGAATGAAGGAGTCATACCCATTCCACGTCCTACATACCCATTGAGCCATATTCCGAATACACCACATATAAAAGCTGTTAGTATATTTCGAAGCCCTGGATTACGGACGCGAAACATTATAATATAACAAGAATATATTATAATGGCTATACACATGCTGATATAAATAAGAAGTCCTATAGTACCGGTTTGTATCCAAATATCCACATAAAACGCATCAGGTGGAATCGTATCTTCCACAACTCCGTCACTGTTTACATTAACCCGGGCTACCCCTTTTCCCAGTCCAGCTCCCCAAGGATGTGTTCGCATATATTCGGCAATAAGCTTTTGATTCTCTATACGGACATTGAATGAAGTGTCCTCTTGAGGTCTAAAAGCAGTTCTCATACGCCGTATTAGCGCATTACCATCACCAATTTCAGTAAATGCGAAGAATGCATATAGCATGATAACAGCCAAAGCTGAAATTACCATTATTTTTATGTTCTTGCAGATTAGGCAGTAAAGTGCCAGTCCTCCTAGAGGAACAATCATTGCACCTCGGGTACCGGACATAATCATTCCTACTATTCCCATAAGTGCAATACAAGAAAAGAATATACGTAGCCATTTTTCGGAAGTATGAAATGCAATGATTCCATAAACAATCGAAATCATTCCCATGTTAGAGCCGAAATTACCAGCGTCGCTATAAATGGAAAAATAGCGGATTCCGGAGGATAAAATATGGGTATACCAACTACCTCCCATCAGCCATTCTGTTTCAGCAGCATCAAACCATCGGTACTTTTGATATAATAATTTCAGAAAAGCTGTTATAGTAAATATCCCGATAATAATCAGACTGCGTTTTAGAGTTTTAGGATTGTCTAGTAAAATGCAGGAGACAAAATAAAGTATAGGAGTTGATAATAGCCAGCCTCGAATGCCTGCGATATAACTAGTGCTATCACTTGCCGGATTAATGAATTGGATTAAAATATACAGAAACCATGCTATATAAGTAACAGTGAAAAAATTAATAGCATTAGAAAGACGAATGTCATTTTTGTTTTTTACATAATAAAATAAAATGGAGATAGTCATGTATATGAGCAATCCGTCAGATATGACGCTTAGTCCATCTTGTCGGCTATAACGCATGATGGCTGTCAGGTAGAAAGTATAGGCACCATATAACAAATAGCTCATTCTAGGCCTTTGTATACTATAAGTAAGAATGATAACTCCCAATGGCAGACCTACTATAATGGCAAATAGTAAAATCTTTTGAAAAATAAGTGCATATACCATGAACATTAGTCCAAAAGCTAATAACAAGAAAGTTATTACTTTGGGAGATATGTTCCGTATCTGTTGAGTCGTATGTGCCATTATGAACTTTATTACTTTTTATAAATAGCTATTTCACAGCAGCCTTTTTGGACGTAAGGCCTAATTGTGCTAATTGACTGAATAGTGAATGTACGGGAGTTTGAGGAGGCAGTTCTCCGGTAAATGACTCTACGACCTCCCGTTCAGCATTATTCAGGTATAGGAATATGGGGACATTTCCCATTCCTTCCATGATATGCGCTAGAGTAACGCTGTCACTGTTACGCCACAAACGACATGCATTGGCAATCAATAAATTAACATCTGCTTTTTGAAGTACGGGAAGAGGAATACTGGCAGTATTTACAGCGGGGTATTCTACTAATATAATATTAGGTGTTTCTTCTGCTTCATTGAGGGCCCAGAAATCTGAAAGTTGCTGTGCATTGACATATTGCTGGGTGTCCGGTTCAAAATCAATATGATGTGTTACGATACGTACCCGTAAACCTTCAGTTTCCCAATATTCAGCAAAATATTTGGATAGGAAACTTTTGCCTTCTCTTGCTTCCATACTGAGTAAATTGATAACAGTGGGGGCGTCTTTTTGTAAATAATTATTTAATTGATGACAACTGTAAGCAGCTGCTAAACGATTACACGCTTTCAAAAAGCCACGGAATTTTAAGTTACTAGTGCCATTGAATGCTGCAATTACAGGCAACTTGGTCAAGCGTCTACTACGAGTTGCATCGCGTAGTGTACGGTCTAGCAATTCAATCAATAGGAAATATGTGATTATGAATACTATACTTCCAACAAAAGCAATTAAGATATAAAGAATACGTTTACGTCCATTGTCTGTGAGGGGGTAGGACGGGTCTGCTATGTTTTGCAGATTGCTGGTATTCATTTCAATGTCTTTGAGACGTAGATTGGCATTTGCCAAACCTCCCAACTGAGTACGATAGTTATCTTCTGCGATGCCAATTGCACGCTGTTTTCTGGTGATTTGTGTACCTACTGGTGACATTTGACTGTATTGATCAAAAATATCTTGTTGGCGTTCTTTTAAAACATCCAATTCTGCTTTAGCCTTGGCTTCACTTACTAATGCGGTCAACCATTCAGAAACCATGTCTTTGAGTCCAACACCCTCTTTTGAAAAATTAAGTTCATTCAGATTATCGCTGATATGGGTAATCTTGTCTTCTGCTTTACGTAAATCTTCCTTATTCTTTTTAAGTTCTTTATTAGTGTCTCTAGCTTTATCTGATATGAAAATTTCTTGTTCCATAATATTTTGGTTTAAGCTACTGACTTTTTCTAACTCTTTGAGTAAATTGGTGTTATTACGAATGATAGTTGCACGGATGTCCATCTTTTCATCCAACATTTTTCTTAAGGCTGAAGCTGCAGCATAATTGCGGCGAGCCTCTTCCAAACGGTCGTCAACAGCATAGCGGGTATGTGATAAAGCTTCACTTTCTTGTCCGTAATTAATGACCCGTTCTTGGACACAATATTGCATCAAATCATCTTCTTGCTTGTTTAATTCTATTTTTGCTAAACGGACTTGTTCTTCAAAATAAGCGATAACATCATTTGTCGCTTTAAAACGGAGAATTTCATATGCTTTTTTCAGTTCATCTATAAGAATGATTATGGTTTGCTGAGTGATACCCGGGTCAGCAGATGTATAAATAAGCTGAAGAACATCACTGGCACCTTTACGTTTTACAATTACGGTTTCTAAAGCTGAAGCACTATAAAATGGTATAGGGCGATTGAACATGGAGTATACGAAATTATCACCGTATTCCTTTCGATAATTAGCAAGTGCGTCTGCCGTCTTATTGACATCTTTCCTATCAACTAAAACCAATACTTCTTTGGGAGTCATGCTCAGTAATTGGCGATAGTGCTTAGCCTGGATATAATGATTGTCTTTCCACTCTTCACCATATGTCAGTGCATTCGCTAATAAACGGATAGAAACCTTTTCCAATGTACCACGGGATTGCGCAAGGTTGATGAGGTTATCGAAGGTACTTGTAACAGCTGAGTAATTTACGCTGCTCCCAGTAATGGAAGTCGCTGTTGTAACTCCGGCAAATAAACTACCTTCTACTGTGTAACTGTAAGGCAGAAACTGGGTGAAATAGATTACTAGGCCAGTTACAAATAAAGTTCCCCATAAAAGCCAATAGCGAATACGGTATAGAAATTGTGATATAAATAAAGAGGTATCTTTCATCACGATTTATTTTTCTTTGATAATTTTTATATTAGTGAGCATTTCCAATAAAATAACTGAATTATGCAGGGTAACACGTGCTTGCTCATAGCTTGTAACGGCTCCGGTTCTTCGTGCACGTTCTATGGACAATGTACTAATTTCAATTTTTCCTTGTATGAAATCATTTTCTAATATTTTAGTTTGGGCATTATATAAGGCAGCAGTTTCTGCTTTTGCCTTAATTGTTGACATTTGTTCTGTAACCGCATTATATGCTTCTAATACCCTTAATCTCCTTTCTTCCATTACTTCTTCTTGAGTATATTGCAGCTGTTCAATATCGTATTTATATTTTTTGAGTTTAAGCTGGCGGTTTATTAAATCTCCAAAACTAATACCTACACTTGCGCCTACACTAAAACTATGTTGTGCATTCGACATTGTAGTTTGATACATTGGGGTATACTCGTCACTAGCGTTGCTTAGCACATTGTATTTTCCGTATGAATAATTACCGTTTAGTTTAAAATAATTCCACCAATCACGTTTTTGTAAACGATATTCATTTTTCACTTGTTCAACTTCTGATTGTGCCCGTTTCACAGTCGCATTTTCTGTTACTGCGTCCAGAAAAACAGAAAGTGGGGGTAGCTCAAAGGTTTGAAGTTCTAATGGCATATCGGCAGATAGTTTTCCTATTGTATTTTCTTCCCATAACTTGTCTTCCATTTTTAATTTTTCAAGTGCTTTGATTCGCTCTTCACGTGTCATTTCTTGTGCTGATGCAGACAATGGGACGATGAGCAATCCTAAAAGGATAGCATTACAAACTATGAAAGTGATATGTTTTATTGCCATTTTCTAATATCCTTAATTATTATTTTATACATTCTCTTTCTGCACAAACGCCGTCAGCGTCTTGCACAATATCTTCATGTCCAGCCAGAATGAAAATTCTTTGGTATATTTAATGTCCAGTTGCTTGCGCTCCTCGGCAGACATTTTTCCGGCGCCGCCTCGTTTCTCCACTTGCCACAGCCCTGTCAGTCCGGCGGGGGCCATGAAGCGCTCGATATATGCGTCGCTGGTCAGCAGTTCTGCTTCGTAGAGGGGCAGGGGGCGGTTGCCTACAATACTCATATCGCCCTTGAGGACGTTGAACAGTTGCGGCAGCTCGTCAATACTGTATTTCCGGATGAAACGGCCTACGCGGGTGACGCGGGGATCGTTTTCTATTTTTATAAATGTATTTTGCTTCTCTTGAGCTTTCTTTTTTAGAAAATCTTCTTCGGTGATGACAAAATCATCCGAAATGAGCAATGAAGCCTCTTCTTCAGAAGTGCCTGTCAGGTCGTCGAAACGAATGTCCGGTTGTTCGTCCGTCAACGTTTCTTCTATCCTATACTGATTGAGGGCATTCAACTCTTTCAGGCGCTTGTCTGCATTGGTGTACATGGAACGGAACTTCAGAAAATTGAATATCTGATAGTTGCTTCCCACGCGCTGGGATTTGTAAATCACTTTACCTTTACTCTCCATGCGGATAGCTATTGCTGTGGCAATGAGTAGCGGAGAAAGCACAATGAGTACTGCACACGCAAACAGTATATCGAAGATACGTTTCCACATAGGCAGGTGGAAGGTATTGAATATCTTGCGGTGCGACTGGCTGAACTCTTGTAGCTTATGTTCTTTGCGCAGTTGGAGAAATTTTGTCATCTGCCGGATGCTCTCTTCATCAGCTTGGGGGGGGAGGGTATTGTTGACCCCTGCCTGCAAATAAACCTTGCGGCTTTCTGTCTGCAGCCCCGGAGTGATGAGGATGATATAGACGCGCGGGAAACGTTTGTGCAGGAAGCTAATGTCTTGGCTGTCTTTTAGAGGTTCGTTCTGCTCGTAAAGAATGGAAGTGTTATATCGCTCGCGTATGCTGTCGATGACCTTTGCTGCCTTGTTGCTGGAGGAAACAGCCATGAACATGCCTCCTGTCACTTTGCTCAAGTGATTGATGGTGGACCGGTCATTACCTATGTAAATATAATATAACATATCCATTTGTTGTGTGTGTTAGAGGTATTTCTTGATACGGGCTTTCAGTTCCATAGGGTTGAAGGGTTTCAGAATGAAGTCTTCAGCTCCGGCTTCAAGCAGGTTGATGCGTTCGGTGGTACTCTCTTCGCTGGAAAGCATAACGACCGGGATGTGTCTGAAAAGTGCGTTTCCCTTCAGGTAGTGCAGGAATTCACTGCCGTTCATTCTGGGCATGCGGATGTCTGAAATGATGAGAGCAGGTTCATTCCCTTCATTCAACCATTCTATCGCCCGGAGGGGATCTTCAAAATATACCAGTTCGTTTTCTTTACCTAAATACACCGAGAGTACCTTGCCTATGGCAGGTTTGTCATCTACAAATAATATTTTCTTCATTGTTTATGCTAATTGTTTGCTGTTTTTCATATTATCTATATACATTTGCTTTCACCGGATTTGTGTACCAATCCTGATGGCTGCTGCGATTCTTTGCCCAATAAATGAAATCCGGATAGGCGCTGGCCGTAGGGTTGTCTGTACGTGAAATGTTGATAGTCTCTATCGGATAACGGAATCCGTAAGGTACGCAGATAGCCCATGTGTTGTTACCTGCCAAATCAAGATTTTCCTGTTGTACGGTTCCGGCAGCGGTGGCTCCATATCCCCAGAACTCGTAGAGGTGGACTTCCATGCGCTGCTGCATACTTTTATATTGGTAACAGATGAAGAAATCGAGGTTGTCTTTGGAAAACAGGGGTTCGGTCTTCGTCTGGTCTGCCAGTTCAATGATTATTTCATAGGTATACATATTGGCTGTGATACTGGTTCCTCCGGTATTAATCATAGTTCCGGGGCTTCTACCGAATACGTTGTGTACTTCACCCGCAATAGGGATAACGACACTGGGATCCCCATCTTCCATGTGTGTGCCACTGTTGTAGTTAAACAGACTGTACGGGTCGTCGAACGATGTCTGGAATCGTCTGTCGGCTCCTCCGGTGGTAATTTCTTTAATGTCGGATTTGCTGATACCTACTATACGAAGGCCTACACCAAGAGCTTTGGACGCTCCGGCAGCAGCAAGGGTACAGTCTCCGGCAGGAATGGTGATGGGGGATTCTCCCCATTTGGATATGGTTCCTTCGGTGTTCTTGATGGCATCAAGGAATTTGGCTTCCCACCAGATGTCCTCGGTGATATCATCGTCAATTTCTTTCACTTCATAATGAATGTTTCCCTGGCTGGAGAAATTCCCTATATCTTCAATTTTATTGATTTTTACCAGTGCATATTCATTGTTTGGACCCATAAATTGTGCTTGTGACAATTCTGCTTCATCAAGTACGGTTATCATGGAGTTGTCACCCATCGTGATTTGGGTGTTGTAATTGTTGCTATGGTCCCCGAAATCCTCTATCTCTGCAGAAGAGGTGTCTCCCATGTTCAGTGTGCCTACAAATTCTTCCGCATATAGATAGCATCCGTTGTCTATAGTGATGTTGCTGTCGGTTTTCCCGATATAGGCTTTGCCCTGGTTGATGAATTTGCATCCGCTGTCGAAATTCATTTCATCGACACGTACGGTACCGCAATTATAGAATGCTCCTCCCTGGCTGACATGGAAATCATCTATTTCCATAGTGCCGGCATTGTAGTTGTAGCTGCCTCCGGATGCATTGGTCAATTCGATGTCGTTCCCTTTGATGGTTCCACCCGCGTAGACGATAAACCGGCTGGATTGCACTAAAGTGAAGGTGTGCTCGTCCGGTATCACGATTTCCCCTCCGTCAATCACATAGAATTCGAAGCCTCGTTCAACGGTCATGTTGTTTCCATTGGGTTCCCAGCTGCCTTCAATGATGATGATGGCCGGATTGTCACTTCCCATGCCGTCCTTGCTGATTTTATTCCTATATATATTGTCTTTGGAGATTTTGTAGGCTTTTCCGTTTTGAAAATCGGTATTCGGCCTTATTTCTTCGGCACTTGATAGCATTGCGGTGATTTCCGCCTCGGACTTTTCCGGTGAATAGGTCTCGATGCTGACACTGCGTGTCCATGCGGCACGTGTAGTTGCAGGGGAACTGCCGAAAGCGGCGTGGAGCTGACCGTTTTGGATGGATACGTATTTTACTATGTTGCGGCTGTGTGCATCGGTGCGGCACACAAAAGCGCTCGTCAGCACAGAAGGGCAGTCCATGACGGTAGTAAATACTGTTGTATTATTGGCGGTGCCTTCTGCCAGCAGTTTGGCAGATGACCGGCTGATTAAGGGGTTCTTGTCGTAAATACGTATGGTATAGTCGATGCCGGTATCTTCGGATACAGAAACATTGACCCGGACCTGCTGAGTCATTTTCCAATCCATAGCCGGGTCTATGTTCTTGACCGGAAACCTATCCTGATAGGCTGCTTTCACTTTTTCGGGGTTAAAAACATCGTCTTTACAACCCTGCAGCAGTATGCCTACTGTAAGAATAACAAGCGGCAGAAAGCGTTTGTATAGGGTATTTTCTCCCATATTTTACATTTGTTTTGCTTGATTGTAAGCAAAAGTACGTTTATTTAAACTAATAAGCTTTATTAATGGGGGATAAAAGCGTGTTGGTTAACGCTTTTTAACGATTTTGCATGGATAGATAATGCAAGTTTGTCTTGAAAATTATCAATATTACTAAATGCCCTCTGTATTGCCGCTTTACTAAATCTTGGTGATTTCTCCTGCCAGGTCGGAATTCATGCGGTGGCGGATTTCGGCTTGGTCCAGTCCATGCCCCAGGAGGAACATGAGTTTGGTGACGGCACATTCGGGGGTACTGTCATAGCCGCTGATGACACCTGCCTGGAGAAGTTGCAGACCGGTTTCGTAACGTCCCATCTCGACGGCGCCACTTTGGCATTGGGTGATGTTGACGATGACAATGCCACGTTCGCTGGCTTCTTTCAGCTGGCGGATGAACCATTCTTTCTGGGGGGCATTGCCGGAACCGAAGGTCTTGAGGACAACAGCTTTCAGGCCGGGAACATGGAGCACGGAGTTGATGATGCTTTCCTGGATGCCGGGAAAGAGGGTGAGCACTACGACATTGGTGTCGAAAAGGTAGTGCGGCTTCATGGGGCGTGACGGGTCGGGACGGTGGATGAGGTGCTCGTTATAACGGATATGGATGCCTGCCTTTGCCAGTGCGGGATAGTTGAAGGAGCGGAAAGCATTGAAATTCTCGGCATTGATTTTGGTGGTACGGTTGCCCCGCATCAGCTCGTTCTCGAAGAAGATGCACACTTCAGGGACGATAGGAGTACCGTCCGGATGCTTGGCGGCGGCTATTTCAATGGCGGTGATGAGGTTCTCTTTCCCGTCGGTGCGCAGGGTGCCGATGGGAAGCTGGGAACCGGTGAGGATGACCGGCTTGGAAAGGTTCTCGAGCATGAAACTGAGGGCGGAGGCTGTATAGGCCATCGTATCGGTACCGTGCAGGATGACGAAGCCGTCGAAATTGTCGTAGTTGTAGTTGATGATTTTTACAATCTTTGCCCAGAGGGAAGGCTCCATGTCGGAAGAGTCGATCGGTGGGTCGAACTGATAGGAAGAGATGCGGTAGTTGAAGCGCTTCAGTTCGGGAACATGCTGTAGCAGTTGGTCGAAGTTGAAGTTCTCAAGCGCACCGGTCTCGGGATTTTCTATCATTCCGATAGTTCCGCCAGTGTAAATCAATAGTACGGAAGGGCAATCGACTTTCATGATATTCGTATTAGAGCTTTTTTCGGGTACAAAGATAGTGAAATATGAGATGGGGAGAAAATAAAAGAGACAAGTCTTTGCAGATTTTGTCTCTTTTATTTTTTCATTGCGAAAAATATATTGTATGAAATTTGAATAAGCTCACTGTTTCAAATCTTCCTTCAACTGCCTGATAGCCTTTTCCGCATCTCCTTCCTTCTCGTTGAGCAGCGTGACGAAGCGGCTGCCGATGATGGCACCGGATGAGTGGGCGCAAGCGGCATCGAATGTCTGCTTGTTGCTGATGCCGAAGCCTACCATGCGTGGATTGCGCAGGTTCATATCCTCTATCTTCTTGAAGTAGGCTTGCTTCCGGGTGTCGAAGTCTTTCTGGGCACCGGTGGTAGCGGCACTGGACACCAGATAATGACAATGCCGTCGGCCATGGGGTCACTGAACGGAATTCCGATTTCAATCATGCTGACTCCGTTTCTTTCGAGGGCACGGATAACGTCGGCTGTACCGTCGAGGGTGGGACAGCCTGCACAAAAGTAAATGGACAGCAGATTCTTGGGGCTGTCCTGGAAAAGTTGGTTAATGCGGTTCAACATACTATTTCTATTTACAATTTTACAATTTACAATTTACTATTTGGCTGCGCAATATATGCTGCATGGTACGATTTACAATTTTACGATTTACAATTTTACAATTTACTATTTACTATTTACTATTTACCATGTACAATGTACAATTTGCCATGTGGCGTATATTGCGCAGCCAAATAGTAAATAGTAAATCGTCAAATCGTACCTCCCTTGAGTTCTTTCAGGAAGTTTGCGATGCGTTCCACATCCTTTATTCCCGGTGCCGTTTCGAAGCGGCTGTTGATGTCGATACCTGCGAAATAGGGATGGCGGAACTCCCGGAGGGCTTTTACGCTGTAGGGGTTGATGCCACCGCTGAGCAGGAACGGGGTGGGACCGTTGTAGCGGTGCAGGAGGTTCCAGTCGAACTGGTTGCCGGAACCGCCGTACTGCGGGGTCTTGGTGTCGAAGAGGTAATAGTCGCACAGACCATTGTAGGCAGATACGGAAAGCAGGTCCTTGGGCAGCAAGATGGAGAAAGCCTTGATGAGGTGCAGGCCTGCATTGCGCAGGGAACGGCAGTACTCGGGAGC
>PPYE01454920.1_pt1 | contig 15980 bp, 10 predicted proteins | sample 1559881 | NCBI WGS metagenome assembly PPYE01 (sample SAMN08240022, study PRJNA423297) | Human gut metagenome, whole genome shotgun sequencing project. | reverse complement strand
TTCTGTGGAGGTACAGACCTTTCATGCGTACTTTTTGCGGGGAAAAAGCCTAAAACACCCTACTTTATATCAAGTCGAAACGATCTATAAGAAAATGGTATGTGGCTGAAAACAAGTAATTTATGTGGAAATGTACTTCAAAACATTGTGAGAGTATGAGAGCATGAATGAGAGCAATTTTTTTTATCCTTACTACATAAACCGTTAATAATAAACCTGTTATATATGCAGTGAGGGCATGAGGGTATACATGGCTCGAACTTTTCTTTGGAATATGCAAAACGGCTATATTCCACGATATAGGAATATATGCCGTTTTGATAGAGGGGAAATTTTTTATGGTATATAATTCCAATAATCCATATTTGTAATGATTTGAACTATAATTTTACGATCTCCTTCTCGTATTTCGTTGGGAGCATTCTGAGATGCATACGATATTTTTGCGCCCACTCCTTTTGCTTTTAACATTTTATTGGGAACTCCTTTCTTTATAAGTGCATTGACTACAGCGTCTGCACGTTTTTGGGATAGATCCATATTGTATTGTGATGATCCTTTTGCATCAGTACATCCTGTGATGAGATATTTTTTGCTTGTGTCTGTCAGCATAATTTGAGCTATTTCATCAATGATAGTAGCTGCTTTAGGAGTTATTTCTGTTTTATCAAACTCAAAATAGATATTGTTGAATAAATCACATAAAACATTGGGCTGGCTTGGAGTTTCTATAATTTGTTTCATGATTATAGGTTTTTCTATAACTTTTTCTATGATTTTTTCCACATATTGAATTTCCGGTTTGACTTTTAGGGATTTACCACCAATGCGCCACATCAATCGAATGCTTCCTTGCCATGAATTGGCTATATGTTTGTATGGCATGATGAGGTAGTCTCCTTGGAGTCCTATGCCAATGTTGTCATTAAGCCACATATTCACGCCTATTCCCAATGAAATAGGGATAAGATTTTGTTTATCTTTCCCTTCTTTAGTATAATCATTTGATAGATTCCATCCCATCTCCTCACTGTTGAATTCTTCCATCCCCTTATAGTTGATCTTAAAATTCTTGTACATATAGTTGGCTCCCATCCGTAGGAAAGGATCAATATAATTTGAATGGAGATATTCACCTAGACGCCACTGTAAACCGATTCCTGCCATACCTAGCCATCTTGATTCTTTACCGTTACGGACAGGATCGGAACTGTAGTCTAATGTTCCTTGTAAATCTAGATAAAAATGAGAGTTAAGTTCACGAGCAAAATATAGATTTCCTCCAAAAATAAAATCTTTTTTATTAGTACCTACAGTGTAACCGCCTTTATTATTAGTATGGAAATTAATGACATTAAAACGTGTCATTTGAAGTCCGGTTGCGCCTATACCTATTTCCCATGCTTTTTTATTATTATCGGCTGCTCCATTCTTTGCATTTTGTTGTGCATTTATAGGTAAACCGAAACATAATACTGAGGTAAAGCATAGTATGAGATGGATTTTATGTATATATATTTTCTTCATATTTTTATTCTTCATAGATAACTTGTACTTCGGGCAACTCATAAGAGCTGCTATAGTTTTCAATAATAAATGTTTTTTCATCCTTTCCTTTTCGGAGATAACCTTGATAATATCTATAGAAATATGAACTGTTGCCACTGTCAATGTATATGGATGAATTTAAAAATGGTGCGAATACTTTGAACGTTGGAACTTCTGCAGAAGATCTGTTATTAGAACTTGATGCTTCTTGTGAGCCAGCTGTTGAGGTATATCTGAATGTGATATATGCCATTTTAAGTTTGCTGGCTTCTTCTTCAGTATATGCTATCGGTTCTACATAGTCCATTCCATTTTCTTTAACGACACGTGTGGTCGATGATTTGTAAATTCTTGTAAAGTCTATTTTTGAAAAATCCAATTCACCTTCAGCAGATGAGAAACTGGGTGCTTCTCCATTGGATATTATTTTTAATTTTAATGTTTTTAGCGTAGGTCCCATTTGATAAGGAGCTAATAAACAAACACCATTCCATTGGAAAGTTTCTCCATAATAAGGTTCTCTAGCTTTTACAGTGTAATAAACGTCACTTCCATCCCAATATTCAGATTGATTGTTTTTGAATTTTCCGGGATTTTCTTGAATGAACCGATAGGTATAAATATAGTAATAATATCCTCCATTATTTGAACTATAACTTTGGTTTGAATATAGTTTTTTGTCTGGCAAAATACTGTTGGGATTATTTTTGTCAGAAACTCTATATGCGTCTAAATTCCTTGAACCACTATTAGGTAAATAAGAAGGGATATTTTGCCATTGGTCTTCCGGATTAACTTTTCGTTGTATATAGAAATATAGATACTGATAATCGTATAATGAATTTGAATTATCGCGGAGGATCATTCTCATGCGTACTCTATTAGGAACATATGTGTTTTTAGCGGATTCTTGCGGCAACTTTCCGGCTAGGGTTACTTCTTTTACCGTTCCCCAGCGTAAGTTTATGTCTTGTATTTCGGGTAAATCTTCTTTAGGTACAATAAACTCTCCGTTTTCATTGGTAATGTAAGTTTTTTCCGCATTGATACCCGGCATGCCTTTAACTTGAGCTTTTGGTGCGATTTGTCCAGTTTCATCATATACTTTATAGAGTACACCTCCATCAGTTGTGCGTACATATTCACCATATTCTGATTGAGAATATTGTGCAATAACATTAGGTATACCCTTAATGATGGTAACTTCTGTTCCCGGTTTTCCTGGTTCTCCGGGTTTGCCGTCTTTGCCATCTTCTCCGTCTTTGCCATCTTTCCCGTGTAGATAGTCATAAAAATCCTTTAACGTATTTTTTTCACAGTCCCATACTCCACCATTTTTGTGGTCAATAAGTGCACTTGTTGTACCGCAAAATTTAGCTAAGTCATTTTTCCACAGTTCATGTGCTGACAAACCATTGCTTCCGTTTATTCCGTCTTTACCAGCTAAATAATTGAAAAAATCATATTCTGAAACTTTGTCAGAAGGCCATTTTTGTCCTGGATTTTTAGGATCATTCATATTGCCTGTTCCTACAGTTTCTTTCCATAGTTCATAAGCGGATTTTCCATTGTTACCATTTGTTCCACTGAGGTAAGTGTAAAAATCTGCCATTGTAATTTTATCTTTGGACCATGCTGAATTATTTTTGTCTTTGATTTTATCATTTTTGACGTCATTTACCCATAATTCGTATGCAGATGCTCCGTTAACTCCTTTTTCTCCTTGAGCTTTTATTCTTGTATCAGTAGTACCTATCCACCAATTTCCGTTATTACCTATATGGGGAGATACGCCATCATCTCCTTTCTCTCCTTGAGCTTTTATTCCTGTATCGGTGGTGCCTATCCACCAGTTCCCATTTTTTATCACCGGGGTAAGTCCGTCCGCTCCTTTATCACCTTGTTCTCCTTTGGGACCTTGCACTGCAATCCCAGTATTGGATGTGCCTATCCACCAGTATCCGTCTTTAATGAAAGGGGTTAATCCATCGCTTCCTTTCTCTCCTTGAGCTTTTATTTTTGTATCGGATGTATTGATCCACCAGTTTCCATTAGGACCAATATAAGGGGATGTTCCGTCTTTACCATTTTCTCCTTTTTGACCTTGAGCCGGAAAATTTGTATCACGATTGCCAATATACCAATTACCATTTTCACCAACATGTGGAGTAATACCATTTTCACCATCTTTCCCTTTTAAATATAAAAAGAAATGTTCCATTGTTGTTTGGTCTTTGGGCCAATTTATATTGCCGCCAGCAACAGATTGTTTCCATAATTCATAGGCGGAAAGTCCGTCTTTTCCATTAATTCCATCCTTTCCATCTTTGCCGGTAGCTTTGATTTTTGTATCTTTATTGCCGATATACCAATTCCCATTTTCGCCAATATGAGGTGATTCTCCGTCTCTTCCGCTAAGAAAATCCCAAAAATCGGCTTCTGTATTTTTTGAAGAAGGCCAAATGAGCGAAGGGTCATGAGGGTTGGTGACATTACCTTGGGTGATCAGGATTTTCCATTGATCGTATGCAGACATTCCATCTTTTCCTTTGTCTCCTTTTTCTCCTTTAATATAAACTAAAAAGTCTGCTAAATCAACTTGGGTGGAAGGCCAGTTTATATGACCGGTTTCAACTTCTTCTTTCCATATCTCATAAGCGGATTTGCCATTGGTTCCCTGAGGACCTTGGGGTAATTCAAAATCAATACTGCTGCACGAGAAAAAAAATGTGCAAAGTAGCACTGATAATACATAAATTTTGCATTTCTTCTTTGTATACATGACTGTAAATTATTAAAAATGAATTGTTCTTTGTTGTTACATATTGGATAAACTCCGTTCTGCTTTATTGAATATTGTATCGTTGGGGGGCATGCAATTTTATATTTTAGGTTATTCTGCTGTGTGCGATTTACATTATAATAATATTCACATTTTATTTGGGTGCAAAGTTCTATATTTGGTACTAAAAAGAAGTTGCGTATTTAAAAGATTTGTTTGCATATAATCAGTTCTTTCTTTTATATCTGCATAAAAAGGTTTCCTATTTTTCTAAATGTTCGTTTTGGGATAGTTTTAAATGGTAGATGCTTTATATGATTTTACAGAGGGGTATATGTGATAAGTTTTCCATATATTTATGGTGGATTATGATTAGGTTTTGTGATATTTATTATTATAGATGTATAGAAACTCTTAAAATAGATCCATATACCGAGATCAGGAAACAAACTTATTATTAGCTTTAGTGTGTATGATGGAGATAACTATATTCATAATCTTTAGGATGCGGGATGTTTGTTTAATCGTTTGCAGAAACTGAATATGTTTCAAGAGAAGGTGTATCTCTTGATTCTTCTCCTTTTTTACGTATTTCGTTAGGAGTAGCTCCGATATTTCTTTTACAGTAGGTTGTAAAATGGGAGAAAGTCTTGAAATGATAGTCCAGCATTATTTGTTTGATGGGTAAAGTACTTTTTTTTAATTTGAATTCAATTTCATAAGATGTTTGTTTTTGTAACCATTGATATGGTGTATCTCCATGGAAGTTTTTTTTGAATAACTGTGTGAAAACAGTATCATTATATCCACATAAAACAGCTAGTTCTTTGGCTGTTCTGCAAGCTTTGTAATGTGTCATGACGGATACGAAGAATTGAAGGTCGTTAGATAGCGCATCACGGAAAATGGAGGCAATTTCATTCTTCTTATAGCAAATTTTAAATAATGAGAACAATTCATATTCTTTGGCTCGATGTAAGTCGGGAATTTCTGTTCCATTTTTCATGTAATCGACCAGCAAATCTAAGTAGGAACGCATTAACGGATAAATGGGAAGGACTTCTACCGGTTTTACTTCTTCGATGGATATATCTTGCAGATACTCTATTGTTCTGCTATGTAGATAAGGAGCCACAATATTACATGCATGAATGACAAGTTGTACTTCATCCATTGCCTTGATTTTACATTGATGCAGGCTGCTGATGAAGAAAAATTCATTCTGCATTGCCATCAGAGGCATGGATTCTATATGATCTCTGAATAGGCATAATGACCCTTTTAGAACAAAACAAACTTGAAACTCATGGGTTTCGTTCAAGTTTTGGATAATCTCTCCTTTACTTATATGAAGACACCTGAATTGGCTGAATCTGGATAGCGCAAGAGGATCACGGTATAAATTCTTTAGTAAAAATAGCATTTCCATACATTATAAACATTTTAAGATAAAAAAAGTTTTGATACATCTATCCCGGACAAATATAACTTGATATTTAAAATGTTTTAAAGCTATAGGAGGAATATGCAACTAAATCATTGCTAATATGAAATTGAATCTTCTGTTTAAGAAAGAGTTTATCAACATATGAAATTATAAGGTATTTAAGGCCGGATGCTTTGGATGGTAGCTTATAAAGTGGAAGATGCTTACTGATTTTTTTATGAGTGAATGTAAATAAGTGATTTGGAATAGAGATAAATCTAAGGATCTTTTTCTTATTGCTATGAACAATAAGGAAATTACAAATAAAAATCCGAATATAAGTGCCGCTCATGTGATACTGATTACTAAGTATCGATTATATAAGTATTCCCCATCTTCGGGAGTATGGTTCAAAGTACAAAGCAACCATTGGCATAATGGATTATTTGTGTCGTGGGAACAATAGAAGTAAATAAGGAATGACGGACTACCTATAAGTAGGGTAAGTGCTGTCAGAATCTCTATTGTTCTATGATGAAGTGTCTTGTTCACAGGCATTTCATGATGTGTCAATTTAATCATGCTTGCTTTTTTTACAAAATTGGTTATAGAAATACATACTGATAATACCTATTAATGGTGATAATTTTCGGCTTTATACCTAAAAATAAGTACTCGTGTATTTTATTATGTATATGATTATCAGTAATAAAACCCCAATTTTTAGGTATTGTGTACTCTTGGGGGTAAGGGTAACTTTGCAACAAATTTGAAAACATAAAATAATAACTATTAATCAATAAAACTAAAGTATTATGAAATTGAAAAACTTTTTAGCGATGATGGCTATTGCATTGTGTGCAGTAGCATGTAGTGACAATGATGATAAAAAGGAAGATACCGTGATTCCGGCTCAGGAGGTTGCTGGTATTTACAATGGAACATTATCACTCTCAGTATCAGGAAATGATCAAGGAACGTCTGACAGTCAGGTGAAAATTACTGCGGAAGAAGGGGGAACTGTTCAAGTTCTTCTAGTTGGCGGTGCTGGTGAAGGAATGATGTCATTGCCGGATATTGCTATACCTGGAATTAAAGTGCATACCTCCGATAATGTCACTTATATTTTGCCGGAAAGTGCTGTTGATGTAACTGTTGGTTCTGTAAAATATACAGGAAGTTTACAAGGAACGATTAAGGATGAAAAGGCTGATCTGATCTTTACACTAAAGCCGGGAGCCATGCCTATGGCTATTACTGCGACTTTTGTAGGCACTAAATAGCATGAAAAGATATCTCTCTATTATAACCATACTGGGAATGATGCTTTTGCCATTCTCGGCATGTGATGGTATTTTGGAAGGAATATATGATAGTCCTGCTGCTTCGGATAGTAATGAATTGGGTTTTATAAGAACAGACCCTTCTACCCATTCGGGTACTATTTATATTGATGCTACTGATTATAGACGTTGGACTTTTATCGATTTCCATACACAAAAAGTAGATTCTGTAAATGTGACGGATTCTGAACAGAAAGAACCGGAGGAATGGGATATTGCTGTTCATCGTTATGATGTTAAAACCAATGCTGGAGCAGTATTGGAAACCGGTTTCACAGGTTTTTCCGCTTTACGGAATGCGGATGCGATGCCCGAAGGAGCCTATGTGGAGGATGTTTGGACTACTGCTAAGATAGCCATTGATATGTCAGGTATGATGGATGGTAATATTGTTTATATGGCATCCTATTATAATGAAGAACTATCCAAATGGTTGAATGTTGATAAAAGTAATATGCCACCTACCTATACTCTTTCAAACAAGGTTTATATGGTAAAGCTGAAAGATGGAACTTATGCGGCTGTTCGTCTCACAAATTATATGAATGCTAGTGGTGTAAAAGGCTTCATGACTATTGACTATATTTATCCGTTTGAATTGTAAACCGACATACGATATGCATAGACTACTCAGAAACGTGTGCTTGATACTGTGTTGGCTGATGGCGGTATCAGTATCAGCACAACGAATTATTTCAGGAACTGTATTTGATGAAAATAAAGAACCTCTGACGGGAGCAACAGTTTCCGTAAAAGAAAAAGTAACTTTGGGAACCACTACGGATACACAGGGAAAATACATGTTGAAATTACCCGATAATAGAGAATATACTCTACAGGTTTCATACATGGGGTATATCTCGCAAACTCATAAAGTGTCTGTCAGTAAAACAGGTAAAGTTGATTTTATACTGAAAGAAGATGCTGTAAATATGGAAACTGTAGTTGTAACGGGAACCCGTACTCCGAAACTCCTGAAAGATGTTCCCATTGTAACTCGTGTCATTACTGCCGATGAAATAAAAAAAGTAGATGCTACCCATATTGGAGATTTACTTCAGGCAGAACTGCCGGGAATTGAATTCTCTTATTCCATGGACCAGCAAGTTTCTCTCAATATGCAAGGATTTGGTGGAAATGCTGTACTTTTTCTGGTTGATGGTGAGCGTCTGGCAGGTGAGACTTTGGATAATATAGACTACAACCGATTGAATATGAGCAATGTGGAGCGTATTGAAATTGTAAAAGGTGCGGCTTCTTCACTCTATGGTTCGAATGCGGTAGGAGGAGTGGTAAACATCATAAGTAAAGTGCCTGCGGAGCCTTGGACTGTGAATCTCAATGGACGTTACGGGGCTTATAATGAGCAGCGTTATGGAGGAACAATAGGTTTCAATGTTGGAAAATTCAATAGTGTGACTAATGTACAGCATACCCAAGTAGATGAAAAAGATTTGGCAGATGGAAAAACAAATGAGGAAACGGAGGATTGGGCATTTAAAAAGGTGTATGGTGATAAAACTTGGAATTTCAAAGAACGTTTGGTCTATACTGCTAATGACCATCTGAAACTGACGGCACGTGCCGGATATTTTTTTCGTGAACGTGAGAAGTCACAGACTAGTAAAGACCGTTATCGCGACTTCAGTGGTGGGGTGAAAGGAAATTATGTATTGGATAAAGATAAGGATCTGGAAATAGCTTATTCTTTCGACCAGTATGATAAGAGCGACTACTTGCCGCAAGACGCTAATGATGTACGTGATTATAGTAATGTACAACATTCGGTTCATACTTTTTATAATCATACTTTTGTCGGTAAGCATATTCTCACCGTGGGTGGTGATTATATGCGTGATTATTTAATGTCCTATCAGTTTGCCAATAATGGAAGTAAACATCAGTATACAGTGGACGGCTTTGCACAGTTTGACTGGAACCCGACGAAATATTTCAATGTCATCACAGGATTACGTTTTGATTATTATTCAGATTCCGATATTAATCATTTCTCTCCCAAATTAGGACTGATGTATAAAATAGGAAACTGTTCATTGAGAGGTTCCTATGCCGGTGGTTTCCGAGCTCCTACTTTGAAAGAAATGTATATGAATTTTGATATGGCAAGTATTTTTATGATTTATGGTAATCCTGACTTGAAGCCTGAAACCAGCCATAATTTTTCTCTTTCGGCAGAATATATGAAAGGTCGTTATAATTTGACGGTGACAGGTTTCTATAATGTAGTTGATAATCGTATCACTACGGCGTGGAGTGAGGCGTTGAAAGGGCAGGTATATACCAATATATCAAATATCAGGATATCCGGTGCCGAGGCAAATGCTTCCGTCAAATATCCTTGTGGACTGTCGGCACGTTTATCTTACGCCTATACACATGAGAATATAAAGAAAGGGCAACCTGTCATTTCAAGTACTCGCCCGCATACGGCTACTGTCCGTCTTGAGTATGACAAGCATTGGAAGAACTATGCGTTTAATGTTGCTTTGAACGGACGCTTTCTGTCCAAGGTGAATACGGAGGAATATACTTCGAACACTTCTTATGAAGAAACTGAGAAGGTGACCTATCCGGCGTATACAATGTGGAAGCTTACGTTGTCTCAGAAAGTATGGAAAGGTGTTGATATGACTTGCAGCCGATGGTGGTCTGCCGGTATTGACTACTGCCGCTACCAATCCTGCAAACAAGATTATTTCATTGGATTCCATCCAAGCGGATATATTGAAACATTATCTGTCTAATGGAGGACGTCGTAACTATCGCAGTATGCTGAATTATGTGCGTGTGCATATTGATAAAAAACTATTCTCTGTGTCTGAACCGGAAGCCGTAATGAAACGTGCCGATGATGTGCTTTATCACATGGACCCAAAGAAACCCGAAGACGAAGAGTTGGGTTTCAATACGGTAGCCGGATACAATACTTTTCTGCAACATAACGGCTTGTGGAAAGAGAATGCTCCGCGTATTATTGTGACCGGTCCGATGGGTGAACCTTCCGGGCTTATTGCTAAATTGGAGGAAACTGGCAATATGGTTTATCCTATACGTTCCATGCGTTCTTTTATTCAGAACCATGGAATTGATTCTGTCCGTCCGTTTGCTATTATCAATATGGCGCATGGACGTATGGGTGAACCTATTGTAGATTATCTGGCGAAACAGAATATACCGCTTTTCTCTCCATTGAATGTAAATCGCTTGGTAGAGGAGTGGGAGAGGGACAAGATGGGGATGAATGGCGGCTTTATGTCACAAAGTATTGTTACTCCCGAGATAGATGGAGCTATCCGTCCGTTCGCTCTTTTTGGACATTATAAGGATGAGGAGGGTTTGCAACACGCTTATGCTATTCCAGAACGCTTGGAAACTTTTGTAGAAACAGTTAATAACTATATTGCTCTGCAGCGTAAACCCAATAGTGAGAAACGCGTTGCTATTTATTATTATAAAGGTCCTGGTCAGAATGCACTGACTGCGGGTGGTATGGAAGTGGTTCCTTCACTTTATAACTTGTTGCAGCGTATGAAACGCGAGGGCTACAAGGTGGACGGTTTGCCTACCTCTTCGAAAGAATTGGAACAGATGATACAATCTCAAGGAGCCGTATTTGGTTCGTATGCCGAAGGAGCTTTTGATCGGTTTATGGAAACCGGCAAGCCCGAACTCATAACAAAAGAACAATATGAGAGTTGGATAAAGAAATCCATTCGTCCTGAAATGTATGCCGAAGTAATAGCTGCCAATGGTGAATTTCCCGGAGCATATATGACTACTTCCGACGGCCGTTTAGGAGTAGCTCGTTTGCAATTTGGAAATGTGGTGCTCTTGCCACAGAATGCGGCCGGTAGTGGGGATAATGCATTTAAAGTAGTACATGGAACCAATGCAGCTCCTCCACATACTTATATTGCTTCTTATCTGTGGACACAATTCGGATTTAAAGCTGATGCGTTGATTCATTTCGGTACTCATGGCAGTTTAGAGTTCACTCCGCGCAAACAAGTTGCTTTGTGCAGCAATGACTGGTCCGACCGTCTGGTAGGTGCATTACCTCATTTTTATATTTATTCCATCGGCAATGTAGGTGAAGGGATGATTGCTAAGCGTCGTTCGTATGCGGGATTGCAATCTTATCTTACTCCACCTTTTATGGAAAGTAGTGTCCGCACCATTTATCGTGAACTGACTGAGGCTGTCAAAACATACAATAATTTACTTCCGGCCGATGGGCAGGCTGTACTGTCTACCGGAAATGGGGATTCCTTATGAACCCATTCGTATTACTTCCAGTGTGTATGCTATGGCTACCGAGCCGATAGCCTATAGTCTGTTGGCATTAGATAAACTACGTAATCGTGCGGACGGACAGGTAGAGAAACATCGCACTCTTTTTACTCAGCGTTATTTAGAACCTGCACGTGATTTGGTCACTCGTCTGTTGGCTGATCCATCGTTGGCTTCTGATGAATTGATTTGCCGTATTACTGGCATTACTTCCGATGAACTTGCTAAAGCACATGAAATCAATAAATCCCGTAATACTCCTCAAGGCATGATGGCCATGATGATGGCATTAGCTGAAGAAGCTCCGGCTGAGGCTAAAACACATGCTGATATGAGCAGTGGAATAATGCAGGCTGACCAAAGCGGATGTTCGAAAAGGAATAGCATATCCGGGTCTATGAAAGAGAAAATGAAGGAAATAGCGAAAGGTATGAATCCTGAGAAAGCTATGGAACTTGCAAAAAAAATGGGTGCAAGCCCTGAAGCTTTAAAGAAAATGGAAACAGGAATGTACAAGAGCCGTGCTGTAGGTATGAATACACTGGCCAAAGATACGGTTACAATGAAAACAACTTCTCGAGGAAAACGTGAAAAAGCGGATAGTGATAAATTCGGAGGCATGGAAGCGATGATGAAAGCTATGATGTCCAAGAAAAAAGAATATTCTAAAGAGGAGATGAATTTTGCTTTGGCTGTCGTGGAAGTAGAACGTACCTTGAAGAATGTGGGCAATTATAAGAGTGCCCTTTTGGAAAGTCCGGAAAGAGAATTGACCTCTATGGTGAATGCGTTGAACGGAGGATATACGCAGCCTTCACCGGGTGGTGATCCCATCGCCAATCCTAATACATTACCTACAGGACGAAATCTTTTCGCTATCAATGCTGAAGAAACTCCGTCGGAATCTGCATGGGAAAAAGGAAAACAATTGGCTGACAACACTATCGAAATGTATCGCCGTCGTCATAATGACTCTGTTCCTCGTAAAGTAAGTTATACATTATGGAGTGGAGAATTTATAGAAACCGGCGGTGCTACTATTGCACAGGTGCTTTATATGCTGGGTGTAGAGCCTGTTCGTGATACGTTTGGGCGTGTGACGGATCTTCGTCTGATTCCTTCTGCTGAATTAGGCCGTCCTCGTATTGATGTGGTAGTGCAGACTAGCGGGCAGCTGCGAGATATTGCCGCTTCACGTCTGTTTCTTATTAATCGTGCCGTAGAGATGGCAGCCAATGCTAGAGAAGATCAATTTGAAAATCAAGTAGCAGCAGGTGTTGTGGAAGCTGAACGTGTATTAATAGAAAAAGGTCTGACTCCAAAAGAGGCCCGTGAAATGTCTACTTTCCGTGTGTTCGGAGGAGTGAATGGTAATTATGGTACGGGTATACAAAGTATGGTGCAATCTGGTGACCGTTGGGAAAGTGAAAAGGAAATCGCCGATGTTTATTTGAATAATATGGGTGCTTTTTATGGTAGTGAAAAGAATTGGGAAACTGTTCGCCAATTTGCTTTGGAAGCTGCTTTGACACGTACGGATGCGGTTATTCAGCCACGTCAAAGCAATACATGGGGTGCATTAAGTCTGGATCATGTGTATGAGTTTATGGGAGGTATGAATCTTGCTGTCCGTAATGTGACCGGTAAAGATCCTGATGCATATCTGAGCGACTATCGTAACCGTAACAATGCCCGTATGCAAGAGGTGAAAGAAGCTATTGGTATAGAGAGCCGTACCACAATATTCAATCCTGCTTATATTAAGGAAAAAATGAAAGGGGAGGCCGGCGCAGCTAATACTTTTGCTGAGATTGTGCAAAATACGTATGGTTGGAATGTCATGAAACCTCAGGCTGTTGATAAGGAAATGTGGAATGAGATATATGATGTGTATGTAAAGGATAAATTTAACTTGGGAGTGCAGGATTATTTTGAAAAGCAGAACCCTGCCGCTTTGGAAGAAATGACTGCGGTAATGATGGAAACTATCCGTAAAGGAATGTGGCAGGCTAGCGGGCAACAGATAGCGGATATTGCCAAACTACATACCGATTTGGTGAATAAATATAAACCGTCTTGTTCTGGTTTTGTTTGTGATAATGCTAAATTACGTCAGTTCATAGCTTCTAAAACGGATGCACAGACTGCATCCCGGTATAAGGAAAACATCAGTCAGATACGTGAAGTTGCTGCTTCAAAAGAGCAAAAGGGTATGGTGATGAAAAAAGAAGAGATGAATACAGTCGGTACGGAACAACAGACGAATACGGTAAGCAATACTGTTGTTTGCGTTGTAGTGGTGGCTGCAGTTCTTGTTTTAATTGTATTGGTGCGTTGTCGCCGTAAAAAAATGCAGGAATAACAGGCTATGGAAACAGTTGTAGTTGTTCTTATGATATTGGTCTGTTTCAATTTTATGATGAAACAGACATTTCGTAAACGAGGATCGGTTGCAGCAATAGCTGTTGTAGCCACCCTCTTTGTGGGACTGATGTGGCCATATGCTATTCAGCAGTCTAAGACACAGATTGCTGATTGGTTGGCAAATGTCCAATTGATGCTTGACACTTCGGTGGTGCTTACAGTGGAAGTTGCCTTACAGATGGCTTTTTGTATGTTGGCTGTTCATGTGCTTACTACAGGGCCTGTTAAGAAACGTACTCTTTGGGCTTACCGTGCTTTACGTTGGTTTCCGGGGATTTTGATATTTCCTGTCTTGTTTAGCGGATTGGTATATCTTATCTTCTCTTTTCCGGGTGTTTCCTTTTCTCTTGTCGCATGGAGTATGGCGGCAGGTGTATTGATATTGATTTCTGCAGGCACATTGTTTCTTCGTTATCTTTTGCCGGAAAAGGAATTACGGTTGGAGCTATTGTTCCTCACTAATGCATTGACCGCCATATTGGGAATTATTGCTACTGTAAATGGTCGTACCGCCGTAACAGGTGTAAGCGAGGTGGATTGGGGGGCATTGACCGGCTTGATAATTATGCTGGCAGGTGGAGGACTCATTGGATTGGTTATATATAAATATAGACGAATAAAAACAAACATTTAAAACTTACTGACATTATGAATCTTATATCAGACATTCTGTTTTGGATTTCGAACGGACTTTTAGTCCCAAAAGACCGTCCGGCACATGTGCAGCGCCTGTTGGCTGATTTTGAAATTACTGCTGATAAGGATTTGGCTATTTCAAAAACATTGACCAAGATGGGACCGATGCTTGGATTGATGGGTACATTGATTCCAATGGGACCTGCTTTGGTGGGACTTTCTACTGGTGATATCGCTTCTATGGCGTATAATATGCAGGTCGCTTTTGCTACGACTGTAGTTGGTCTGTTTTCTAGTGCTATCGGTTTCATAACCCAGCAGGTGAAGCAACGCTGGTATTTACAGGATATGACCAATCTGGAATTCCTTTCTGAATTGCTCACTGAAAAACGTACAGCTTGAGATGAAACGTAATTTATTAAGAAAAGAGGAGGATAGTGACCCGATGAGCGTGGTCAGCAATCTGTTTGATGTGGCGATGGTGTTTGCTGTAGCGTTAATGGTGGCCTTGGTTACCCGTTATAATATGACTGAAATGTTTAGTCAGGAAGATTTTACGATGGTGAAGAATCCGGGTAAGGAAAACATGGAAATCATAACCAAGGAAGGGCAGAAGATTAACCGTTATACCCCTTCTGAGGATCAGGATGTCAAAAGCGGCAAGAAAGGAAAAAAGGTGGGTATTGCCTATGAATTGGATAATGGAGAAATCATTTATGTACCCGAAGAATAAACTTGTATAAAGGAAAGGGAGGATAAAGTCAAAACTAGAACTTGCCATTTTATATAGCCGAACAGAATTTATTTGAGAAATATAGGGCAAATAAAGTAACTTGACTTCGTGAGCCAAGTAAGTTAAGTGAAAGTGTCAAGTAAGTTAAGTTACTTGCCCAATGCACTTAAGTTACTTTTGAAGCTATCGGGGATTCATCCATCCTATTTTCCACAAATTAATTCTGTTCGGCTTTTAGTTTGAAGTACCTTTATTACATACATATGTGTGGTCCGATATATATATGTATGTAATAAAGGTATTTTCCCTTTTTCTAGTATCGGTTGATAACTTTTTTTGCTTTGTTTACGGCAGTGGTAGGAGCAATCTTATCCATGCTTGATTCATCAAACATTTTCAAGGTTTTGTCTATATTCTTAATAGCTCCTTTATTGCCTTTTTCTTCAAATTCTTCTTTCAGAATGCGTACTTTCTCAAAAAATTGTATTCCTTCTGTCAGGCGTTCCAACCGGATGGATGAACGGGCGCCCGGATAAATCATATACGTGTCTCCGGCAGCCCAAGCTGTGAAACGGCTGTCTTGTAGGGGATTTTTCACCCAGCTGTTTAAAGCCCAACGAAGATATCCGTCCAGATTTTCTTTCGCACTATGCCATGCCAGCCATTCAGCTTCGGCAGGTTCGCTGAAAGTGAAAGTGTTGGGGCGGGGCTCTGTGCAGCAGGTATAATAAGTAGTTACTTTGCCTGCCTTCCGGCGCGCTTCAATCTCTTCGGGAG
>PPYE01030706.1_pt1 | contig 15988 bp, 12 predicted proteins | sample 1559881 | NCBI WGS metagenome assembly PPYE01 (sample SAMN08240022, study PRJNA423297) | Human gut metagenome, whole genome shotgun sequencing project. | reverse complement strand
GAACGGGGACGATATGTTCCGGAAGTTCTTTAATGTCTTTTTCTGTTTTGAATCCTTTTTTCTCAAGGTAAGAAAGATATTCTTCTAGAATATTATCTCCTAACTTTGTTTTCCAACAAGTCAAATAGTTTTTGGCCAAAGGCGTACCGGGACTCAGGAATAATCTTGTGTAGTCCAGAAGCATTTCTTTAAACGCTTTAGAACTGGCAGTTCCCTGTGTGTACAGTTGGTCCAAAAGAACGGCTCTTCTTGCTAAATCTTCATCGAGATTTTCAGCTGCTTTTTTGAAAACATGCAGTTCTCTGAGCTCTTGTTCCGGCTCAAATAAACCAAGAAGAATAAGGTTAAGCGGTGTCGTTTGCATAGTGTATTTAGATTGTCGGAAGAGGCTTCAGCCTCTTCCGAATTACTTAGTTATTCTCTGGGAGAGAACTGTCCGACATAGAAGACTTTAGGATTGGTTCCCTTGTCTTCTTGAAGTCTCCAGACCTTCGAAGCTTTCATCTTGGCCGAAATAGCAGATTTAGGATCGTCTAAATCGCCGAAAATTCTTGCTCCGGCAGGGCAGGCATCCACGCAGGCGGGATTAAGACCGTTGGAAGTGCGGTGATAGCAGAAATTGCATTTTTCCACTACGCCTTCTTTTCTCTGAGCGGCCGTATCTCCGGCTTTGAACAGGTTGGCATAAGCAGGAAGCGCTCCTGCTTTCTTTGCCAGTTCTAAAGCTCCTCCTGTAACGCCCTCAATAAGAACGGGCCTTGTTGCGGCGTCTCCTCTCGGATCGACTCCTTTCGGATTGAAACTAATAACCGAATAAGATTTTCCGTCAAGACTTTCAGGACCCAACTCAGCAGAGGAGTATGGGCAGGCCTTTTGACAGAGACGGCAGCCGATACATACTTCATCATTGTGAAGTACGACACCCTCGGGACTGATGAACATGGCTCCTGTAGGACAAACTTTTACGCACTGCGGATTTTCGCAATGATTGCACATCACGGGGATTGCGATTTGAGTGCTGTTTGGGAAAGTCCCTTTAGTTTCCTGCAGAAAGTCAGCCCAGTTGAAAGACTGTCCTTCGCCTCTCGTACGGGTATTATTCTCCGCCTTACACGCCAGAGCACAAGCTCCGCAGGAGGAGCATAAATTCAAATCAATGATCATTCCAAATTTCATTTCTCTCTCCCGGGTTAATTGTTGCTAGAAACCTTCTTGATGCTGACGCGTGTGTATCCGCCGTTTCTGCAGGAAGTACCGGATAAACGATCGTAGTCATCAACAAGAATTTCATTATTGTTGCCGCCGCGCGGTGTCTTGCCGTATTCCTTGGCGGCAATCTGGCCGTATGCCCAATGGCCTTGTCCGTAGGCTTTTGCAACAGTGCCCGGACCTACGCCTTCCCAAAGTTTGACCTCTGTGACAATAGTGCCGACCGGAGAAGATATTTCGACCAGGTCGTTATCCTTGAGGCCGAGCGCTTTAGCGTCGGTCGGGTTGATCTTAAGGACATCTCCCCAGGAGCGGTCGCCCGCATCGCATTTCTTGAACTCCTGCATCCAAGGAAGATTTGCAGAACGTCCTTCTCTGTTCAAGCGGCTCTTATGATCGATGAAAAGGAACGGGAATTGCTGTTGATCGCCGTGGCGCAGCGGTGCTTCGTAATGCGGCATCCAGCCTTTAATGCCCCTGGCTTGATAATTACACAGTTCAAGAATTTGGTCCGGAGTTGAGTTGTATTTCGCTGCATGCGTTTCCAACACTTTCTTCAGATCGCCGGAAACAAATTCAAACTTGCCGCTGGGAGTCGGGAACTTGCCGCCCCAATGTTTCTTGTAAGTCTGAGGGGCAGAGTTATGCATGCCCTTTTGTCTGAAGTCTTCCCAACCATTGATTTGATCTCCGGGAATCGGCTTGGAACCATGGAGCCAGCACGGAGCGGAAGCGATCTTGGTTGTGATTAATTGGAATTCTTTTTCGTTTGTGGGCTTTGCACCCGTTTCCGGATCAGCGAACTCGTTGGCATAGTAGTTCAGCAGTGCGGGCCAGCCTTTCTTTGCCAGCTTTTCTGCGAGAAGCCAAGTGACTTCGTTTTCTTCCTGTTTTACATCCCAAATTCTGTCGCAAGTGGGCTGCTGCAGAGAGGTCCAGGCATGCATAGAGCCGAAACCGGTAACCGCGCCCATTCCCTCGGCTGCATTGAAGGTTGAGGGGAGCACAATGTCTGCGAACTGGGTCATTTCAGACGGGAAAGGAACCATGTGGACAAAGAAAGGAACATTGCTTAATGCCTTTTCCCAGCGTTTGCCGTCAGACGCTGCAAAAGGAGTATTCGTCCAAGAACTAATCATGACCTTAATAAAGTCAGGATGTTCAAGCATGTAGTTAGCAATGTTGTTGGTGACAACACCGCTGCCCAGCTTCGCTTTCATGGCTGCCGGCATGTCCTTATCGCCGCGGCCGTCAATCTTCTTGCCTTTTCCGTGCGTCTTGGCCAACTCATCCACATATTTGTCCATTGACGGATACTTGCCGGTCAAGGCTTTAACAGGGTCATGAGTGCCGCCGACATTATCCACGGAACCAAGGATGCCGTTGAGTGCATGGACAACCATGGCGGAATAGGTTCCTCTCGGGTTCATGCAAACGCCTGGGCCCATCCAGACGATGACATTAGGAGCAGCTTTGCCAAGCGTTCTAGCTACTCTTCGGATCTGTTCGGGATCGAGTCTGCATTCCTTGCCCGCTTTTTCAGGCGTCCAATCTTTTGCCTCTTCGTTCCAATAGGTGACGAGGCCGAGCGTATTGTTTTCCTTGAAGGCTTCCGGCTTGACCGTTTTACCGGCAATGAATTGGTTTTTACTATCAACAAAGTCACCGACGAATTCTTTGTTCCAAAGTCCTTCGGTTAATAGAACGTGGGCAATCGCATTCGCTAAAGCTCCGTCTGTTCCGGGAAGAAGCGGCAGCCACTCTTTGGATTTCGCAGCAGCTGTAGAAAGCCGCGGATCAACGGTAATCAGAGTGCCGTTCTTTTGGAGGCTTCCAAGTCGAGAAATCACATTCGGGACCTGGCGGTTGGATGCGAAAGGATCTGTACCCCAGAAAACAACACACTTTGAATTTCCAAGATCGTAATCTCTATAAGAGAAAAGTCCTTGTGTATAGCCGGGTCCCATTTTCTCAGTTTCGGCACAAAGGGCGGAAGTCGAAAAATTATTCGGAGAGCCGAACAGTTTCGCGACAGTTCCGTATAAAAGGGCGTGAGACGTGTTTCCGTAGCGGCCTTTTAGATAAAGCAGTCTCTCAGGTTCGCCGGCATTACGAAGCTCCATCATCTTATCTGCGACGATATCTAAAGCCTCATCCCAAGTGATAGGAATCCATTTGGGATCGATACCTCTGCCTTTTTGCGGATTTGTTCTCTTTAACGGCTGCTTAATACGATCAGGATCGTAATTTTCTTGCGGAATCAAATGGCCTCTAGGACAGCAGAAACCGTGATTGCCTTGAGAATGTTGGTTCCCACGGACTCGGGTGGCTCTTCCGTTCTGATTAAAAACTTCAATTGCACAGTACTGAGTGCATCCTTGGCAGGCAGATCCGATCCATCTGCCCTGAGCCGGGCTGCAAGGCAACGGCAGTCTTTTAACCGTTACACCCTGAGCTAATAAAGACGGGGCAGAGGCCATGAGGGCGGAGCTGCCGGCTAGCTCTATAAAGACTCTTCTTGTGAGTTTCATTAGATGTTCTCCTTAGGGAAAGAGATTGGGGATAAGCTAATTTGCTATTTAGCTATATTGCTAAATATAGAGAAAACATGGGAGGCCTGAAACAGTGTTTTTACGAAGGGTATTTTCTGAGCAGTATTTGTATTTGTAAGGTTTAACTCAAGAAAGACCTCAAAACTCTAGAAGTTATAGCAGAAAGAGATTTGAAGGTGATAAACAGGTAATAACATCAAAAGTAACTGTCCTTCTTGATTATTTATTTTTATGCCTTTGAAGAGCTGACTTTTACTAGCGTCGTAACCTTAAGGGAAGGTGAAAAATTTTTCTTCCTTAAGATAAGAGACAATTGAGCTAATGAGCTTCATTCTTTACACAATTGAAGTCAGGGTTACCGCTTAATTCATTAAAAGCGTTTTATGAGGCTCGAAAGATAGGGCAGAATGATTCTCGGCGCTTTACATAAAAATCGAGCAGGCATCCAATCGGATAACCTGCTCAACGATGTCTTGTGGTGGAGGCGGCGAGAATCGAACTCGCGTCCAGAAGCTATCAATACCAGCCTCTACGTGCGTAGCTAATTCACTTAGTTCTTACCGGCAACCCTGCAAACTAGCGATGCCAGTTGCCGGCCAGTTGCTAAGTTTCGCTCCCGCAGTCACAACTCCTGCAGGAACTAGCTCCTATGATATGTCGCTGCCGTCCATTGCGGGACCCGGCCTAGAAGCGAACCGGTCGCAGCGTCTCACCGGAAATTAAGCGGCGAGAGCGAAACGCTCATCGTTGGCGTTTATATTTTTGTAAGCGGTTTAGCGAGGAACTCACACCTCGGCACGCGTCCAAATATCTCATGGCCCCTGTCGAAACCAGGTCGCCCCCACGAGGATTGGTAATTTTATTAAAGACCGTCCTCCCAGTCAAGATTAATCTTGCAGACCCAAGGCAACGCCTGGCACAACTTGATCGCCGCGCTGAGTCTCGGATGTCGAAATAAACAGTCGATCCGCAGCGACTTTTTCTTTCTGAATCAAGTAGTTCCTTACGGCTGCAGCTCGGCGGTCGGCCAACTGCTTCAGATCGGCAGTGGCTACACGCTGGTTCTTCATGAGGAAGGCTTTCATCTGCTCAATATCGGTATTCTTTGGTTTGTTCGGCGCAGTCGATTCGCTGTAGAGCTGTTTAATCGCTTTATCGATTTGTGCAGCCGTCAAAACCTTCGCATTCGTCGCGGAAGTTGTGTCGCGATAAATGGCATAACGCATATCTCGCATCAGCAGTTGTTCTTTCAAACCTTCGCCGTCTTCCTTTTCAGAAGCCATACCGATGATTTGAATCTTGATGCCCGGACGATCCTGCATAGCTTTCGCCACGATGTTGAGGGCCTTGATCGTCTTTTCATCTAAACGAGCGCTGCCGCTGGCAAACTGCAGGTTGTTCAAATCCATGTCTTCGCCGCCGAACATCGAGCCGATAAGTGCGAACGGAGCGGTAACGGCTTTACTGATCAGGTTTACAATGACTTTGACAATAATGCCGCCGACCGAGAATTCGGGATCATCTAAGGAGCCCGAGACCGGAATATTCAAATCGATCTGTCCCTGACGATCCTGCAGAAGAGAAACCGCCAAGCCGACCGGTAAAGCGTCCTTCGCATCAGGAACCTGCGAACCGAATTCAAGTTTATTGATCACAAGTGCATTTTCGCTGGTGAGTTTATCTTGATTGATGTCAAAGGCGCCCTTGTAAGTTAACAGACCTTTTTCAATCGGATGACCGGTGAATTTAGCCGAGAACGGAGAGAAGGCCGGCAGCGACAGTGAGGTCACTTCGCCTTTCATCGCGAGTTTGAGCTTCGATTCAAACGGATTGATCGTGCCGGAAATATTCATCGGCGTGCCGTTCAACAGACCCTTCACATCCACGGTGGCATTGCCTTTGGTCGTCGTGGAGTAATTGCTCAAAGAGCCGGCAAGGTTGGAGGCATTGAGCTTGAAAGTAGGCTCAATACTGTTGTCCGTGTAGCGTACGCGGCCGTCTGTCAGCGTGATCTTTCCGACATTGATGGCCGGAGCAGAAGATGAGCCGGAACTTGCCTGAGCTTTAGACTGGGGCTTAGAAGCGGCCGGCTTGTCCGTCGTAGCTGCAGGCGCCGGAGCGTTGCTCGGAGTGCCTAAGGAAGCCAAGTTAATGCTTCCGTTTTTGTTCATGACGACATTCACGTTAGGCGACGTAAGCGCAATGGTGCCAAGTGAAATTTGCAGTGGAGAAAGTCCCGAAACACTAATACCGCCAACGGCAAGATTCTTAAGCGAAACAGCTGCTGCGCCTTGTTTGTCTGTCACGTTCAGCGATGCAACATCTGCATTGCCGCTGTAAGAGAAGGAAACGTCTTTGGCTAGATTTAGCTTGAGTTCACCCTTGTTGCTGAACGTACCTTGCGTGACGTGGGCGCTGGAATACTGAGAAATATACGGAGTCAGATCAGCAATGGATAATCCGCTGCTCTGCAGATTCAGATCCATGCTGAAGGGCGTGATAACTATCCCGCCGTTTGCTTGGATATGACCGCCGATAGCGCCGACGGAGGCATCGATAGAAGTCCGAGTGCCGTTTTTACCGTTAATCGGGGCGAGCGAGACATTAACGTTCGTAACCGGACGTTTGAAATTATTGGTGGTATCCGTGAAGTTGATCATTCCGTTGCGGACGCTGACCTTATCAATGTTCCAGGTCCAATCGTTCGGCGTCTTCTTTTCGTCTTCTGGAAGGGTTGCTTTTTCCTTAGCTTCCTTCGCGTCTTGTTTAGCCTGGGCCTTTTGTTCCTTAACGATATGCGTCAGCAGTTGGACCAAATTCAGGCTGTCTTTGTCTCTAATAACAACAACTGAAGGATTATGAATCTGGATTTCTCCAATATCCAGATTCTGGCGGAAGAAAGCAAACTCTTTCAAGTTTGCATCGATCTCTTTGACGCCGATGATTTGATAGGCTTTACCGAGCTCGTCTTCGAGGCCCACGTCTTTCATCTTGACGGTGCCTTTTAGACGCAGATAAGCGTTCTCTTCGCCTTGTTTTTTCTCAAAGTCCAGGTTGAAGGCACAGTCCATTGTGCCCTTGGTAACTTTGACATTCAGAGGAATCGGATTAAAGGAAGCCGCATTCTCCAGGTTTAACCCGGTGACGGTGAAGTTCACGCCGGTTTTTTTTGCCTGGTGTAAACGGAACACTCTCGGCATTGATGGCGAAAGGCTCGCCGTTGAAATTGAATTTCAGGTCAGGCGTGATAGGAACGTCGACGTCGTTTTGGAAATTAGAGATGAGGGGCAGGGCAAAGTTAAGGTCGGTAACCTTATCAACCTTGTGTCTGAACTTGTCATCAAGCGTGATTGAAGAGTTCGTCAGCTTGATGTTGCCGATAGAAAACTGCAGCGGCTTGTCATCCTTCTTCTCTTCTTCCGGTGAAGTCGGCATTTCCTGAATGCGTTGGATGATGTCGCTGAAGTTAAAAGTGTCCAGCCCCGTACGGATTACGGTGCTGTTGAGGCCGTCAATCGTGATGTACTGCACCAAAGGAGACAGTTTGAAAAGAGAATCCCACAGAACTTTGGTTTGCAGAGATCCGACGGAAAGCAAAGCCGGCTCTCCGTCTTTTTGGACGTTCAGTCCCTTAACAGAAAACTGCAGTGTGAAAGGATTGAATTTAACTTCCTGCGTTGTGATCGTGCGCCCGACAATCGGTTCGGCGTATTTTTTTAAGCGCCCAGTTCACTCCGTAAGGGACACCAAGGAAGCCGCCGGCTGTGTAGGCGGCTGCCAAGGCTCCGATGATTCCGGTTGTTATCCAAAGTTTTTTGCCCATATCGTTCCCTCGCTTAGCGGAATAAAAAGACTTCCGACATAGGCAAAAGTATGACTACTTTGTAAGCTTGATCTCTAAAATTTCGCTCGGATTGTGCACAATGAGATCTGCGCCCCACAGCTCGACAGGCTGCGGTGAACCGAGATATCCCCATTTCACGGCAACCGAGAAAACGTTAGCTTCGTTGGCTGCATCAATATCTCGTTTGTCGTCGCCGGCATAAATGGCCTCAGAAGCTTTCGCGTCAATGCTTTTCAGAGCAAAAAGAATCGGTTCGGGGTTCGGTTTGGAAACTTTGAGCGTGTCCCCGCACACGACCACAGCTGGTTCGAGCTTATGGAATTTGATTAAAGGATGAACAAAGCGGGCGTGCTTGTTGGTAATGATGCCCCAGCTTGCTCCTTGAGCTTTGATGTTGTCAATCATTTTCGGAACGCCTTCAAAAAGATGAGAGTGCTCCGCCATATGGGCTTCGTAATAGTCCAAAAACTCTTTGACCATTTCAGCGTAGCCAGGATCATCCGGGTGGATGCCGAAAGCCGCACCAAGAAGGCCTCGTGCGCCGCTGGATGCGGTTTTGCGAAGCGTCTCAAAGGGGAGGGGCGTCAAACCTCGGACTTCTCGAAGATGATTAGCCGCTGCCGCTAGATCCGGCGCAGAATCCAGCAATGTGCCGTCAAGATCAAATAAATAAACGTTGGGATGTTCGGTCATGACAAAAAGAAAGGGGTCGCAAACGACCCCTTTTTCACAAGTTAATGCAATAGATTACTTGTTGCGTGTGCCCTTAACTTCGATAACGGCACGACGGTTCGGCTGCAGGCATTCGATCAACTGTTTGAATGTCTTGATTTCGCCCTTAGCAGAAGGATTCGGGCAGTTGACGACAGGGTCAGCCTGGCCTTTGCCTTCGGCGTGGATACGAGCAGCAGGAACGCCGTGTTCAGCCAAGAAAGTCTTGACGGCGTCTGCACGACGCTGAGACAGTTTCTGGTTGTAGGCAGCACCGCCGATACGGTCGGCGTAGCCATTGATCATGACAACGTCAAGTGTCAAGCCGGACATACGGCTTGTGAGTTCTGTCAACTTGGCGATGCCTTCGGGTTTCAGAACGGCTTTGTTGAAGGCGAAGAGTGTGTCGGCAGAAAGAGTAACTCTTTCTGCGCCGGCTTCGCACTTAATAATGTCTGTGTCGCACTGGCAGTTCTGGCCAAGAGCGCCCTGGGCTTCTGCCAGAGCAGGAGTCCAATAGCCGGTGCGGACGCACAGGCCGAAATTAGTCATCAATGTTTGGCCGGCTGCCTGAACATAAGGATTAGCAGGGGCATCAGCTGCGCAAACAGCACCGGAAGCAGCTAACGCTACAGAAGCGATAAGCATTCCGAATTTTGTCTTTGTATTCATCATTTTCCTCTTTTGATGCAGTAAAACCACACAACATACGGCAAATTCAGGGATCGGCCGCTATGCATTCCGAGTGTATAACCACCGGTCCGCTAATTAAAATCGTCCCGTAGTATCTCACACACCCTATTCTGCCACGACATGATATTACTTTTTGTAAGTAACTTGCCCCGATCAGGCCTAAGTAATTTTTCCTGTTGTATATTTGCAACAAGGGAACCGCTCACCCAAACCTGATGTACGCATTGTGCTTCAACCGCGTAAATAACGTTTGATAACACATCCAAAACGGGCATAGTTACAAGCTGTGACATGTCAATGACGGCTAGGTCCGCGAGCTTCCCAACTGCAAGGGAGCCCACGTCACAATGCAATTTTAACGCGTTAGCTCCGTTTATTGTTGCCATACGAATAATTTGATTGACCGTGAGCTCCGTCGGGTCTTGAGAAAATCCCTTAGCGATGAGACCTGCCGTCCGCATTTGCTCGAACATGCTCAGAGAGCAGGCGCTCGCTGCACCGTCGGTTCCCAAGGCAACGTTGATGCCGCCCTTTAAAAGTTTGACGACGGGACTTGCGCCGCAGCCGAGCCGCATATTGCTCACGGGACAGTGGACGACGGATGCGCCGCTTTCGGCGAGCAGTCCGATGTCGCGGTCGGAAAGAGCAACACAGTGCACGGCAATCGTCCGTTCATTCAGGCAGCCTAATTTGGCCAAATATTCCACCGGAGAGCACCCGAATTCTTTTATGGCGTTCTGTCTTTCTTCTTCGGTCTCGGAGAGATGAATCTGCCAGGTTGTGTCCAGCTCTTCGGCTAACCGCATGGATGCCTGCAAAGCTTCCGCAGTGACGGAATAGGGAGCATGCGGTGCAATATTGATAGAAAGGCCGGGATCGTCTTTGTGACGTGCAGCGAGTGCTCGGGCGCCCCCAAAAGCATCTTCTTCTCCTTTGTACTCAGCATTCGGGTACTTGATTACAAACGCACCCTGAACGACACGCAGTCCGACTTCTCTCAGCGCTTTGGCAGCAGAATCCGGGAAGAAATACATGTCATGGCACGTCGTTGTACCTCCTCGGAGCATTTCAGCGCCTCCGAGCAGGGCACCGTCATAGACGAATTCCGGACTCATCAGCTGCCCTTCAATGGGCCAAATGCATTTGGTGAGCCAGTTCGGCGTTGTGAGATCAGGGCCCACGCAGCGGAGAAGATTCATGGAAGCATGGGTATGGCAGTTCACAAAGCCTGGCATAACCACGTTATCGGGGAGCTCAAAGACTTCTTTGGCTTCAACGTTCTTGAGATCTGCAGGCGGGATCAGCGCGGCAATTCTTCCGTTTTCAATCGCCAGGCCATAGTTCTCCAGAACTTCAGTGTCGCCCTCAAGCGGAATGATCCAGCGGGGAAGAAGGAGTTTTTCGGTCTGCATATTCTTCTCCTATTAGAAATTAGAGGTTTTTCGGTTGAAACGGCTGAATGGCGTCCAACTCTTCCTTCATTAGTGCCTTTTGCTTTGCCAAATCATAGACCGCCTGCAGCTCGAGCCAAAAGATTTCTTCTAGGCCGAAGTATTTCGAAAGCCGCAGCGCAGTGTCCGGTGTAATAGCGCGCTCTCCGGCAATAATTTGACTCAGGCGCGTCTGAGGAACGTGAATGTCTTTTGCGACTCGGTAAACGGAAAGTTTTAGAGGCTCAAGAAACATGGTCTTGAGAACCATGCCGGGGTGCAATGCTTCCAGATTTTTCATAGTAACGCCTCTCGATAGTATCGGATTACGATAGCACACTAAAAACGATTTATAAGCGTTTTGAGGCACAGAGCTGTTAAGTCCACTAAAATTGACGGGTTATTTTTACAGTCCGTTAGCCCGGACGCATTAAGAAGGATTTGTTAGATGGCTGACAACGACCACAACAACGAAAACGAAAAAGACAAAGAAGAGCAGGAGCAGGACATCTCTGATGAGACCGGTTCTGAGACACCCGAGAATCAGGCTGAAGAGTCCGGCGACGCCGGCGAGGGCGAGAAAAAGAAAAGTCGCTCCCGCAGCCGCCGCGAGAACACGCCTGACTGGAATCTCATTCGCCAGCAGGTAAATAAGGCCGAGCCGATTTCTCTGGAAGATGAAATGAAGCGCTCCTACCTTGATTACGCGATGAGCGTGATCATGGGCCGAGCACTGCCCGACGTGCGTGACGGTTTAAAACCCGTTCACCGTCGTGTGCTCTTCGCGATGTTCGAATTGAACAACATGTGGAACACACAGCATAAGAAGTCTGCTCGTGTGGTCGGTGACGTGATCGGTAAGTACCATCCTCACGGTGATGTCGCAGCTTACAAAACAATCGTTCGTATGGCTCAGGACTTTTCCATGCGTTATCCGTTGGTCGACGGCCAGGGCAACTTCGGTTCTGTCGACGGTGACGGCGCCGCTGCTATGCGTTACACCGAAGTTCGTTTGAAGAAGCTTTCTTCCGAAATGCTCCGCGGTCTGGATGAAGACGCAGTTGATTTCGCTCCGAACTACGACGGCACGCAGAAAGAGCCGACCGTTCTTCCGACAGTGTTCCCAGAGCTTCTGATCAACGGCTCCGCCGGTATCGCGGTCGGTATGGCAACGAACATTCCTCCGCACAACCTGCGTGAAACCGTGAACGCCTGCTTGCTGGTGCTTCGTAACCCTGAATGCACCATCGACGAAATTATTAAAGTCATGCCGGCTCCGGACTTCCCCACAGGCGGCATTCTTTACGGTTTGTCCGATGTCCATGAGGCCTATCGCACCGGCCGAGGCAAAGCGATTATTCGTGCCAAGACCCACATTGAAGAATGGGACAACGGCAACCGCGAATCTATCATCATCGACGAGATTCCGTATCAGGTCAACAAGCGTCTGCTCCTTGAGAAGATCGCTCAGCTCGTCGCTGAAAAGAAAATTGACGGCATGTCCTTCGTTCGCGACGAATCCGATAAGAACGGTATGCGCGGCGTGATCGAACTGAAGCGCGGCGCCAATGCCAATGTCGTTCTGAACCTTCTTTATAAGAACACCCAGCTGCAGGACAGCTTCGGTATCAACCTAGTGGCGCTTGTCAACGGCCAGCCGAAACAGCTCAACATCAAAGAAATCCTAGTTGAGTTCTTAAGCTTCCGCCGTGAAGTCGTGACTCGCGTCACGATGTTCCGCCGCGATAAAGCTCGCGCCCGCGTGTACCTGGTTGAAGGTCAGGCAATCGCGCTGGCGAACCTTGATGACTTCATCAACATCATCCGTACTTCTGCCAACGCCAAGATTGCCGAGGAAAGACTGCTGGAGCGCGAATGGCCGGCTCATGAAGCCGCCGAGATGATCAAGCGCGCCAACCTTGATAAGAAATTCCTGCGCCCCGAAGACGAAGACATGACGCTCGGCCTCACGGATCAGGAAACCTACCGCTTAAGTTCCATGCAGGCTAAGAACATTCTTCAGATGCGCCTGCAGAGCCTGACCGGCTTGGAACAGGAAAAGATTCACGCAGAATATAAAGAACTCGTGGACACTATTATTGATTTGACCGACATTCTGGCGAAGCCCGAACGCGTCACCGCGATCATTGCCGACAGCCTTGAAACCGTTGCAGCCGAATTCGGCGACGAAAGAAAGACTCAGATTGTTGCCAATGCAGAAAACGTCAAGACAAAAGACCTGATCCCGCTGAGAGAAATGGTCGTAACCCTGACGGATACCGGCTACATCAAGAGCCAGGCTTCGATCGAATACCGCGCTCAGAAACGCGGCGGTCAGGGTAAACGCGCCGCCCAAATGAAGGAAGGCGACATTATTAATCAGCTGTTTGTGGCTACAACGCACGACGTGCTGCTGTGCTTCACCAACAAGGGCCGTCTGCACTGGCTCAACGTTTGGGATGTGCCCGAGGGCTCTTCCTCTTCCAAGGGTCGTCCGATCGTCAATATGCTTGAACTCACGGATGACGAAAAAGTCACTGCCGTTCTGCCGATCTCCGATGAGGATTACGCCAAAGATCTCTATATCTTCATGGCCACTGCTGACGGTACGGTCAAGAAGACACCGATCGGCGACTTCAAGAACCAGAGAAGAGCCGGTATCAACGCCATCAATCTGCTTGAAGGCGACGTTCTGGTCGGTGCTGCCGTGACCGACGGCAAGCATGATGTCATGCTCTTTAGCGACAACGGCAAAGTTGTCCGCTTCTCCGAAGATGAAGTTCGCGCCATGGGCCGTGCCGCAACCGGCGTTCGCAGTATGAGACTCGATGAAGGCCAGAAGGTCATTTCCATGCTGGTCTGCGGCGATGACGAAGACGTGACGGTTCTGACCGCTACTGAGTTCGGCTACGGCAAACGTTCTCCGCTGGCTGAGTACACACGCCACGGCCGCGGCACGAAGGGCATTATTTCGATCCAGACGACCGAGAGAAACGGCAAGGTCGTTTCCGCACTCCTCGTAAAAGAAAACGACGAAATCATTCTGCTGACCTCTACCGGCAAGCTGGTTCGTACCCGTGTCAACGAGATCCGCGTCCTCGGCCGCAACACTCAGGGCGTGACACTCATCTCGATGGAAGAAGGCACCAAGCTCGTAGGTCTTGAGCGCGTGACCGAAAACGATGACGGAGACAATGCTTCCGATAATGCAGCGGTTGAAGTCGAAGTGGTCTCGGAAACGGAGGCAGAAGAAGCCGAACTCGAAGCAAAAGACGAGGCCATCCTCAAGGAAGAAGAAAATGACGAGAATCTTTAATTTTGCGGCCGGCCCTTCGGCCATGCCTTTGCCTGTGCTTGAACAGGCAGCCTCGGAAATGACCGACTGGCACGGTGTCGGATACTCCATTCTGGAGATGAGCCACCGCAGCAAAGAATTCATGGGCATTTACCGCGAAACCGTGGAAATGCTTCGTGAGCTCTACGGTATTCCCGAAGAATATGAAGTCATGTTCGTTCAGGGCGGCGGTCATCTGCAGTTTGCCATGATCCCGCTGAATTTTGCAGTGGGCGGAATCGGCAACTACGCCGTGGACGGCGTTTGGAGCCGCAAAGCTTTTAACGAAGCACAGAAGATCGGCGAGGCTGCCGAAGTTGCCTGCACTGAACTCAGAGCCCCTCGTCAGGACGAACTCGCAGTCACCGACGGCGCTGCTTATCTGTATTACTGCTCCAACGAAACGGTCAACGGCATTCGTTACTGGTATCGCCCGGAAGTCAATGTTCCCTTGATTGCCGATATGTCCAGTGACTTCCTGTCTCAGCCGGTCGATATTTCTAAGTACGGTCTGATCTTTGCCGGTGCTCAGAAGAACTTCGGTCCAGCCGGTCTCACGGTCGTGATCGCCCGAAAGGATCTTTTAGGCCGCGCCGAGTCGACAACGCCGACCATGCTCGACTATCAGACCTATGCGAACTTCGAATCGATGTACAACACGCCGCCGACCTTTGCGATCTACATTTCGCACTTGGTCTGCAAGTGGCTGCTTGCCGAAGGCGGCGTCAAGGAAATGGAGAGACGCTCCATTCTGAAGAGTCAGAAGATTTACGACGCGATCGATAACTCGGACGGTTTCTACTACAACAACATTGAAAAGCGGTCCCGCTCCCGCATGAACGTGGTCTTCAATCTGAAGAACGAAGAGCTCAATCAGCTCTTCATTGAAGAAGCGCTTCAGAAAGGCCTGGCCAACATCAAGGGCCATAGAATCGTCGGCGGCATGCGTGCTTCGCTCTACAACGCGGTCAGCGTGGAAGCCGCAGAAGCTCTGGCCGATTACATGAAGGCTTTTGCCGAACGTCACAGCTAAGAGCCGAGCCATGTCTGTCAACGAAGAACTGCTTCCTCTTCGTAATAAGATCGACGGGCTCGATTCCGAGCTCGTCCGCCTGCTCAACGAGCGGGCGGAGGTCGCCAAAGAAATCGGCGAGATCAAGGCTCGGGTCGGTCTCCCGGTTTACCGACCCGAACGCGAAGCGGAAGTTTTAAAAAAGATCTGCGGTAAAAACGAAGGGCCTCTGCCCAATGAATCTTTAGTGGCCATCTGGCGTGAGGTCATGTGCGCCTGCCGCGGCCTTGAGTCCGAACTGAAAGTGGCTTACCTCGGTCCTCGCGGAACGTTCAGCGAACAGGCGATGATTCGTCAGTTCGGCTCCGGTGTGGTCGGAATGCCCTCTGGCAGTATCGAAGAGGTCTTTAGAAAGGTTGAGTCCGGTGATGCCGCCTACGGTATTGTTCCGATAGAGAACTCCACCGAAGGGGCGGTCAACCGCACCATGGACTATCTGCTGAAGACATCGCTCTTCATCGTAGGCGAATGTTCCATTCCGATTCAGCACAACTTGATGACGCGCTCCGGCACGATGGAAGGCATCACTCGCGTCTATTCGCACCCTCAGTCTCTCGGACAATGCGTCCAGTGGCTCAATCGCAATGTGCCTTCTTTAGAAAGACTGACTGCTGAGAGCAACGGAGAGGCTGCGCGTTTGGCTTCCGAGAATCCGGCTTATGCGGCGATTGCCGGTGAAGTCGCGGCAAAGATTTTCGGGCTGCAGATTGTGGCGACCAATATTCAGGACTCCAACACCAACCGTACGCGTTTCCTGATCTTAGGCCGCGAGCCTGCCGAGCCTTCCGCTAATCCGCAGGAAGATAAGACCTCCCTGATTTTCTCCGTGCCGCATCGAGCCGGTTCGCTTTATCAGGCTTTAAAGCCGTTCGATGATTTCGGTGTGTCCATGATGAGACTGGACTCACGCCCTGCTAAGCGCGGAACGTGGGAATATTTCTTCTACACCGACATTGAGGGCAACATGAGCGAGCCCAAGATTCGAGAAGCGCTGGAGATTTTCCGTGAAGGCTGTGCCTCTCTGAAATGTCTGGGTTCTTATCCGACGGAGAAGAATTTTCGCCGAGCAGATACTAAAGGATCAAATTTATGACCGAAACAACAATTACCACACCTTCTTGGGTGCAGGCTTTAGATAAATAC
>PPYE01540584.1_pt1 | contig 15992 bp, 9 predicted proteins | sample 1559881 | NCBI WGS metagenome assembly PPYE01 (sample SAMN08240022, study PRJNA423297) | Human gut metagenome, whole genome shotgun sequencing project. | reverse complement strand
TTTTTTGTTTTTGGTGCATGGCAAAAATAAGCATATCAAAGCATTCTTTCGGTGTACTATTCGGTGTACCTGGTCTTATGCTTACATATGTGATATCCTCATGCTCTCAAAAAAGATCAAGAACTTTTCAAAAAAGACGACGACGTTTTTAAAAAAGAACAGGAACTTTTTTAAAAACGTCGTCGTCTTTTTTATTGTTACCAATGCATCGTAAACCGTCATTCTGTGGAGGTACAGACCTTTCATGCGTACTTTTTGCGGGGAAAAAGCCTAAAACACCCTACTTTATATCAAGTCGAAACGATCTATAAGAAAATGGTATGTGGCTGAAAACAAGTAATTTATGTGGAAATATACTTCAAAACATTGTGAGAGTATGAGAGCATGAATGAGAGCGATTTTTTTATCCTTACTACATAAACCGTTAATAATAAACATGTTATATATGCAGTGAGGGCATGAGGGTATACATGGCTCGAACTTTTCTTTGGAATATGCAAAACGGCTATATTCCACGATATAGGAATATATGCCGTTTTGATAGAGGGGAAATTTTTTATGGTATATAATTCCAATAATCCATATTTGTAATGGTTTGAACTATAATTTTACGATCTCCTTCTCGTATTTCGTTGGGAGCATTCTGAGATGCATACGATATTTTTGCGCCCACTCCTTTTGCTTTTAACATTTTATTGGGAACTCCTTTCTTTATAAGTGCATTGACTACAGCGTCTGCACGTTTTTGGGATAGATCCATATTGTATTGTGATGATCCTTTTGCATCAGTACATCCTGTGATGAGATATTTTTTGCTTGTGTCTGTCAGCATAATTTGAGCTATTTCATCAATGATAGTAGCTGCTTTAGGAGTTATTTCTGTTTTATCAAACTCAAAATAGATATTGTTGAATAAATCACATAAAACATTGGTCTGGCTTGGAGTTTCTACAATTTGTTTCATGATTATAGGTTTTTCTATAACTTTTTCTATGATTTTTTCCACATATTGAATTTCCGGTTTGACTTTTAGGGATTTACCACCAATGCGCCACATCAATCGAATGCTTCCTTGCCATGAATTGGCTATATGTTTGTATGGCATGATGAGGTAGTCTCCTTGGAGTCCTATGCCAATGTTGTCATTAAGCCACATATTCACGCCTATTCCCAATGAAATAGGGATAAGATTTTGTTTATCTTTCCCTTCTTTAGTATAATCATTTGATAGATTCCATCCCATCTCCTCACTGTTGAATTCTTCCATCCCCTTATAGTTGATCTTAAAATTCTTGTACATATAGTTGGCTCCCATCCGTAGGAAAGGATCAATATAATTTGAATGGAGATATTCACCTAGACGCCACTGTAAACCGATTCCTGCCATACCTAGCCATCTTGATTCTTTACCGTTACGGACAGGATCGGAACTGTAGTCTAATGTTCCTTGTAAATCTAGATAAAAATGAGAGTTAAGTTCACGAGCAAAATATAGATTTCCTCCAAAAATAAAATCTTTTTTATTAGTACCTACAGTGTAACCGCCTTTATTATTAGTATGGAAATTAATGACATTAAAACGTGTCATTTGAAGTCCGGTTGCGCCTATACCTATTTCCCATGCTTTTTTATTATTATCGGCTGCTCCATTCTTTGCATTTTGTTGTGCATTTATAGGTAAACCGAAACATAATACTGAGGTAAAGCATAGTATGAGATGGATTTTATGTATATATATTTTCTTCATATTTTTATTCTTCATAGATAACTTGTACTTCGGGCAACTCATAAGAGCTGCTATAGTTTTCAATAATAAATGTTTTTTCATCCTTTCCTTTTCGGAGATAACCTTGATAATATCTATAGAAATATGAACTGTTGCCACTGTCAATGTATATGGATGAATTTAAAAATGGTGCGAATACTTTGAACGTTGGAACTTCTGCAGAAGATCTGTTATTAGAACTTGATGCTTCTTGTGAGCCGGCTGTTGAGGTATATCTGAATGTGATATATGCCATTTTAAGTTTGCTGGCTTCTTCTTCAGTATATGCTATCGGTTCTACATAGTCCATTCCATTTTCTTTAACGACACGTGTGGTCGATGATTTGTAAATTCTTGTAAAGTCTATTTTTGAAAAATCCAATTCACCTTCAGCAGATGAGAAACTGGGTGCTTCTCCATTGGATATTATTTTTAATTTTAATGTTTTTAGCGTAGGTCCCATTTGATAAGGAGCTAATAAACAAACACCATTCCATTGGAAAGTTTCTCCATAATAAGGTTCTCTAGCTTTTACAGTGTAATAAACGTCACTTCCATCCCAATATTCAGATTGATTGTTTTTGAATTTTCCGGGATTTTCTTGAATGAACCGATAGGTATAAATATAGTAATAATATCCTCCATTATTTGAACTAGAGCCTTGGCTTGAATATAGTTTTTTATCTGACAAAATACTGTTGGGATTATTTTTGTCAGAGACTCTATATGCGTCTAAATTCCTTGAACCACTATTAGGTAAATAAGAAGGGATATTTTGCCATTGGTCTTCCGGATTAACTTTTCGTTGTATATAGAAATATAGATACTGATAATCGTATAATGAATTTGAATTATCGCGGAGGATCATTCTCATGCGTACTCTATTAGGAACATATGTGTTTTTAGCGGATTCTTGCGGCAACTTTCCGGCTAGGGTTACTTCTTTTACCGTTCCCCAGCGTAAGTTTATGTCTTGTATTTCGGGTAAATCTTCTTTAGGTACAATAAACTCTCCGTTTTCATTGGTAATGTAAGTTTTTTCCGCATTGATACCCGGCATGCCTTTTACTTGAGCTTTTGGTGCGATTTGTCCAGTTTCATCATATACTTTATAGAGTACACCTCCATCAGTTGTGCGTACATATTCACCATATTCTGATTGAGAATATTGTGCAATAACATTAGGTATACCCTTAATGATGGTAACTTCTGTTCCCGGTTTTCCTGGTTCTCCGGGTTTGCCGTCTTTGCCATCTTCTCCGTCTTTGCCATCTTTCCCGTGTAGATAGTCATAAAAATCCTTTAACGTATTTTTTTCACAGTCCCATACTCCACCATTTTTGTGGTCAATAAGTGCATCTGTTGTACCGCAAAATTTAGCTAAGTCATTTTTCCACAGTTCATGTGCTGATAAACCATTGCTTCCGTTTATTCCGTCTTTACCAGCTAAATAATTGAAAAAATCATATTCTGAAACTTTGTCAGAAGGCCATTTTTGTCCTGGATTTTTAGGATCATTCATATTGCCTGTTCCTACAGTTTCTTTCCATAGTTCATAAGCGGATTTTCCATTGTTACCATTTGTTCCACTGAGGTAAGTGTAAAAATCTGCCATTGTAATTTTATCTTTGGACCATGCTGAATTATTTTTGTCTTTGATTTTATCATTTTTGACGTCATTTACCCATAATTCGTATGCAGATGCTCCGTTAACTCCTTTTTCTCCTTGAGCTTTTATTCTTGTATCAGTAGTACCTATCCACCAATTTCCGTTATTACCTATATGGGGAGATACGCCATCATCTCCTTTCTCTCCTTGAGCTTTTATTCCTGTATCGGTGGTGCCTATCCACCAGTTCCCATTTTTTATCACCGGGGTAAGTCCGTCCGCTCCTTTATCACCTTGTTCTCCTTTGGGACCTTGCACTGCAATCCCTGTATTGGATGTGCCTATCCACCAGTATCCGTCTTTAATGAAAGGGGTTAATCCATCGCTTCCTTTTTCTCCTTGAGCTTTTATTTTTGTATCGGATGTATTGATCCACCAGTTTCCATTAGGACCAATATAAGGGGATGTTCCGTCTTTACCATTTTCTCCTTTTTGACCTTGAGCCGGAAAATTTGTATCACGATTGCCAATATACCAATTACCATTTTCACCAACATGTGGAGTAATACCATTTTCACCATCTTTCCCTTTTAAATATAAAAAGAAATGTTCCATTGTTGTTTGGTCTTTGGGCCAATTTATATTGCCGCCAGCAACAGATTGTTTCCATAATTCATAGGCGGAAAATCCGTCTTTGCCATTAATTCCATCCTTTCCATCTTTGCCGATAGCTTTGATTTTTGTATCTTTATTGCCGATATACCAATTCCCATTTTCGCCAATATGAGGTGATTCTCCGTCTCTTCCGCTAAGAAAATCCCAAAAATCGGCTTCTGTATTTTTTGAAGAAGGCCAAATGAGCGAAGGGTCATGAGGGTTGGTGACATTACCTTGGGTGATCAGGATTTTCCATTGATCGTATGCAGACATTCCATCTTTTCCTTTGTCTCCTTTTTCTCCTTTAATATAAACTAAAAAGTCTGCTAAATCAACTTGGGTGGAAGGCCAGTTTATATGACCGGTTTCAACTTCTTCTTTCCATATCTCATAAGCGGATTTGCCATTGGTTCCCTGAGGACCTTGGGGTAATTCAAAATCAATACTGCTGCACGAGAAAAAAAATGTGCAAAGTAGCACTGATAATACATAAATTTTGCATTTCTTCTTTGTATACATGACTGTAAATTATTAAAAATGAATTGTTCTTTGTTGTTACATATTGGATAAACTCCGTTCTGCTTTATTGAATATTGTATCGTTGGGGGGCATGCAATTTTATATTTTAGGTTATTCTGCTGTGTGCGATTTACATTATAATAATATTCACATTTTATTTGGATGCAAAGTTCTATATTTGGTACTAAAAAGAAGTTGCGTATTTAAAAGATTTGTTTGCATATAATCAGTTCTTTCTTTTATATCTGCATAAAAAAGGATGCGGGATGTTTGTTTAATCGTTTGCAGAAACTGAATATGTTTCAAGAGAAGGTGTATCTCTTGATTCTTCTCCTTTTTTACGTATTTCGTTAGGAGTAGCTCCGATATTTCTTTTACAGTAGGTTGTAAAATGGGAGAAAGTCTTGAAATGATAGTCCAGCATTATTTGTTTGATGGGTAAAGTACTTTTTTTTAATTTGAATTCAATTTCATAAGATGTTTGTTTTTGTAACCATTGATATGGTGTATCTCCATGGAAGTTTTTTTTGAATAACTGTGTGAAAACAGTATCATTATATCCACATAAAACAGCTAGTTCTTTGGCTGTTCTGCAAGCTTTGTAATGTGTCATGACGGATACGAAGAATTGAAGGTCGTTAGATAGCGCATCACGGAAAATGGAGGCAATTTCATTCTTCTTATAGCAAATTTTAAATAATGAGAACAATTCATATTCTTTGGCTCGATGTAAGTCGGGAATTTCTGTTCCATTTTTCATGTAATCGACCAGCAAATCTAAGTAGGAACGCATTAACGGATAAATGGGAAGGACTTCTACCGGTTTTACTTCTTCGATGGATATATCTTGCAGATACTCTATTGTTCTGCTATGTAGATAAGGAGCCACAATATTACATGCATGAATGACAAGTTGTACTTCATCCATTGCCTTGATTTTACATTGATGCAGGCTGCTGATGAAGAAAAATTCATTCTGCATTGCCATCAGAGGCATGGATTCTATATGATCTCTGAATAGGCATAATGATCCTTTTAGAACAAAACAAACTTGAAATTCATGGGTTTCGTTCAAGTTTTGGATAATCTCTCCTTTACTTATATGAAGACACCTGAATTGGCTGAATCTGGATAGCGCAAGAGGATCACGGTATAAATTCTTTAGTAAAAATAGCATTTCCATACATTATAAACATTTTAAGATAAAAAAAGTTTTGATACATCTATCCCGGACAAATATAACTTGATATTTAAAATGTTTTAAAGCTATAGGAGGAATATGCAACTAAATCATTGCTAATATGAAATTGAATCTTCTGTTTAAGAAAGAGTTTATCAACATATGAAATTATAAGGTATTTAAGGCCGGATGCTTTGGATGGTAGCTTATAAAGTTTATTTGTGTCGTGGGAACAATAGAAGTAAATAAGGAATGACGGACTACCTATAAGTAGGGTAAGTACTGTCAGAATCTCTATTGTTCTATGATGAAGTGTCTTGTTCACAGGCATTTCATGATGTGTCAATTTAATCATGCTTGCTTTTTTTACAAAATTGGTTATAGAAATACATACTGATAATACCTATTAATGGTGATAATTTTCGGCTTTATACCTAAAAATAAGTACTCGTGTATTTTATGATGTATATGATTATCAGTAATAAAACCCCAATTTTTAGGTATTGTGTACTCTTGGTGGCAAGGGTAACTTTGCAACAAATTTGAAAACATAAAATAATAACTATTAATCAATAAAACTAAAGTATTATGAAATTGAAAAACTTTTTAGCGATGATGGCTATTGCATTGTGTGCAGTAGCATGTAGTGACAATGATGATAAAAAGGAAGATACCGTGATTCCGGCTCAGGAGGTTGCTGGTATTTACAATGGAACATTATCACTCTCAGTATCAGGAAATGATCAAGGAACGTCAGACAGTCAGGTGAAAATTACTGCGGAAGAAGGGGGAACTGTTCAAGTTCTTCTAGTTGGCGGTGCTGGTGAAGGAATGATGTCATTGCCGGATATTGCTATACCTGGAATTAAAGTGCATACCTCCGATAATGTCACTTATATTTTGCCGGAAAGTGCTGTTGATGTAACTGTTGGTTCTGTAAAATATACAGGAAGTTTACAAGGAACGATTAAGGATGAAAAGGCTGATCTGATCTTTACACTAAAGCCGGGAGCCATGCCTATGGCTATTACTGCGACTTTTGTAGGCACTAAATAGCATGAAAAGATATCTCTCTATTATAACCATACTGGGAATGATGCTTTTGCCATTCTCGGCATGTGATGGTATTTTGGAAGGAATATATGATAGTCCTGCTGCTTCGGATAGTAATGAATTGGGTTTTATAAGAACAGACCCTTCTACCCATTCGGGTACTATTTATATTGATGCTACTGATTATAGACGTTGGACTTTTATCGATTTCCATACACAAAAAGTAGATTCTGTAAATGTGACGGATTCTGAACAGAAAGAACCGGAGGAATGGGATATTGCTGTTCATCGTTATGATGTTAAAACCAATGCTGGAGCAGTATTGGAAACCGGTTTCACAGGTTTTTCTGCTTTACGGAATGCGGATGCGATGCCCGAAGGAGCCTATGTGGAGGATGTTTGGACTACCGCTAAGATAGCCATTGATATGTCAGGTATGATGGATGGTAATATTGTTTATATGGAATCCTATTATAATGAAGAACTATCCAAATGGTTGAATGTTGATAAAAGTAATATGCCACCTACCTATACTCTTTCAAACAAGGTTTATATGGTAAAGCTGAAAGATGGAACTTATGCGGCTGTTCGTCTCACAAATTATATGAATGCTAGTGGTGTAAAAGGCTTCATGACTATTGATTATATTTATCCGTTTGAATTGTAAACCGACATACGATATGCATAGACTACTCAGAAACGTGTGCTTGATACTGTGTTGGCTGATGGCGGTATCAGTATCAGCACAACGAATTATTTCGGGAACTGTATTTGATGAAAATAAAGAACCTCTGACGGGAGCAACAGTTTCCGTAAAAGAAAAAGTAACTTTGGGAACCACTACGGATACACAGGGAAAATACATGTTGAAATTACCCGATAATAGAGAATATACTCTACAGGTTTCATACATGGGGTATATCTCGCAGACTCATAAAGTGTCTGTCAGTAAAACAGGTAAAGTTGATTTTATACTGAAAGAAGATGCTGTAAATATGGAAACTGTAGTTGTAACGGGAACCCGTACTCCGAAACTCCTGAAAGATGTTCCCATTGTAACTCGTGTCATTACTGCCGATGAAATAAAAAAAGTAGATGCTACCCATATTGGAGATTTACTTCAGGCAGAACTGCCGGGAATTGAATTCTCTTATTCCATGGACCAGCAAGTTTCTCTCAATATGCAAGGATTTGGTGGAAATGCTGTACTTTTTCTGGTTGATGGTGAGCGTCTGGCAGGTGAGACTTTGGATAATATAGACTACAACCGATTGAATATGAGCAATGTGGAGCGTATTGAAATTGTAAAAGGTGCGGCTTCTTCACTCTATGGTTCGAATGCGGTAGGAGGAGTGGTAAACATCATAAGTAAAGTGCCTGCGGAGCCTTGGACTGTGAATCTCAATGGACGTTACGGGGCTTATAATGAGCAGCGTTATGGAGGAACAATAGGTTTCAATGTTGGAAAATTCAATAGTGTGACTAATGTACAGCATACCCAAGTAGATGAAAAAGATTTGGCAGATGGAAAAACAAATGAGGAAACGGAGGATTGGGCATTTAAAAAGGTGTATGGTGATAAAACTTGGAATTTCAAAGAACGTTTGGTCTATACTGCTAATGACCATCTGAAACTGACGGCACGTGCCGGATATTTTTTTCGTGAACGTGAGAAGTCACAGACTAGTAAAGACCGTTATCGAGACTTCAGTGGTGGGGTGAAAGGAAATTATGTATTGGATAAAGATAAGGATCTGGAAATAGCTTATTCTTTCGACCAGTATGATAAGAGCGACTACTTGCCGCAAGATGCTAATGATGTACGTGATTATAGTAATGTACAACATTCGGTTCATACTTTTTATAATCATACTTTTGTCGGTAAGCATATTCTCACCGTGGGTGGTGATTATATGCGTGATTATTTAATGTCCTATCAGTTTGCCAATAATGGAAGTAAACATCAGTATACAGTGGACGGCTTTGCACAGTTTGACTGGAACCCGACGAAATATTTCAATGTCATCACAGGATTACGTTTTGATTATTATTCAGATTCCGATATTAATCATTTCTCTCCCAAATTAGGACTGATGTATAAAATAGGAAACTGTTCATTGAGAGGTTCCTATGCTGGTGGTTTCCGAGCTCCTACTTTGAAAGAAATGTATATGAATTTTGATATGGCAAGTATTTTTATGATTTATGGTAATCCTGACTTGAAGCCTGAAACCAGCCATAATTTTTCTCTTTCGGCAGAATATATGAAAGGTCGTTATAATTTGACGGTGACAGGTTTCTATAATGTAGTTGATAATCGTATCACTACGGCGTGGAGTGAGGCGTTGAAAGGGCAGGTATATACCAATATATCAAATATCAGGATATCCGGTGCCGAGGCAAATGCTTCCGTCAAATATCCTTGTGGACTGTCGGCACGTTTATCTTACGCCTATACACACGAGAATATAAAGAAAGGGCAACCTGTCATTTCAAGTACTCGCCCGCATACGGCTACTGTCCGTCTTGAGTATGACAAGCATTGGAAGAACTATGCGTTTAATGTTGCTTTGAACGGACGCTTTCTGTCCAAGGTGAATACGGAGGAATATACTTCGAACACTTCTTATGAAGAAACTGAGAAGGTGACCTATCCGGCGTATACAATGTGGAAGCTTACGTTGTCTCAGAAAGTATGGAAAGGTGTTGATATGACTTTGGCGGTAGACAACCTGTTTAATTATGTCCCTTTCCGTTATTATAATAATTCGCCTGCTACTAAAGGAACAACTTTTTCAGCCGGTTTGTCATTGGATATAGAACAATTGTTCAAATGAAATTTGGCTGCTAATACTAAATAAACTATGTGATTTAAATAAAGATATGAAGAAGAAACAATTATTGATTGGCGGAGGGATAGCAGTCATCTTGCTGCTTTTGTTTGGTGTATGGAATCTTTGGTTCAGTGCAACTAAAGTGGCTTTCATCAACTATCAGGTAATCAGTTTAGGGCAGATATCTAAAGCTAATGACAACTCATTTATTAAAATCAGTGAACTGAGCACAGATGATCTGAACCGATTGGCCGGTTATGATATGGTATTTATCAATGCCATGGGATTAAGGATTACTGAAGAGCAACGTGCGCAAATACAAAAGGCAGCCGATGGTGGTCTGCCGGTATTGACTACTGCCGCTACCAATCCTGCAAACAAGATTATTTCATTGGATTCCATCCAAGCGGATATATTGAAACATTATCTGTCTAATGGAGGACGTCGTAACTATCGCAGTATGCTGAATTATGTGCGTGTGCATATTGATAAAAAACTATTCTCTGTGTCTGAACCGGAAGCCGTAATGAAACGTGCCGATGATGTGCTTTATCACATGGATCCAAAGAAACCCGAAGACGAAGAGTTGGGTTTCAATACGGTAGCCGGATACAATACTTTTCTGCAACATAACGGCTTGTGGAAAGAGAATGCTCCGCGTATTATTGTGACCGGTCCGATGGGTGAACCTTCCGGGCTTATTGCTAAATTGGAGGAAACTGGCAATATGGTTTATCCTATACGTTCCATGCGTTCTTTTATTCAGAACCATGGAATTGATTCTGTCCGTCCGTCTGCTATTATCAATATGGCGCATGGACGTATGGGTGAACCTATTGTAGATTATCTGGCGAAACAGAATATACCGCTTTTCTCTCCATTGAATGTAAATCGCTTGGTAGAGGAGTGGGAGAGGGACAAGATGGGGATGAATGGCGGCTTTATGTCACAAAGTATTGTTACTCCCGAGATAGATGGAGCTATCCGTCCGTTCGCTCTTTTTGGACATTATAAGGATGAGGAGGGTTTGCAACACGCTTATGCTATTCCAGAACGCTTGGAAACTTTTGTAGAAACAGTTAATAACTATATTGCTCTGCAGCGTAAACCCAATAGTGAGAAACGCGTTGCTATTTATTATTATAAAGGTCCTGGTCAGAATGCACTGACTGCGGGTAGTATGGAAGTGGTTCCTTCACTTTATAACTTGTTGCAGCGTATGAAACGCGAGGGCTACAAGGTGGACGGTTTGCCTACCTCTTCGAAAGAATTGGAACAGATGATACAATCTCAAGGAGCCGTATTTGGTTCGTATGCCGAAGGAGCTTTTGATCGGTTTATGGAAACCGGCAAGCCCGAACTCATAACAAAAGAACAATATGAGAGTTGGATAAAGAAATCCATTCGTCCTGAAATGTATGCCGAAGTAATAGCTGCCAATGGTGAATTTCCCGGAGCATATATGACTACTTCCGACGGCCGTTTAGGAGTAGCTCGTTTGCAATTTGGAAATGTGGTGCTCTTGCCACAGAATGCGGCCGGTAGTGGGGATAATGCATTTAAAGTAGTACATGGAACCAATGCAGCTCCTCCACATACTTATATTGCTTCTTATCTGTGGACACAATTCGGATTTAAAGCTGATGCGTTGATTCATTTCGGTACTCATGGCAGTTTAGAGTTCACTCCGCGCAAACAAGTTGCTTTGTGCAGCAATGACTGGTCCGACCGTCTGGTAGGTGCATTACCTCATTTTTATATTTATTCCATCGGCAATGTAGGTGAAGGGATGATTGCTAAGCGTCGTTCGTATGCGGGATTGCAATCTTATCTTACTCCACCTTTTATGGAAAGTAGTGTCCGCACCATTTATCGTGAACTGACTGAGGCTGTCAAAACATACAATAATTTACTTCCGGCCGATGGGCAGGCTGTACTGTCTACCGGAAATAAAGACGCTTTGAACCGTGCTTCATTGGCGGTAAAGAAACTCACGGTGAAACTGGGCATCCATCGTGAATTGGAATTGGATAGTCTTCTTACTGTTCCTTATGCCGAGGAAGATATTCAGCGTATAGAAAATTTTGCAGAGGAACTGGCAAATGAGAAGATTACAGGTCAGTTGTATACAATGGGGATTCCTTATGAACCCATTCGTATTACTTCCAGTGTGTATGCTATGGCTACCGAGCCGATAGCCTATAGTCTGTTGGCATTAGATAAACTACGTAATCGTGCGGACGGACAGGTAGAGAAACATCGCACTCTTTTTACTCAGCGTTATTTAGAACCTGCACGTGATTTGGTCACTCGTCTGTTGGCTGATCCATCGTTGGCTTCTGATGAATTGATTTGCCGTATTACTGGCATTACTTCCGATGAACTTGCTAAAGCACATGAAATCAATAAATCCCGTAATACTCCTCAAGGCATGATGACCATGATGATGGCATTAGCTGAAGAGGCTCCGGCTGAGGCTAAAACACATGCTGATATGAGCAGTGGAATAATGCAGGCTGACCAAAGCGGATGTTCGAAAAGGAATAGCATATCCGGGTCTATGAAAGAGAAAATGAAGGAAATAGCGAAAGGTATGAATCCTGAGAAAGCTATGGAACTTGCAAAAAAAATGGGTGCAAGCCCTGAAGCTTTAAAGAAAATGGAAACAGGAATGTACAAGAGTCGTGCTGTAGGTATGAATACACTGGCCAAAGATACGGTTACAATGAAAACAACTTCTCGAGGAAAACGTGAAAAAGCGGATAGTGATAAATTCGGAGGCATGGAAGCGATGATGAAAGCTATGATGTCCAAGAAAAAAGAATATTCTAAAGAGGAGATGAATTTTGCTTTGGCTGTCGTGGAAGTAGAACGTACCTTGAAGAATGTGGGCAATTATAAGAGTGCTCTTTTGGAAAGTCCGGAAAGAGAATTGACCTCTATGGTGAATGCGTTGAACGGAGGATATACGCAGCCTTCACCGGGTGGTGATCCCATCGCCAATCCTAATACATTACCTACAGGACGAAATCTTTTCGCTATCAATGCTGAAGAAACTCCGTCGGAATCTGCATGGGAAAAAGGAAAACAATTGGCTGACAACACTATCGAAATGTATCGCCGTCGTCATAATGACTCTGTTCCTCGTAAAGTAAGTTATACATTATGGAGTGGAGAATTTATAGAAACCGGCGGTGCTACTATTGCACAGGTGCTTTATATGCTGGGTGTAGAGCCTGTTCGTGATACGTTTGGGCGTGTGACGGATCTTCGTCTGATTCCTTCTGCTGAATTAGGCCGTCCTCGTATTGATGTGGTAGTGCAGACTAGCGGGCAGCTGCGAGATATTGCCGCTTCACGTCTGTTTCTTGTTAATCGTGCCGTAGAGATGGCAGCCAATGCTAGAGAAGATCAATTTGAAAATCAAGTAGCAGCAGGTGTTGTGGAAGCTGAACGTGTATTAATAGAAAAAGGTCTGACTCCAAAAGAGGCCCGTGAAATGTCTACTTTCCGTGTGTTCGGAGGAGTGAATGGTAATTATGGTACGGGTATACAAAGTATGGTGCAATCTGGTGACCGTTGGGAAAGTGAAAAGGAAATCGCCGATGTTTATTTGAATAATATGGGTGCTTTTTATGGTAGTGAAAAGAATTGGGAAACTGTTCGCCAATTTGCTTTGGAAGCTGCTTTGACACGTACGGATGCGGTTATTCAGCCACGTCAAAGCAATACATGGGGTGCATTAAGTCTGGATCATGTGTATGAGTTTATGGGAGGTATGAATCTTGCTGTCCGTAATGTGACCGGTAAAGATCCTGATGCGTATCTGAGCGACTATCGTAACCGTAACAATGCCCGTATGCAAGAGGTGAAAGAAGCTATTGGTATAGAGAGCCGTACCACAATATTCAATCCTGCTTATATTAAGGAAAAAATGAAAGGGGAGGCCGGCGCAGCTAATACTTTTGCTGAGATTGTGCAAAATACGTATGGTTGGAATGTCATGAAACCTCAGGCTGTTGATAAGGAAATGTGGAATGAGATATATGATGTGTATGTAAAGGATAAATTTAACTTGGGAGTGCAGGATTATTTTGAAAAGCAGAACCCTGCCGCTTTGGAAGAAATGACTGCGGTAATGATGGAAACTATCCGTAAAGGAATGTGGCAGGCTAGCGGGCAACAGATAGCGGATATTGCCAAACTACATACCGATTTGGTGAATAAATATAAACCGTCTTGTTCTGGTTTTGTTTGTGATAATGCTAAATTACGTCAGTTCATAGCTTCTAAAACGGATGCACAGACTGCATCCCGGTATAAGGAAAACATCAGTCAGATACGTGAAGTTGCTGCTTCAAAAGAGCAAAAGGGTATGGTGATGAAAAAAGAAGAGATGAATACAGTCGGTACGGAACAACAGACGAATACGGTAAGCAATACTGTTGTTTGTGTTGTAGTGGTGGCTGCAGTTCTTGTTTTAATTGTATTGGTGCGTTGTCGCCGTAAAAAAATGCAGGAATAACAGGCTATGGAAACAGTTGTAGTTGTTCTTATGATATTGGTCTGTTTCAATTTTATGATGAAACAGACATTTCGTAAACGAGGATCGGTTGCAGCAATAGCTGTTGTAGCCACCCTCTTTGTGGGACTGATGTGGCCATATGCTATTCAGCAGTCTAAGACACAGATTGCTGATTGGTTGGCAAATGTCCAATTGATGCTTGACACTTCGGTGGTGCTTACAGTGGAAGTTGCCTTACAGATGGCTTTTTGTATGTTGGCTGTTCATGTGCTTACTACAGGGCCTGTTAAGAAACGTACTCTTTGGGCTTACCGTGCTTTACGTTGGTTTCCGGGGATTTTGATATTTCCTGTCTTGTTTAGCGGATTGGTATATCTTATCTTCTCTTTTCCGGGTGTTTCCTTTTCTCTTGTCGCATGGAGTATGGCGGCAGGTGTATTGATATTGATTTCTGCAGGCACATTGTTTCTTCGTTATCTTTTGCCGGAAAAGGAATTACGGTTGGAGCTATTGTTCCTCACTAATGCATTGACCGCCATATTGGGAATTATTGCTACTGTAAATGGTCGTACCGCCGTAACAGGTGTAAGCGAGGTGGATTGGGGGGCATTGACCGGCTTGATAATTATGCTGGCAGGTGGAGGACTCATTGGATTGGTTATATATAAATATAGACGAATAAAAACAAACATTTAAAACTTACTGACATTATGAATCTTATATCAGACATTCTGTTTTGGATTTCGAACGGACTTTTAGTCCCTGTTGTTGTATTGCTTATTATTCTTTTCATCCGTTCGCTATTATTGATAGGCAGTTTTTTCGGGCAGTATCTGGCTATTCGGCGTACGGATGCGTTGTTGCGTCAACAGCTTGATACACTGACTATAGATACTTTGCCCGAATTGGAAGGCAAACTTCCTGTGAAGTCGAACTCGTTGGTCATTGCGTATATCCGTCGGGTGTTGGAGTCAAAAGACCGTCCGGCACATGTGCAGCGCCTGTTGGCTGATTTTGAAATTACTGCTGATAAGGATTTGGCTATTTCAAAAACATTGACCAAGATGGGACCGATGCTTGGATTGATGGGTACATTGATTCCAATGGGACCTGCTTTGGTGGGACTTTCTACTGGTGATATCGCTTCTATGGCGTATAATATGCAGGTCGCTTTTGCTACGACTGTAGTTGGTCTGTTTTCTAGTGCTATCGGTTTCATAACCCAGCAGGTGAAGCAACGCTGGTATTTACAGGATATGACTAATCTGGAATTCCTTTCTGAATTGCTCACTGAAAAACGTACAGCTTGAGATGAAACGTAATTTATTAAGAAAAGAGGAGGATAGTGACCCGATGAGCGTGGTCAGCAATCTGTTTGATGTGGCGATGGTGTTTGCTGTAGCGTTAATGGTGGCCTTGGTTACCCGTTATAATATGACTGAAATGTTTAGTCAGGAAGATTTTACGATGGTGAAGAATCCGGGTAAGGAAAACATGGAAATCATAACCAAGGAAGGGCAGAAGATTAACCGTTATACCCCTTCTGAGGATCAGGATGTCAAAAGCGGCAAGAAAGGAAAAAAGGTGGGTATTGCCTATGAATTGGATAATGGAGAAATCATTTATATACCCGAAGAATAAACTTGTATAAAGGAAAGGGAGGATAAAGTTAAAACTAGAACTTGCCATTTTATATAGCCGAACAGAATTTATTTGAGAAATATAGGGCAAATAAAGTAACTTGACTTCGTGAGCCAAGTAAGTTAAGTGAAAGTGTCAAGTAAGTTAAGTTACTTGCCCAATGCACTTAAGTTACTTTTGAAGCTATCGGGGATTCATCCATCCTATTT
>PPYE01293793.1_pt1 | contig 15997 bp, 13 predicted proteins | sample 1559881 | NCBI WGS metagenome assembly PPYE01 (sample SAMN08240022, study PRJNA423297) | Human gut metagenome, whole genome shotgun sequencing project. | reverse complement strand
GCTGTACTCCGTGCAGTGCTTCGTCATGGCGGGCTTTGCCGAGAAGCTCAACCTTTCGCTGCGCCGGAGCATTGCCGAGAAGCTCAGCCGCCTGCCGCTGAAGTTCTACGACGGCCACAAGCCCGGTGAGGTGGTGAGCCGTGCCACGAACGACCTGGACAAGATGTCCGAGGTGCTGCAGACCGGTCTGCTCAAGCTCATGAGCGCGGTGGGCACGATCATCGGCGCGCTCTACATGATGCTGCGCTACAGCGTGCTGCTCACGGCGATCTTCTTGGTGTTCGCCTTTGTGTCGACCCTCATTACCAAGGGCGTGTCCAAGTGGACGCTCAAGCTCGCCGCCGAGCGCCAGCGTTATGTGGGCGAGCTCACCGCGACGGTGGAGGAGGCCTACTCGGGGCGCCTCATCATCAAGAGCTTCAACCGCGAGGGGTCGAGCTCGCAGAGGGTGCACGAGCTGTCTGACAAGCTCGCTCGTGCCAGCCGTCGCGCGGACTTTGCCACCAATGCCATCAGCCCGCTGATCCGTTTCATCATCCGCCTGGCCCAGGTGCTGATTGCCGTAGTGGCGGGCGGCATGCTCGTGGGCGGCCAGATCACCATCGGCGTGTTCCAGGCGTTCTTCCAGTACATCCACCAGGCATCCGAGCCGCTCACGCAGCTGTCCTTCACCATCAACACGCTGCAGAACGCGCTCGCCAGCGTCGAGCGCGTGTTCGACATTCTCGACGAAGAGGAGGTCGAGCCCGACCCGCTGCCCGAGGTCGCCGCGAAGCTTCCCGCCGCCGTGGAAGGGCGCGTGGACTTTAGCCGTGTGCGCTTTGGATACAATCCGGAAAAGCCGCTTATGCGCGATGTGACGTTCCATGTGAAACCCGGGCAGAAGGTTGCCATCGTGGGTGCCACCGGCGCCGGCAAGACCACGCTCATCAATCTGCTTATGCGTTTTTACGAAATCGGCGGGGGCTCGATCGAGCTCGACGGTGTGGATACCCATGCGATGGCCCGCCCGGACCTGCGCGCGAACTTTGGCATGGTGCTGCAGGATGCATGGCTGTTCGACGGGACGATCGCCGAGAACATCGCCTATGGCCGTCCCGATGCCACTCGCGAGGAAATCGTGCGTGCGGCCGAGATGGCGCATGTGGACCACTTTGTTCGCACGATGCCGCAGGGCTACGACACGCATATCGAAAACGATGCCGAGACCATCAGCCAGGGCCAGCGTCAGCTGCTCACCATCGCGCGCGTGATTCTGTGCAACCCTGCGATCCTCATTTTGGATGAGGCGACGTCGAGCGTGGACACGCGTACGGAGCGCGACATCGTGCAGGCGATGGAGACGCTCATGCACGGGCGCACCAGCTTTGTGATCGCGCATCGCCTGAGCACCATCGTGGACGCCGATCTGATCTTGCACATGCGCGCCGGCACCATCATCGAGCAGGGCACCCATGAGGAGCTGCTCGCGGAGAACGGTCCCTACGCCGATCTCTACCGGAGCCAGTTCGCCTAGGCCCTCCGCCCCGCCCATGTCTCAATTGGGGGCAGGCACAAATTGAGACATTCGGCGCGTCGCAGGTCGCGCGGACACGCTTATAGAGACGTCTCAATATGTGCCTGTCCCCAATTGAGACGCGGCCAAGTGACAGGTGTCATTCAAGGCCCCCGGGATGCCGTTCACCGAGTGGTATCCCGGTGGCCTTTGTATGTGTTGCGTAATGAAACGATTTGCGAATATATGCATGAACATGGATATCTAGCTGCGGAAATAAGGATTCTATTAACAATGAAATTAAATAAAAGACCCATCTAGCTGCGAATATGCACTATTTCCGCAGTTCGACGAAGGGTTGTTTAACGCAGGCGAGCGGCATACCATTACATATGTTGTGTTCAAAACGTGTAGCAACAAAGGAGGTTGTGTGATGGTAAGTATCGTTTTGGCAAGCCACGGTGACTTGGCAGAGGGTCTGAAGATGACCGGTTCGATGGTCTTCGGCGATCAGCCCAACGTCGCCACGGTTTCCCTCATGCCGAGCATGGGTCCGGACGACTTCCGCCAGAAGGTGGAAGAGGCGGTCGCTTCCTTCGACGATCCCGAGGACGTCTTGTTCCTCGTCGATCTGTGGGGCGGCACCCCCTTCAACCAGATCAGCGGTCTGTTCGACGCCCATCCCAGTTGGGCGATCCTGACTGGTGTGAACCTGCCGATGCTTGTCGAGGTGTACACCGCTCGCTTCGACGCATCCAAGACGGCCCACGATATCGCCAAGCACGTCATTTCCGAGGCCCGCGCCGGCGTTCGCGTCAAGCCCGAGTCTCTCGAGCCTGTGGAGGCCAAGCCCGCGGCAGCCTCGGCGCCGGCCGCCCATCAGGGTGCCATCCCCGAGGGCACGGTCCTCGGCGACGGCCACATCAAGTTCGTGCTCGCCCGTGTCGATACCCGTCTGCTCCACGGTCAGGTGGCAACCACGTGGACCAAGATGACCAGCCCCGATCGCATCATCGTCGTGTCCGACGCCGTCTCTCACGATGACCTGCGCAAGTCTATGATCATGGAGGCCGCGCCTCCCGGAGTTAAGGCCCACGTCGTCCCGGTCCAGAAGATGATCGAGGTCGCCAAGGACCCGCGTTTCGGCGCCACCAAGGCCATGCTCCTGTTCGAGACCCCGCAGGACCTGCTCCGCGCGGTCGAGGGCGGCGTGGACATCAAGGAGGTCAACCTCGGCTCGATGGCCCACTCCGTGGGCAAGGTCGTCGTGACCAACGCCATCGCCATGGATAACGACGATGTCGAGACGCTCGAGAAGCTCGCCGCCCGCGGCATCACCTTCGATATCCGCAAGGTCCCGGCCGATTCCGCCGAGTCCTTCGACGCGATGATCAAGAAGGCCAAGTCCGAGCTGGCCGCCCAGTAAAGGAGGGAATATGTCAGCACTTTCGATCGTTTTGATCGCCATCATCGCGCTGCTGGCCGGTATGGAGGGTATTCTGGACGAGTTCCAGTTCCACCAGCCGCTCGTGGCCTGCACGCTCATCGGTCTCGTGTCCGGCCACCTGCAGGAGGGCGTCATGCTCGGCGGCTCCCTGCAGATGATCGCCCTCGGTTGGGCGAACGTCGGCGCCGCCGTCGCGCCCGATGCGGCCCTGGCCTCCGTTGCGTCCGCCATCATCATGGTGCTCGCGCTCGACGGTGGTACGGCCGACTCCCAGACCGCCATCACCACCTCCATCGCTCTCGCCGTGCCGCTGTCCGTGGCTGGCCTGTTCCTGACGATGATTTGCCGCACGCTCGCCATCCCCATAGTTCACGCCATGGATGCCGCCGCCGAGAAGGGCGACTTCAAGGGCATTGAGATGTGGCAGATCCTGGCTATCCTCATGCAGGGTGCCCGCATCGCTATCCCGGCTGTGGCCCTGTGCTTCGTCTCGCCCGAGATTGTGACTAACGCGCTCAACATGATGCCCGCATGGCTGTCCGGCGGCATGGCCGTCGGCGGTGGCATGGTCGCTGCCGTCGGTTACGCCATGGTCATCAACATGATGGCGACCAAGGAGGTCTGGCCGTTCTTCGCGCTCGGCTTCGTCTTCGCCGCTATCAATCAGCTCACGCTCATCGCCCTCGGCGTCATCGGCGTGTCCCTCGCCCTGCTGTACCTCGGCCTCAAGGACCTGGCCAAGAACAGCGGCGGCTCTGCCGGTACCGGCGATCCGCTCGGCGACATCCTGAACGATTACGAGTAAGGAAGGGAGGACGTACATCATGGCAGAGAACAAGGTTCAGCTTTCCAAGTCCGACCGCATGTCGGTGTGCATGCGTCATCAGTTCCTGCAGGGCTCGTGGAACTACGAGCGCATGCAGAACGGCGGCTGGTGCTTCGCTATGATCCCCGCGATCAAGAAGCTCTACTCCAACAAGGAGGACCAGATTGCGGCGCTCAAGCGTCACATGGAGTTCTATAACACGCATCCGTACGTGTCCGCTCCCGTCATCGGCGTCACCCTCGCTCTTGAGGAGGACCGCGCCAACGGCGCTCAGGTCGAGGACGCTGCGATCCAGGGCGTGAAGGTCGGTATGATGGGCCCGCTGGCCGGTGTCGGCGACCCCGTCTTCTGGTTCACCCTTCGCCCGATCCTCGGCGCGCTCGGCGCTTCCCTGGCCCTCGGTGGCTCCATCATGGGTCCGCTGCTGTTCTTCTTTGCGTGGAACATCATCCGCATCGCGTTCCTTTGGTACACCCAGGAGTTCGGCTACAAGGTTGGCACCTCCATCACCAAGGACCTCTCTGGCGGTCTGATGGGCAAGATCACCGAGGGTGCCTCCATTCTGGGCATGTTCATCATCGGCGCGCTCGTGCAGCGCTGGGTGAGCATCTCCTTCACCCCGGTCGTCTCCACGGTTCAGCAGTCCCCCGGCGCCTACATCGATTGGGCGAGCCTGCCCGCGGGTACTGAGGGCATCCATCAGGCCCTGAGCCAGTACGCAGCGCTCGGTCCCACCGGCCTCGAGGTCGCCAAGGTGACCACGCTCCAGGCCAATCTCGACCAGCTGATCCCCGGCCTTGCCGCCGTGGGCCTCACGCTCCTGTGCTGCAAGCTGCTTAAGAAGAAGGTCTCCCCGATCGTCATCATCATCGCCCTGTTCGCCGTGGGTATCGTTGCCCGCCTGCTCGGCATCATGTAAGACGCTTCGGTATCAAGCGCACTCAGGCGCTTGAGCCTCGAGCCGCGCCGCTGCCATGGTTCGCCATTCGCAGCGGCGCGGCTTTTCCGTACTTGCGGGCGTTCCCGCCGCGGTCGTATAGTTCTTCAAGACCGCCTGGCGGGATTTCGACACACGCGCGTTTCCGGTTGAACATGCAGGAAACGCTTGAGGAGGATGCAGGGATGGCGCAATCGCAGAACAGCTCGGTCTACTACACGGAGAAGGCCACGTCGTTTCATGGGATGTCGACCTATGGTTCGGTGATGCTCGGCAACAATGCCTTCGAGTTCTATAACGAGAGAAACCCCGAGGACTTCATCCAGATCCCCTGGTCCGAGATCGATCACGTGGCGGCGTCGGTGCTGTTCGGCGGCAAAAAGATCTCGCGCTTCGCGATCTTCGTGAAGGGGAGCGAAAGCGGGTTCTCGTTCTCCACGAGGGATAATAAAGCCACGTTGCGCGCTATGCGCGAGCATGTGCCCGAAGACAAACTTTTGCGCTCTCTGAGCTTCTTTGACGTGATCAAACGCGGCGTGCTGTCACTGTTCCGCAAAAACCGCTAGAATATCCCATACGCGCTTTCGGATGCGTCGATGGGCTTTTTCGTCGAGCATGTTCCGATCGCGCAACCATGGCAATGCCTCCGTAGCTCAGGGGATAGAGCACCGCTCTCCTAAAGCGGGTGTCGTACGTTCGAATCGTATCGGGGGCACCATTAAAAACAGCAGGTCAGAGGTACTGTTCCTCTGGCCTGTTTTTATATCCATCCTTCATTTTTAAGGAATGAGAAGAAGGGTGAAAGATTGTCCGGTGAACAGGCGATCAAGTTGAAGGAGCTGCAAGGTGCGGTTCTCAGCGCGTTGATGATTGAGGCCCCGATTAATAATCGAAGGCTGCGGGAGGTGTTAGGCGACCCAGGGTGTCATTTTGCTTAGAGCCGAAGTCATTCGCCCCTTGAGAGTCTTGCGCCGGTATAAAACTGACGTTAATGATTTGTCCAAATATGACAGCATCGGTAGGATCGAGAACTTCTGCTGGCGAGCAACCTGATGTGGACAGGACAGCGCAAAGCCGTGTCGGCTTTCAAGGAGCCTGTCTTTTACCTGATATTTCCCGTGCACGCTTCTCTTTACGAGGGCACCCGTTGCCTATCGAATTCCCGTTTGCAGGCAATGGGGCTGCTGAGTTGTTACCCCACATTGCCGATCATTCTCGTTCAACTGTGCATGATGCGATGAGGTTCGCTCCTGTTTTCGCGATATTCGCGATGAGGACGTCTCCCATGTGTACGGGCGTATCTACGACTAAATCGCGCGCGGCATCCATCGCCGAGGGGATTGACCGGAGCGGGATTGGATTGTCCGTTCGAACGGGGACGAGACTGTCGTCCAGATTTGCGTCGGCGATTCTGACCGTCGTCGTGAGAGTGCGTTGGGGGTCAAGTGTCTCCTGCTTGCCATAAGTCTCGCCACGCGGGCAGCGGTTGCCCAGCACGAGCACGGCTGAGGTGTCGGGGTCCTTCCTGATGGTCAGCTGGCAGGAGCGGGGGCATGTGGCGCATGTCAGGGTTGGTGTCAACTTGTTTGAATTGTTCACATCGCGCCCCTCGCACGGTTCAAGGGAAATCTCGATGGAATTGGGGCCAGCTTGCAAGATGTCTGAGGGAATGACGATGCTTTCCATGGTATTCGGATGATATCTGCTTGTTTGTTGTTGCAGACAGGTTTTGCCGTTTGCGGCGATGGTGAGGGTTCCCGCCGCCAAGGGAGTGGTTGGACGGAATTGCACGATGCAGGCGCTTGTTTCATTAATGGTACTGGGGGTTACGCATCCGATATTCGTTCCGGCCTTGACCATGATTGCGCTTACTTCATTCCCCGAAGCCTTTCGTAAGGCGTGCGCTGCTGCGGCTGCGCCAGCCCTTGCGGCTTCAGCGGTTACGTTGTCGACAATATCATGGACATGCAGCGCATTGCCGCATGCAAAAAGGCCGTTCATGGTTGTCTCAAGGGATTGATCGACCAGCGGGCTCCTCGTTGCGGCGTCTATTTCCGCTCCGCAGCGCTCTGCGAGTTCGGTGTCGGGTATGAGGCCAACTGAAAGTATCAGGCCGTCGCATGGGATGATGCGCTCGGTGCCCGATGTGGGTCGCCCCTTTTCGTCAACGCTGTAGACTTCGACGGCCTTCACGCGATCGATGCCGAAGATATTGGTTACCGTGGTGGACAGATGGAGGGGGATATCGAAATCTTCAAGACAGGTCTTGATATTGCGCTCGAGCCCATTGGCATAAGGCTTGAGCTCGTAGACGCCCTCGACCGTCATGCCCTCAAGGGTGAGCCTGCGTGCCATGATGAGCCCAATGTCTCCCGATCCCAATATAACGAATCGCGAGCCGGGCTTAAGGTTCAGGCTGTTGATGTAATGCTGAGCAAGCCCAGCGGTGAAGATGCCGGCGGGGCGTGTGCCGGGGAGCTTGATCTCACCTCGCGTCCTTTCTCGGCACCCTGTTGCGAGCACGATTGAGCGGGCTGTAAGATGGAGCATTCCGTTGGGGCTCATCGCCGTCAGGCTCCATATCGCCGGCGTTTCGTCGCGAGTTAGGTCGGTCACCATGCTGTTCTTGAACACCTGAATATTGCTCGTGCTGATCTGATCGATGAATCGCTGTGCGTATTCGGGGCCAGTGAGCTCTTCTTTAAAGTGCTTGATGCCGAAGCCGCTGTGGATGCACTGCCGCAAAATGCCGCCAAGCTGATTGTCGCGTTCAAGAAGTGCCGTTGCTGCCCCATGTTCTCTGGCGGCGAGCGCGGCCGATAAACCCGCTGGTCCTCCGCCGATGACAATGACGTCGTACGCCTGATGCATTCAGATCACCGGTCCTATTTGACTGCGCCTTGGATAATGGTCGAATGGTTCTGCTCGAGAGGGATCTCGGTAATCGGGGTCCCCAGTTCTTGAGAAAGCAATGTGATGACCTTGCTCTGACAAAATCCGCTCTGACAGGGTCCCATGCCGGCTCGGCAGCGCCTTTTCACGCCTTCAACACTTCGCGCTCCAAGAGGAGCGTTAATCGCATTGATGACCTCTTGCTCGGGCACCATTTCGCATCGACAGACGATCCGTCCCCATGCGGGGTTCTCCGAGACGAGCTGATCTTGCTCGACAGCGCTGAGGGTATCAAAGTCGATAGGCGCCTCTCGTATGGGATTGAAGTCCCGTCTGAGTGCAAGGCGCAGTCCGGCATCCTTGAGGAGCTTGCAAACATATTCGGCGATTGCTGGGGCGCTTGCCACGCCTGGAGATTGGATTCCAATGGCGTTGATGAGGTGGTCTATCTTTTTCGATCGCTCGACGAGGAAGTCGTTTGTATTGGTGATGACTGCTCGGGTGCCGGCAAATTCTCTGATGAGGTGGCTTGTCTTGAGACTCGGCGCAAGCTTGCGTGCCCCCGAGAGCAGCTGCTCGATATCTTCGGCATAGCAGCTGGTGTCGTCTTTTTTGCGGTAGACTGCGGTGGATCCGACGATGACGTTCGCGTGAATGGTCTCAAGCACCACGACGCCCTTTGAGGTGGCGGAGGGAACTGGATAGATGGGCATGATTCCACTCACACCGCTATCCTTTGCGAACACAAGGATGTTGCCCTGTCTCCAGGACATTTCGATGTGCTCACCGCCTGCCATGTCGCATATCTCCGCCCCGTTTCCGCCAGCGGCGTTGACGATGTACCTTGCAGAGATAGTGCGTCCGGGTGTATCGATTTCAAAGAGTCCTGAACGTGAAGATATGCCGGTAACAGGTTCGTTGAAAAAGAACTCGGCGCCGTTTGCCTTGGCGTTTTCCGCGGTGGCAATTGCGACTTCGAATGGATCAACAATGCCGGTGTCCTTTGCCCACAGGGCGCAGGTTGCCTTCGGGGAGCTTAGTGGCTCGACTCTGCGAATATCGTCGCCCCTGAGGATTTCAAGGACTCCCGTACCGTTGAGCGCCCCATATTCTTTGAGCTTCATGAGATGTGCGAGATCCTGATCGTCAAAGCCGAGGACGAGAGAACCGGTGCGCTTGAATTTGAATCCGAGATCTTTTGAAAGTTGAGGGTATAGGGAGTTACCGCGTGCGTTGAGACGGGCCTTCATGGTGCCGGGGGTCGGATCGTACCCCGCATGGATGAGGCCGCCGTTTCCTTTTGTCGCCCCTGTTGCAATATCGTTGCCCGCCTCGATGACGGCTATCGAAAGGTCGTAGCGTGACAGCTCTCTGGAAATAGAGCAGCCCGTGATTCCGGCTCCAATAATAGCAACGTCAAATACACCCATGGAATCCTCCATTGAAATGGTTTCTCAATCAACAAGAATCAACAAAACCAAAAAGTAATCAATGGGATTTATAGGAGAATTTGTAAGTGGTTGTAAAACCGCCGTCAATGGTATGAGGATGAATTAAATACCCATATCTAGCTCGTTGGGGTTTAGTAGCGAAGGAGAGCCGTCAATTATCCGGCATCCCAACATCTCGGTTTCTTGATGCCATCGCGAGTCGAGAGGGTGACTGGTAACGATGGCGGTCAGCTCTTCAAAGCCGCTGATGCGCACGAATGACGTATGGTCGAATTTCGATTTGTCAGCAACGAGATAGTGCTTGTTCGACCTTGCGATCGCCTTTCTCCTGATGAGCGCCCATTGGTCGGTCGACTCGGTAACGCCATGCTCGAGTGAGAGGGTCCTGCAGGAAATGAACGCCTTGTCAAAGTAATAGTCGTCAAGGATGTTGCTTGCAATGTTTCCATAAAATGCCTGCTCGGCATGGGAAAATTCGCCGCCGATGCTGACGAGTCTAATATTGTTGATTGAGGAAAACAGGTTGATAATCATGAGGTTGTTTGTGGCAACAGTGACATGCATATCCCTGATTTCGCGTGCGATGTAGTAACAAGTGGTCGAATTGTCCAGGAAGAGCGTATCCCCGTTTTCGATGAGCGACCGGCATCGGCGCGCGATGGTCTGTTTCTCCTCGATATAGACAGTCTTTCGAAGGTCGGCGTCGACGAGGTTCTCGACACCCGATTGGACGAAGGCGCCGCCATATGTGCGCATGAGCACGCCCTCCTTTTCGAGGGCTTTCAAATCGCGCCGAATGGTCTCGTCAGTTACGGAGAAGCGCTCGGAAAGCGCAGAGACAGAGGCGCTCTTCTTTTCCAAAACGATTTGCCTGATGGCCTGTCTTCTTTCGGCGGCGAGCATGGCAGTCTCCTCTGCTGAACGGCTCACGATGGTTGGCTGAGCACTAAAATGCCACACCTTGGGGAAAGTTCAAAGAGGGAAGAAATCCGCCATTCAAGACACAAAATCTACCACTCAGCAATCAAAAACAAAACGGCATAAATTCATGTTGACACACGTAATACACAGAATAGAATCAAAACAAACCAACACAAACGCAAAAGAAACAAGATGGAGGCGTATTGTGGAATTTGATTCGGAGGAAAATGCGCGCATCGCTATCGTCGAGGCCGGCAAGGTTCTGTATGACCAGGGCTATGTTGTTTCGAATGACGGCAATATTAGCGTAAAGGTTTCGGAAAACACTATTGTGGTGACCCCCACTGGTGTCTCCAAGGGCTCAATGTCGGTTAGTGACATGGTGGTCATGGACCTTGATGGCAATGTGCTGTCTCAGGGGACTCGCGGCCCCAGCAGCGAGGTGAAGATGCACCTGCGCGTGTATCGGGAGGATCCCAAAGTCAACGCCGTTGTTCATGCTCATCCGATTTACGCGACTTCCTTTGCCGTTGCGGGCATCGCCCTCGATAAGCCGATAATGTCCGAGGCGGTGCTGCAGGTTGGCGCTGTTCCCGTTGCGCATTATGCAAAGCCCGGCACGCACGATGTTCCCGATAGCATCGCGCCCTACGTGAATGGTGGAGCAGCGGTTCTCTTGGCCAATCATGGCGCCCTTACCTGGGGCACGACGCTCGAGGAGGCTCTGGCTCGCATGGAGGTGGTGGAGAACTACGCGAAGGTGACCGCAACAGTTGCGTCTCTGGGCTCCTGCCGTCCGCTGAGCGATGACCAGGTTCAGGGTTTGGCCGATCTGCGCGAAGGTATGGGGTTGAGCCCGATCAGGCTTCCTCGCGGTGTTGATGTGCCTTGTAATGATGAAGATGCTGTTCCGGACACCGTTATCAAAGAGGGGGGACACAGCCTGCTGAGAAGGGATTTGGTGCGCGTTCATCGTTCGTATCCCGATCGTACGACCGCCCTTACTGAGATGGCCCAGTTGTTCGTCGATTGCGGCTCGGCAAAGCCGACGTATCCTCAGGCCATAGTTGATCGCGAGAAAGTGTATCCAACGGGGCTGCCAGCAGAGGCGTTCGACATCGCGATTTCGCACTGCGATGCCGATCAGGTCAATGAGGCAGCAATCGGCGTGACCGTTCTTGATGAGCCTGTTGAGTTTGAGATGATGGGCGGGATGGGTGTTGAGCCCCTTCATGTGCGCGTCATCTTCATGCTTGCAATCAAGGATCCGAAGGCGCAGGTCCCAACCCTGCAAAAGATGATGGCCGTGCTTCAAAACAAGGAGCTTCTCGAGGCTATTCGCGATGCTGAGACGGCAGATGGGGTTTACCGACTTCTGGACCCGCAGCTCGCTGAGTAAATAGCAAATAACAGCCGTAAGGGGATTCGGCTAAGGAAGAAAGGACAACTATGTCAACGAAGATTAGGATTCTCTCTGTGTGCGGTTCCGGAGTCGTGACGAGCCATATGGTCGCCAACAAACTCGTCGAAATGTTCGAGGACGAGGGCTATCAGGTCGACGCGGATGAGTGCAACCCTTCGGAGCTCGAGGGTTATCTGATGCGCGGTAGCTATGATTTCATCGCCTATTCGAGCCCGATCGGCGATGCCCATGGCGTTCCCGCATTTAGCGCCATGGGACTTATTACCGGCCTGGGCGAGGATGAATTCAAAGAAGATGCCCTTAAGGTCCTGCATGAGGCAGGCAAATAGAATCGGCTATATGGCTAGGTAATAGAAAGCGTCTTTGAAAGGGGAAGTCATGGAAGGCTTTCTTAGCGCATTGAATGCGTTCTTTACGACATTCCAGGCTGCGGTATTTGTTCCGGTTTTCATTTTCATCATCGCCCTCGCTATGGGCGTGAAACCGAAGAAGGCGTTCTTTTCCGCCCTGTCCGCCGGTGTCGGTTTGCAGGGTTTCCAGCTTGTGATTGGATCCTACAGCCCCATTCTGTCGCCGCTTGTCAACAACATGATTAATTCCGTCGGAATCAACCTTCCGATCGTCGACCTCGGCTGGCAGAATGCTTCGATCATCGGTTACTCGTATCAGGTCGGTATGATTTACATCGCGGTTGCGATTGCGCTGCAGGTCATCCTTTACCTCATTCGCTACACCTCGGTTTTCCAGGCTGGCGATCTTTGGAATAACTACAGCTACTTCCTGTGGGGTTCTTGCCTCTTCGTTTTGACGGGCAACTTCTGGCTCTCAATGGCCTGCATGATTGTTCAGCAGCTATTTACGCTTCTGTGCACCGAGATCATCGCAAAGCGTTGGTCCACCTACTACGGCTATCCCAACTGCACCATCGCCTCTATGCATACGGCGACCTGTGGAATTTTCGCTGTTCCTCTGAACATCCTCCTCGACAAGCTCGGTCTGTACAAGGTTAACGCCGATCCCGAGAGCCTGCGCAAGAAGCTCGGCTTCATCGGCGAGCCGATGACTCTTGGCTTGTTCCTCGGTCTTTTCATTGGCGTTGTCGGTAACTTTAACCGTCTTGGCGAACTTGCTGCTTGGGGCGAGATTACGACCTGCGGTATCGCCACCGCCGCCGTTATGGCTGTGTTCCCCAAGGTCTCCGGTATCTTTGCGGGATCCTTCTCCGCCATCACGGAGGCCGGTAAGAAGAAGATGAAGGCTGCCGGTAACAATGACCGTGAGTGGTATCTCGCAGTGAATGATGCAACTGGCTATGGTGAGGCTGCCACGCTTATCACCGGCATCCTTCTTATGCCGACCACGTTGCTCATTGCCTTTATCCTGCCGGGCAATCTCGTTCTCCCCATGCTCGATCTGGTTGCTATTCCCTACATCATTCAGCCCTTCGTCGCTTGCTCGAATGGCAACGTCCTGAAGTCCTTCATCGGCGGCCTTCTTTACATGATCGCCTGCCTGTACTTCTGCACGCTCACCGGATCGGCTTTCACTGAGGTTGCCGTCTCCACGGGTATCGGCCTGCAGGGCGCTGCAATGATTACCTCCTTCTGCATGCTCGGACACCCTGTTGCGGCCGTCATCTTCCTGGCATTCCTGAGCCAGAATCCCGTAATCATCGGTGCCGTCGTCGTCGTGTACATCGTGTCCTACATCCTCGTTCACAAGAACATGGACAGCATCCATGAGTTCATTGAGAACAGCGCGATCAATCACACGACCAAGAAGGCCGTTGTCGCGGAGTAATACGCTGCGCAAAAGCGACCTGTGGATGGGCGGGCGGCATCAGTTGGATGGCTGCCCGCCCCTTTTTTATCGATGCATGTGTTGAAGAGGAGGACTTACTAGCAATGGAGAAGATGGTTAAACAGGAGTTCAAGTCCCTGGTTCGAAAGGCCGGTATCCGTATGGTGGACAGCGGTCTCACTGTGTGCACTTGGGGAAATGTGAGTTATTGCGATAGGGACGCAGGCCTCGTATACATCACTCCGAGTGGCATGGACTATCACGAGCTCGTGAATGACGATATTTGCGTTTACTCTCTTGACGGGACTCATGTGGGCGGCACTCGGCGTCCTTCCATTGAGCTACAGATGCATCTCGGATGTTACAATTCCCGACCTGAGGTTTCGGCGGTGGTTCATACGCATCCGATCTACACGACGGTGTTCTCGTCTGTGGGGGAGGATATCCCAATTGATATTCACGATGAGGCCGCACAGGCTTTGGGTGATGCAATGCGCTGCGCTAAGTATGAGCTTCCAGGAACAAAGAGCCTCGCAGATGCTGTCGTTTGCGCTCTTGGGAAGACAGCGAACGCCGCTATGATGAGAAATCACGGTCTGGTGTGCATCGGGCAGAGTATGGATGACGCATTCAAAGTTGCGACGGTCGCCGAGATGGTGGCGGAGATTTATTGGAAAATCCGTGCCATGGGAGGTTCCTATATCCCCATTTCGCATGAAAACGTGATTGCCATGCAGGAATTCGTCAAGACGGGATATGGTCAGTATTAGTTCGAGACGGACGGGGGAGCGATGAACAAGAGTTACTCATATCAGTTCAAAGTCGATCCGCATACATTCCGGAAGGCGTTGTACTTCAACACGTTCGCTAAGCAGCGATTCCAATCACTTTTGGTTGGAACGATGTGGACGTTGGGTATTTGCCTGGCGGTTGCAAACCTGGTTTTCAAGGTTGAGATGTCCAACGTCATGCAAATGTGCTATATCGTCCTTTTAGTCACGATGCCCCTGCTCATGTTTTCGTGCGAGCGCAGTTACCGGCAGTATCGATCGACTTCTGCACGCGATAAGTTGCGTGTGATTGGCTTGAGTGACGATTGGGTTAAGCTTCAGGTAGTTGGTGGGGCGGATTCTGAAAAGCTCGAGTGGCGTATGGTCGCCGCTACATACGAGCTCGAAGATATGTTCATCATTTACCGTGACCTGAATCTGATGGTGATCCTTCCCAAAGATGCTGTTCCAGCAGATGAACAAGTGAAGCTTCGAGAACTGTTCTCCAGACAGCTGGGAAAGGCGTTTCATTCGCGTATGAAATAGTTTGCGCCCCTGATGCCCCCACGCAGCGACGCCCCGGTTCTTTCCGGGGCGTCGCTGCGTGTGCAATGCCGCGCGGGCCGAAGCGCCAAGGTCTCTTTGCATGGCTACACATCGGAGCCGGACACGTTTTTATGGGTTCGGCGTCGTAAGTTCTATGGTCGAGGAGGTTGGGATGCCAATGGCAACGGTGTCGATGGACGCAGTGCGTTGGAGCACGCCGATGTCTCACCCCCTCCTTCTTTCTTTTGAAGCCGATGTTCACCAGTCGGTAGCTATGATGTTATTTGCACGCGAATCTACGGAAGCACAGCAAGAAAAAATGGCCGCCATGCGCTCGTTCGCGTGGCGGCCATTTCTTGCGATCTGCTAGTCCTCGGTGTTGGCGTCGGTTCGCGCCTGCGTGGTGAGGGTGATCGTGGTGCCCTTGTCCAGCGATCCGGAGGCGGACTGGCTCACGATGATGCCGTCTGCCGGGCCGTTCACCACGACTTTGAAGCCGAGCGACTCGAGCTGCGGCTTGGCGTGGGAGGCGGAGTCGTTCACAAAGTTAGGTGCGTTGACCTTGGCGACCGGCTCGGGACCCTGGGACAGCACGATCTTGATGGTGGTGCCAGGCTTGACGCTGCCGCCGGGCTCGTAGCTGATCACAGAGCCGGCCGGAACGGTGGCGCTGTAGTCGGAGCTGAAGGTGTAGCTGAGCTTATCGCCGAGCGCCTCGATGGCCTGCTCCTTGGTCTTGCCGGTGAGGTTGGGCACGTCGATGGTGTCGGGGCCGGTGGACACCCAGTACTCGATGACGGTGCCCTCCTCAACAACCTCGCCGGTGTTTTTGCCCTGCTTGAAGACGGTGCCGGCCTCGGCCTCGTTGGACTCCTCGTGCGCCTGGCCCTTGAGGTTGGCGGCGGTGAGCAGAGCCTCGGCCTCATCGGCGGTCTTGCCGGTGATGTTAGGGACCTCGGTCTCCTTGACGGGGACGGGGCCCTTGGAGAGCGTCAGCGTGACCGTGGAGCCCTCGGGCGCCTCCTTGTTGCCATCGGGCGTCTGGTCGACGACGCGGCCCTCTTCGACCTCATCGTCATTCACGGCCTTGCCGTACTCGACGTTGAAGCCGGCGTTCTTGAGCGCGTCCTCGGCCTCTTCTTGCGTGTAGTCGATGACGTTGGGAACGATGACCATCTCGCCGGAACCGCCGAACAGGTTGCTGGCAAAGAAGACAGCGGCGGCGATTACCACGATGGCGCCGATCACGATGGCGGCGATTTTGGCGCCGTTGCCCTTCTTGGGCTCCTCGTAGTCGTTCTGGCCGCGCGAGGATGCGGGTGCGGCGACGCGCGGACCGGCGGTGGTGGAGCCGGGACCGGCAGCGCCTGCGGGGCGCACCATGGCCTGGGTGGCGTCACTCATCACGCGGGTCTCGGCACCGCCGACGCCCATGGGCGCGGCAATCACGCGTGTGGGCTCCGCCACGTCGACCGCGCGACCGGTGGCA
>PPYE01385972.1_pt1 | contig 15999 bp, 9 predicted proteins | sample 1559881 | NCBI WGS metagenome assembly PPYE01 (sample SAMN08240022, study PRJNA423297) | Human gut metagenome, whole genome shotgun sequencing project. | reverse complement strand
TAATCGCCTTCGTTCAGTTCGCAAAGACGGGTAGAGGAGAGCCCGACTTCCTGAACCACCAGTGTGATGGTTCCCTTTACCGGGTCGGCTTCCGCAATGGTAAGCGGCATACGTTCGCCTTTTTCGCCCACACGTACAATGACAAAGTGCCCTGCCTTACGTGATTTGGCAATCAATGGTGCTTCAATGACTAACTTAAAGACCTTTTCAGAAAAGTGTTCTTTGCTAATGATTTTATTCATTATCTAATAATTTTGTTGGTGTAATTACGCAATTACTGTCAGATTGATAGATTTTGCAAAGATAGGGGTTATTTGGTAATATCAAAAGAAGAATAGGGTAAAACTGCATGTTGTCACTGGATAACATTCCTTTGTCACTATAATTTGTTCACTTTCTACAGCCTGCCTACTTTTGAAATAAAAAATGAGGAAGAGTATGTATCGAAATGTTTTTTTAGGGGCAATTTTATTGAGTATGCCTTTGGTGGTTTGGTCGCAGCAGGATACGATTGCCGACCAGCGTTTGGAAGAAATTATGGTAACTGCTAAACTCCCGTTGGTAGAAATATCTGCCGGTAAAACAAGTTACCGGATGGATGCGTCAGTCACTCAAAGTACGGGAAGTCTTTATGATGTTCTTGCTTCCCTGCCGGGAGTCGTGATAGATTCCAATGGTAATATCTTGCTGAACGGACAAAGCGGTGCGACGATTCTGATGGATGGCAAGCCTACTTATCTTTCGGGAGATGAATTGATGAGTCTGTTGAAATCTACTCCTGCAACTAATGCTGATAAGATAGACTTGATAACCCAGCCTTCCGCACGCCACGATGCGGCGGGAAGCTCCGGGTTGATTGATATCCGTACAAGAAAAATCAGACTGCGCGGTGTGAATCTGGCCTTGAACGGCAATGGCAGTCTTGGACGGACGGGTAGCGGTTATGGAGGTGCCTCCATGAATATCCGGGAGAATAAGTTCAATCTTTATTTGAACTATTCGTATTATCAGGGGAAGGATGTCATAGACTTGTTTATCGACCGTGCGTTCGAACGGGATGGAGGAAGGATGATGCAGGACTCTTACCGGAAGCGTAGGAATTATTCGCACTATTTTCGTACCGGATGTGATTATTATCTCAATGAGCGGACAGTTTGGGGAGTCTCATTGGGTGGAAACTTTTCCCGGCAAAGGGAAAATGCAGGCATGTTTACGGAAATCCGAGAAACCGGAGTTGCGGGAAATACTTACAGCCATGCGGAGCAAAACCGGAATAATGTTTCTGCCGGAACCAGTATGGTGCACAAGCTGAAAAGAGAAGGGGGAGAACTCAGCGCTTCTTTTGATTATTTCCATTACTACCGTGTTGGAAACCAGTTGATGGATAGTTTTAAGCCCGATACATTGAAAGGGGATATGAAGGGAAATACCGACTTATATGTCGGACAGATAGATGCGGTTTATCCATTGAGTGAGGTTTGGAAGTTACAGGCCGGAGTCAAAACCTCATTTGTTACGATAGACAATACGGCAGGTTATATGCGTCCGTCGGTTTCCGGCTGGCTGCCGGATGGGGCACTTGGTTCCCGATTCGTATATGATGAGAATATCAATGCCTCTTATCTACAAGTCGGCTATGAGAAAGACCGCTTGAAAATCTCAGCGGGTCTAAGGTTGGAACATACCCATGTACACGGGGATTTTGGAGGAAATACACAACAGAAAGACTCTTCGTTTACAACGAATTACTTCCAATTGTTTCCTACTATTGCTTTGCAATACGGTTTGACTTCGGAACATCTGTTTCAGCTTTCGTATGGCAGGCGTATTACCCGCCCCAATTATGGTGATTTGAATCCTTTTACCTATATATTTGATGACTATACCCATGAAGGGGGAAATACGAAGCTGCATCCTTCTTTCTCTGATAATATAGAGTTGGGGTATGTGTATCGTGACTGGTTTCAGACAGTGCTCTTTTTCTCGCATACAGATGATGCTATCATGAAGAGCTATCGCGAACAGGAGGGGCGGCGTATCTATGTAATGCCCCAGAATCTGTCTTCCTATGTACAGACGGGTATGCGTGTACATGCCGCCAACCTCTCACCTGTTTCTTTTTGGAAGGTGAATCTGACCGCTATCGGTATTTATAATAATTATGGTTGGACGGAGCAAGGGCAGAAAATGAAAAACCGTATGTTTACCCCGATATTCGGCTGCATGAACCAGTTTGCTTTCACTTCCGTATGGTCGGCCGAACTTTCGGCAAATTATAATGGACGAATGGCCTACGGACAAGCCACAGTACATCCGGCGCTGGAAGTGAATGTCGGCATCCAAAAGAAGATGTTCCGTAACAGATGCACCGTTACCTTGTTTGCCAAGGATGTATTCAACACCAATTATCAAAAAGTAGATATTCAATCTCCCGGTGTGCAGGCGTTTGTTGACGAACGGCACAACAAACGTGTGCTGGGTATTGCTTTCGCCTGGCGTTTTCAAAAAGGCAGCGAGACAAAAGAAAGCAGAAGGAAAAAAGAAATAGATGAAACAAAAAGAGTAAATTTGTAACTGTTATGGGCAGACTGTGGAACAAGTGGCTGGTGCCGGCATTATTTGCCGTGATTCTTTTTCTGTGTATTCGTGTGGCGAATGATATTCCGAAACATGAATACTATTGGGAAAGTAATGAGTGGAATTTCATGCTGAAGGATATGCTTGTGGTACTCTTCATGTCTTATCCTATCTTTTTTCTATTGAAGTATTGGCTTCGTTTGTGCCGGAAGCGGAAGTTGGTATGGTGGCAGGAATACGGGGTAGTTGTCCTGACGGTTCCCGTCTGGTGTCTTCTGACGATGTGGGTCATCCGCTTTTTGATGGGGGTAAGTCTTGATTTATACGATGTGCCTGTTCCGGCCATAGTCAGTATGTTGCTTGGCGGCTTCTTTTATATATTCTTGCGTAATCAGATGATACAGAAGGAAAATGAAGCTCAACGCCTGCAGTTGGAGAAGATAAAAAATGACCAGCTCCAGACAGAACTGAAATTCCTTAAAGCGCAATATCATCCACACTTTCTTTTTAATGTACTCAATACGGTTTATTTTCAGATAGATGAGAATAATGAGGCTCCGCGGCATACTCTTGAGCAATTGTCCGATTTGCTTCGTTACCAATTATACAATGATGGGGAGAAAGTGCAAGTCCGTGTGGAAGTGGAATATCTGAAACAATACATCAGCCTATGTAAACTTCGTGCTACGAAGCGGCTGCAGTTGCAGGTGCATTTCGATGAAATGGAGGCGCAGGTTGAGATTTATCCATTGTTGTTTGTACCGTTGGTGGAGAATGCTTTCAAATATGTGGGAGGGAACTATTTTATAGCTATGGATATGTGTCTGAAAGAAGGCAAGTTGTGTTTTAGTATTGAAAATTCTATACCGGAACCATTAGTGCACCAGAAAGGAAAACATGGAATCGGCATAGAAAATCTGAGGCGCAGGCTGGAGCTGCTATATCCGGAGCGTCATACGCTGGACATAAATAGAGGAGATACTTTGTTTAGAGTAAAACTTGTGATAGAATTATAGGATGAAACAGGTAAAATGTGTAATAACCGATGACGAGCCTACTGCATGTGAAGGATTGCAACGCTATGTGGAAAAGGTGGATTTCCTTTCTTTAATGGGTGTATGTGAAGATACTATGCAGTTGAACACTCTTTTGCAGACTGAGCAGCCGGACTTGTTGTTTCTGGATATTGAAATGCCTTATCTTTCGGGGCTTGAACTCTTGGCATCTCTTGCCCATCCGCCTCATGTGATTATCACTTCCGCTTATGAGCAGTATGCATTGAAAGGTTATGAACTTGATGTTACGGACTATCTGTTGAAACCGATTTCGTTTGACCGGTTCCTGAAAGCGGTGAATAAAGTACATGGTCTTTTGCAGCAGGAGAAATGGCCGGATGAAGCTAATAATTTTATATTTGTCCGTTCAGACCGTCAGATGCATAAGGTGTTGTTTAAGGATATTCTGGTGGTGGAGGGGCTGGAAAATTACGTCTGTATTTATACGGAAAGCACAAAGCTGCTTGTACGTTCTACCATGAAGCGTATGATAGAGGCTCTTCCTGGTGGAGTATTTCAGCAAGTCCATAAATCATATCTGATAAATTTGGAAAAGATTGAGATGATAGATGGCAATCGGATTATAGTTGGGAGGCATACTGTTCCGGTGGCACGTAATTTCCGCGAGGAGGTGTTTGCACGTATTTTGAAGAATACTTTGTAGTTGCGCAGGAGAAGCTTGTCATGATAAAACTCCGGGCACGAATTACATGGATTTCACGTTTTTTGCTAACCGCAACTGTGAAATTCATGTAATTCGTGCCCGAAAGAAAGTGTCAAAGGCGTATTGCTGCACGTGACTATTATGGCCTTAGTCTATTATTTCAAATCCCGTATACGGAACCAATGCCTTTGGTATGCGGATTCCTTCTGGAGTCTGGTTGTTTTCCAGCAAGGCGGCAACAATGCGTGGCAGAGCGAGTGCGGAACCGTTCAGCGTATGGCAAAGCTCTGTTTTCTTTTCTGCCGTACGGTAGCGGCATTTCAGACGGTTGGCTTGATAAGTGTCAAAATTAGAGACGGAACTTACTTCCAGCCAGCGTTTCTGTGCTTCGGAATACACCTCAAAGTCAAAACAGAGGGCAGCCGTGAAGCTCATATCGCCACCGCAAAGGCGCAGGATGCGGTAGGGGAGTTCCAGCTTTTGAAGCAAACCTTCCACGTGGTCCAACATCTCCTGGTGGGATTGTTTGCTGTGTTCCGGTTTGTCGATGCGTACCAGTTCCACTTTGGAGAATTCGTGCAGGCGGTTCAAGCCACGTACGTCTTTCCCGTATGAACCGGCTTCACGGCGGAAACATTGTGTGTATGCACAGTTCTTGATGGGCAACTGCTTTTCGTCCAGAATCACATCACGGTAGATGTTGGTTACGGGGACTTCGGCGGTAGGAATCAAGTAGAGGTCGTCCACTTCGCAATGATACATTTGCCCTTCCTTGTCAGGCAGCTGTCCCGTGCCGTAGCCGGAAGCGGCGTTCACCACTGTGGGCGGCATTATTTCCGTATAGCCGGATTTGCGTGCTTCGTCCAGGAAGAAGTTGATGAGTGCGCGTTGCAGTTGTGCGCCTTTGCCTTTGTATACGGGGAAGCCGGCACCGGTAATCTTGACACCCAGGTCAAAGTCTATCAAGTCATATTTCTTGGCCAGTTCCCAGTGGGGCAGGGCGTCTTTGGGCAGCTCGGTTTCCATACCACCTATTTTCTCTACTACATTGTCGTCGGCACCTACGCCTTCAGGCACGCTGTCGTAGGGAACGTTGGGGATGGTATAAAGCAAAGTCTGCAAATCGTTGGCAGCCTGGTCCATATTGGCTTGCAAGTCCTTGTTGACTTCTTTCAGCTCGGCCACGCGGCTTTTGGCGGCTTCTGCTTCTTCTTTCTTGCCCTCCTTCATCAGTTGTCCGATGGATTTGGAGAGTGAGTTGGCTTCTGCCAGGTTTTTATCTAGGATGGTTTGATTGGCTTTTCTTTTGTCATTGAAGTCCAGCACTTGTGCAATGGTTTCTTTTGCATTCTTGAAGTGCTTCTTTTCCAGTCCGCGGAGAACCGCGTCGGTGTTTTCTGTAATTTGTTTGATGGTAAGCATATCTTATACTTGTTTTTATGTTATTCGGTTTTGTGAGTGCAAAGATATGGAAAAAACAAAGGAATTCAGTACCTCTTTGACGAACGATGATGTTACCTGCTTTGCAAGCTTCGCCACCAAATATCTTAACGCCTAATCTCTTGCTCTGTGATTCGCGGCCGTTCTTAGAACTACCGACACCTTTTTTATGTGCCATTTCTTCTTACTGTTTTAATTGATTAAGCTACTACTTCTGTAATTGTTAACTCTGTGAATTGTTGACGGTGACCGTTCAACTTACGATAACCTTTTCTTCTTTTCTTGTGGAAAACAAGAACTTTATCGCCTTTTACCATGTTTGATACGACCTGGCAAACAACCTTTGCACCCTCTACTGTGGGAGCACCTACGGTGATGTTGCCGTCTTTGTCTACCAAAAGAACCTTGTCAAACTCTACTGTTGCACCGTTTTCTGCATTCTGGATGTGGTGTACAAACAGCTTTTTGCCAGCTTCTGCTTTGAATTGCTGACCGTTGATTTCTACAATTGCGTACATTTCTTATATATAATGTATAAGTTAGCTCCGTCGGGTGGTCTCTAATCACTTAGAAAGCACTTGGTCGAACCCGGTGCGGAATAATCGGGCACAAAAGTACTCTTTTTATTCTAAATAGACAAATGTTCTTTTGCTTTTTTGTTCTTTTAATGCAGATTGTACTTTTAGATTATTGGAGAAAAACTGTTTCATCAAGGAGAAACAGTCCGTGTAGGGATGGTTTCTGTTACAAAATGAATTTCAGAACATAGATACCGGCCAGCATCAGCGCCATTACAAGACACGCGAATATGACGAGTAGCACAAGACTGTAAGTCAGCATGAGGATAGTGCGCCAAAAGCTTCTCCACCAGGTGCAGCGGTACAATTGTTTGTAATCCCAACAGAATAGGACGAAAATAAGCCATAAAGGCAGCTCATACAAATCGTCTACCTTTGCGTACCCGTTGAAAGGCAGCACGATGATGCTCAGCAGGAGTATCTGGCAAGCTATGTAGGCTTGTATGAACACATGCTCCGTGGTATTGTAGTTTAACTTATATTTCCGGCGTCGGAAGGCAAGTTGGGTGGCAAGTGCAAACAAAGGCAGTGTGGCAATGATGCGGAATGCCTTGTTTCCGTGTCCCCAGCTCTTCATCAGATTCCATACTTTCATTAGGAAAGGAGAGTTCTGGAAGACTTTTTCCAGTCTGTCTCCCACTTCCGAGGTGTCGTTTACAAATTCATCGATGAGGTCGCCATCATCGCTGTTCTGTTCGGATACCTGTGTGGCAGAAGTGGAGTCGTTCTTCTCTTCCAGTTTGTTCAAGCTTTTCTCCAGGCTTTTTATAGTGATGGCGAGGGCTCGCTTTTCCTCTTTGCTATAGGTTTTCTCCATCTTTTTGGTAAGCTTCTCTTTAGCGGCAATGATTTCTTCTTTGTCTGTCTGCTCTGTCTTTTCCGTCTTTTCTTTTTTGCTCAGAGCTTCCGGGTCTACCAGTTGTACAGCCATGATATAAAGGGCTGCAAGAATGAAGAGTGTCTGGAACGGGCGAAAATACTCTACACGCTTACCGCCGATGAAGTCTCTAATCATGTATCCCGGACGGTAGAGGAGTTCCAGAAGGGTACGTCCAAAGCCATTATCTATATTGAAGAAGCCTCCGGCAATGTTTTTAAGCGCGTTGCTCAACCGATAGCGTGGAGTGTTACGGCTTTGTCCGCAACGGTTACAGTAGTTGCCGGTATAGGTGGTGCCACAATTCAGGCAGGTGCAGGTTTCGTTGCCAGCGGGAGGAGTTTTTCTCCCTTGTATCAGCTTGATGTGAAATGCGCGTAAGCGTACTGCGCAGGGGTGCCACCATGAGTCGATGAAAGTTTTTGCTTTGTTGGGTAGTATCCTTCTTTTTTGGAGGATACCCCACAATGTCAGTATGAAAACAACCGGGAAGAAGTTGCTGTCGTCGGTCATGTCCAGCTCTTCAATAGCCAGCCAGAAGAGTGTCACTAGAAGGAGGATTTGCCAGACGCTTATCCTTTTCTGTTTCCGGGGAGAAGTGGCATGCGCGTTTTCCGGCCGGATGGGATTTTCAATCTTGAATATGGAAGGATACTCCTCCTGAACTGCCAGCAGTTCTTCCAAGGTGTTCATTATTTTCCGGTGTGGGTACTTCTCCAATTCTTTGGCAGTGGTTACTCCGTGGGTGACTCCAGCAAAGTCTACTCCGGCCGCTTGGGCTGTTTCCGCATCTACCGTGCTGTCGCCTATATAGAGGGTCTCGGCTTTGCTGACATGTAGCCGCTTAATGGCAAGGAGTAGCCCTTCGGGAGATGGCTTGGCGGCTTTCACGTCTTCACCACCCACGATGATGTCCATAAAATCTTCAGGAAAATGCTGGTCGAGGAGTTCCTTGATGCGGAATCGGTATTTGGTCGAGATGATTCCGATGCGGGCGCCGGAGTCCTTCAGTGCAGTCAGTACGGACTTGGTTTCCAGGAAAAGCACCGTGTTGACAGTCATATGCGTATCGGCCTCTTTTCGGTATTCTGCCTTGAATCCTGCCAGTTGTCCGGCATCTGTCACGCCGGTGAGGATGGAAAAAGAGTCTTCCAGAGTCTTGCCGATAGTACGTTTGATGTCGTCATCCGTCACCTCTGTATATCCGTGACGGGTCAGTACGTTGCGGAAACAAGTGACGATTCCGCGGGAAGAATCAGCAAGCGTATAATCAAAGTCGAAAAGATAGGTCGTGTAATTCATTGTGACTTTTTGTGACAAAGATAGTGTAAAGTATATTTTTACAAAATAAAAAAGAGGATTAATCGGAATTTTGTATTACTTTTGTTTGCATGAATTCTGTAGAAAAGTGACAAGATGTATAAGTGTTTTATCCGGTTAGGTTGTTATACTATACACGTTAACCCTATAATGTTATGAATTTGATAAAATCTTGTTGTTTGTTTGTGGTCTTTTCATCCTTTCTGGCATGCACCTCGCAGGTGTCGGATGTGAAGAGTGTGTCTTATACAGAGTTTGTGAATCCCTTTATCGGTACAGATTTTACTGGAAACACCTATCCGGGTGCCCAGGCGCCGTTTGGCATGGTGCAGCTCAGTCCTGACAACGGACTGCCGGGCTGGGACCGTATTTCCGGATATTTTTATCCGGACAGTACCATTACAGGCTTCAGCCATACCCATCTCTCCGGAACCGGCGCTGGTGACTTGTATGACATCTCTTTTATGCCGGTGACATTGCCTTATAAGGAGGCGGAAGCTCCGCTCGGCATTCACTCTTTGTTCTCTCATTCGGAAGAGTCGGCAAGCGCTGGATATTATCAGGTGCGTCTGAAAGATTATAATATAAATGTAGAGTTGACGGCCACCGAGCGTTGTGGCATTCAGCGGTATACTTTCCCAAAAGCCGATGCTGCCGTTTTCCTGAATTTGCGGAAAGCCATGAATTGGGATTTTACCAATGATTCTCACATAGAAGCCGTCGATTCGGTAACGGTGCAAGGTTACCGTTACTCTGACGGTTGGGCACGCGACCAGCGCCTCTACTTCCGTACACGTTTCTCCAAACCGTTTGCTGCGATGCAGCTCGATACAGCTGCCATAGAGAAAGAAGGCAAGCGGATAGGAACATCTGTCATTGCACGATTCGACTTTCAGACTAAGGAAGGAGAACAGATTCTTGTCAGTACTGCCATCTCCGGTGTAAGTATGGAAGGGGCGGCACGTAATCTAGCAGCAGAAGTACCTGATGATGATTTCGACAAATACCTGGCTGCTGTGCAGGATGATTGGAACGAACAATTGTCCCGGATAGAAATAAAATGCGATGACCGCGATGAGAAAGTCAAGTTCTATACAGCTTTATATCATTCGATGATTGCTCCTACCATTTACAGTGATGTGGACGGCGCCTATTACGGTCCCGACAAGCAAGTGCACCGGGTAGAGGGCTGGACAAATTACAGTACTTTCTCCTTGTGGGACACTTACCGTGCGGCTCATCCTCTCTATACTTTTATTGAGCCGGAACGGGTGAATGATATGGTGAAGTCCTTCCTCGCCTTCTTCGAACAGAACGGCCGCCTTCCCGTATGGAATTTTCAGGGGGGCGAGACAGATATGATGATAGGTTACCACTCTGTGCCGGTTATTGTAGATGCCTATCTGAAAGGTATTGGGGACTTCGATGCGAAAAAGGCCTTGGAGGCTTGTGTAGCTACTGCCAATATCGATTCCTATCGTGGCATTGGGTTATATAAGAAATATGGCTATGTTCCTTATAATGTGACAGATCAGTATAATTCGGAAAACTGGTCACTTTCTAAAACACTGGAATATGCATATGATGACTATTGTATAGCCCGTATGGCAGAGAAGCTGGGCGATAAGGAGGTTGCGGACGAGTTTTATAAGCGTTCCCGTAATTACCGGAATGTCTACAATCCGGTAAGTTCTTTCATGCAGCCCCGTGATGACAAGGGAGAGTTTATCCGGAACTTCTCGCCGGACGACTATACTCCGCACATCTGCGAGAGCAACGGCTGGCAATACTTCTGGTCTGTGCAGCAGGATATTGACGGTTTGATAGTTTTGACCGGAGGTAAGGAACGGTTTGCCCAGAAGCTGGACAGTATGTTTACTTACAATCCTTCTGCAGATGATGAGTTGCCTATTTTCAGCACCGGGATGATTGGCCAGTATGCGCATGGAAATGAGCCTAGCCATCACGTCATCTATCTGTTCAATGCTGTGGATCAACCTTGGAAAACCCAGAAATATGCAGCCCGGGTGATGCGTGAACTCTACCTGAACACTCCTGCCGGTTTGTGCGGCAACGAGGATTGCGGACAGATGTCCGCCTGGTATGTGTTCAGTGCGATGGGCTTTTATCCGGTAGACCCGGTTGGTGGAAAATATGAAATCGGTACCCCCCTATATCCGGAAATGAAGATGCACCTGCCCGGTGGAAAGACCTTTACGGTACTGGCGCCGGCGGTGAGCAAGGAAAATTGCTACATTCAATCTGTCAAACTCAACGGTAAGAACTATGACAAAAGTTATATTACGCATGAACAGATAATGGATGGAAGTGTTTTCGAATTTGAAATGGGGGATAAGCCAGGTCAGGCATGGTACAGTCCCCGATAACCGGCTAACATATGAATGAACATTTCGACTTGACATATAAATCCCTTTTCCGCAGGTATTATACCAACCTGCTGTTCTATGCCACACGCATTGTGGGGGAAGAAGATGCGGAAGATGTGGTACAGGATGTTTTCGTGGAGCTGTGGAAGCGGAAAGATACCATGAAGGTGGGAGAGCAGATTCAGGCTTTTCTGTATAGGGCGGTGTATACCCGTGCCTTGAACGTTCTGAAGCATCGGGACATTGTGAGTGGCTATGAGGCTGTCATGCTCGAAATCCATAAAAAGAGGGTTGAGTTCTATCAACCTGACAGCAATGATGTGGTGAAACGGATAGAGGATGCCGAACTCAGGAGGAAGCTGTCCGATGCCATCAATGAATTGCCGGACAAGTGCCGGATGGTATTCAAACTCAGCTATCTGCATGATATGAAGAATAAGGAGATAGCTGATACAATGGGAGTGTCATTGCGTACGGTGGAGGCCCACATGTACAAAGCTTTGAAGTTGCTGCGTGATAAACTGGGGTATCTGAACCTGATGTTGGCTCTGTTTTTCATCGGGAAAGTAAGTGTTTTTGCGAGCAGCGTTGTTTTATTATCATAATGAAGGAAAGAATGAATAAGTTGAATGAGGAGATATTGGCCAAATTCCTTATGGGTGAATGTACGGAAGATGAACTTCGTGAGGTGAACGCCTGGCTGGAAGAGTCGGGTGAGAATGCACGCGAATTGTTCAGGCTGGAGGAGATTTACCACTTGGGGAGACTGGGGGATACTTCGAATACACAAGACATAGAAAAGGCCGAAAAGCGATTGTTTAAAAGGCTGGAACAAGAGAAGACGAAACAATACAAGGTACGGAGGATGGTTGGGTGGATACGGTATGCGGCCGTATTTGTGGGCTTCTTCCTTTTGGGTACTTTCGGCTATCTTTTTTATCAGACTTATAGCCAGCCGGAAACATTACTGGCTGTCACCACTCATGATAAGATTAAGGAACTGAAACTGCCGGATGGAACCAAAGTCTGGCTGAATAAAAACACTACCCTGAAATATCCACATGAGTTTGCAGGGAAGGGAAGAAAGGTTTATCTGGAAGGAGAAGGATATTTTGAGGTGATGAGGAATCCGGAAAAACCGTTTGTCGTACAGAGTGAGGTCATGCAGGTCAGAGTATTGGGAACTGTTTTCAACCTCAAGTCTGACAAGGCTAAGATGTCTGCAGTAGCTACCCTTTTGAAAGGCGAAGTAGAGGTGAAAGGTAATCATGGCGAGGGTATGATTATCCTTGCCCCCGGACAGAAAGCCGAGCTGAACGGAATGACTAGGCGTCTGGTGGTGAAGCAGGTGGATACGGGAATCGAAAACTGGCACAATAATGAGTTTGTCTTTGAGAAGGCTGACCTATACACCATTGCGCGTACATTGGAGAATTCGTATGGGGTGAGGGTAATTCTGGCACCGAACATAGATGTAAGCAAGACTTACTCGGGTACACTGAAGAAAAAAGAGAGTGTAGGGGCTGTGCTGAATCTGATAAAGAATGCCATTCCATTGGAGTATAAAATTGTGGGGAACAGTGTTTTCCTCTCCTCAATGAAGTAGGAAGGCCGCACAAATTCGAGATATGACGAGAAGAATTTATTTAATACTAACAACTTTCTAATATTATGCGAAAATTAATCCTATTGTTTTTTTTTGTGAGCAGTGCTTTATGGCTGCATGCCAAAGACTTTACCCGGTATGTCAGTCCTCTTGTCGGCACGCAGTCTACTTTCGAGCTTTCCACCGGTAATACCTATCCTGCGATCGCACGTCCCTGGGGTATGAACTTCTGGACTCCTCAGACAGGTAAGATGGGTGACGGCTGGCAATACGTCTATACCGCGAACAAGATCCGTGGTTTCAAGCAGACACACCAGCCCAGTCCCTGGATTAACGACTACGGGCAGTTCTCCATTATGCCGGTGGTTGGCAAACCCGAGTTTGATGAAGAGAAGCGTGCAAGCTGGTTCTCCCACAAGGGCGAAGTGGCACTTCCTCATTATTATAAGGTGTATCTTGCCGAACACGATGTGGTTACCGAGTTCACCCCTACCGACCGTGCCGTATTGTTCCGTTTCACTTTCCCTGAAAATGATCATTCATACGTTGTTGTCGATGCCTTTGACAAGGGCTCTTATGTGAAGATACTTCCGGAGCAGAATCGTATTATCGGTTATACTACCCGTAACAGCGGTGGAGTTCCCGCGAACTTCAAGAACTATTTCGTGATAGAGTTCGACAAGCCCTTTACTTACAAGGCTTCTGTAGCCGATGGCGTCTTGAGCGAGAATAAGGTTGAGCAGGAAGCCGGACATGCCGGTGCTGTTATCGGTTTCAAAACCCGTAAGGGTGAAGTGGTACATGCCCGTGTAGCCTCCTCTTTCATCAGTTTTGAGCAGGCTGACCGTAACTTGAAGGAGCTTGGCAATGACAATTTGGAAACATTGGTTCAGAAAGGCCAGGATGCCTGGAACAAGGTGCTGGGCCGTATTGATGTGGAAGGCGGAACCCTTGACCAGTACCGTACTTTCTACTCATGTTTGTATCGTTCCTTGTTGTTCCCGCGTGCATTCTATGAACTGGATGAGGCGGGAAATCCGATTCATTACAGTCCCTACAATGGGCAAGTGTTGCCCGGCTATATGTATACGGATACCGGTTTCTGGGACACTTTCCGCTGTCTTTTCCCATTCCTCAACCTGATGTATCCGTCGGTGAACAGGCAGATTCAGGAAGGCCTTGTCAACACCTATAAGGAAAGCGGTTTCTTTCCCGAATGGGCAAGTCCGGGTCACCGTGGCTGTATGATTGGCAACAACTCTGCTTCCGTGCTGGCAGATGCCTATCTAAAAGGCGTGAAGGTGGAGGACGTGCAGACACTGTACGAAGGTCTCATCAGTGGTACTAAGAGTGTCCATCCCGAGGTTTCTTCCACGGGTCGCCTCGGCTATGAGTATTACAACAAGCTTGGTTATGTTCCCTACGATGTGAAAATCAACGAGAACACTGCCCGTACTTTGGAGTATGCTTATAATGACTGGTGCATCTACCGCATGGCAAAAGAACTGAACCGTCCGAAGAAGGAGCAGAAACTCTTTGCGGAACGTGCCATGAACTATAGGAATGTATTTGATAAGGAAAGCAAGCTGATGCGTGGTCGTAATCAAGACGGCCAGTTCCAGTCTCCTTTCTCTCCTTTGAAGTGGGGTGACGCCTTTACTGAAGGTAACAGCTGGCACTATTCCTGGTCTGTATTCCACGACCCTCAAGGTCTGATAGACCTGATGGGTGGAAAAGAGTCTTTCGTAGAGATGCTTGACTCTGTATTTATTGTCCCGCCCTTGTTCGATGACAGCTACTACGGCCAGGTAATCCATGAAATCCGTGAGATGACAGTGATGAATATGGGTAACTATGCCCATGGCAACCAGCCCATCCAGCACATGATTTACCTTTATAACTACGCCGGGGAACCTTGGAAGGCCCAATATTGGCTTCGTCAGGTAATGAACCGCATGTATACTGCCGGTCCCGACGGTTATTGCGGTGACGAGGACAACGGTCAGACTTCCGCGTGGTATGTCTTCTCTGCACTTGGTTTCTATCCGGTTTGCCCTGGTACGGACGAGTATGTATTGGGCGCCCCTCTGTTCCGTAAGGCTACCCTCCATTTCGAGAACGGTAAGTCCCTGACAATTGACGCTCCGGATAACTCACCGGAGAACATGTATATCGAGTCTCTCAAGGTGAACGGCGTGGATTATTCCAGGAATTATCTGACGCATGGCGATTTGCTGAATGGCGGTACCTTGAGGTTTGATATGGGCAGCCAGCCTAATATGAAGAGAGGTACGCAGCCGGAAGATTATCCTTATTCTTTCTCGAATGAACTGAAGAAGTAAAGAATAGTAATAATATAGTAAGAAAAGGGTTGCCTCGAAAATAAGTTGATATATCATTTTGTTATTTACTATCTGTATTATAGGTGTTTTTCTTGAATCAGGTGGAAATAATTATTTACTTCGTTAGTAATATTGAGCAAAATGAGGGCTTTATTAGTTTTGTTGTTCATGGCAGTTTCTATCCAGTGGGGCTTTGCCCAGTTAAACCTGAATGTGTCTCGCGGTACATTGGGGACAGTCATTGAACAAATCAAGTCTCAATCCAAGTATCAATTTTTTTATGACGACAAGCTGGCTGCGCTGTCAGTAGAAAACGTTAAAGTGAACAATGTATCCATTGAAGATGCTTTGAATGTTATTCTCAAGGGGAAGAACATTTCGTATAAAGTGGAGGACAACATCGTTTATCTTTCAGAAAAGACCGCTACTTCACAAGAAGGTAAGCAACAGGGGAAAGAGCGGACTATTACCGGAGTCGTATCAGATGATATGGGGCCTCTGATTGGTGTGAACGTATTGGTAAAAGGTACCAGCAATGGTTGTATTACAGACCTGGACGGTAACTTTACGTTGACCACTACAGAAGCGAATCCGGTACTTGTATTCTCTTATATCGGTTATAAGTCGCAGGAAATTTCGGCGACCGGTTCAGCTTCCATTAATGTACTGATGCAGAATGACACGCAGATGATTGAAGAAGTGGTGGTCACTGCCCTCGGTATCAAGCGATCGGAAAAGGCATTGTCCTACAATGTACAGCAGGTGAATACGGATGCCATTACTTCCAATAAAGACGCCAACTTTGTAAATTCATTGAGTGGCAAGGTAGCGGGTGTGAATATCAATGCTTCTTCATCCGGTGTGGGTGGCGTATCAAAGGTAGTGATGCGTGGTACGAAATCCATCATGCAGTCTTCCAATGCACTTTATGTTATTGACGGTGTGCCTATTTTCTCCGGACGTGGTACTGCCGGAGGTAAGGAGTTCGACTCTCAGGGTTCTTCAGAACCGATTGCCGACATCAACCCGGAAGACATCGAGTCTATGTCAGTCTTGACCGGTGCTGCCGCTGCCGCCTTGTATGGTTCGGAAGCTGCCAACGGTGCCATTGTCATTACTACAAAGAAAGGTAAAGAAGGTAAGGTGAGCCTTA
>PPYE01320761.1_pt1 | contig 16002 bp, 10 predicted proteins | sample 1559881 | NCBI WGS metagenome assembly PPYE01 (sample SAMN08240022, study PRJNA423297) | Human gut metagenome, whole genome shotgun sequencing project. | reverse complement strand
ATGGAATGGTTCCCCTTGGGGGAACAGGGTGTGTTTTCCCTGGACGAACCCTACACCCGCCACGGGGATGGCTATCACATGAAACGAACCACGGAATGCAATTCGGTCAGCGTTTTCAATCCCCGCCAGGGGGAACCTGTCGGCATGGGCCAGCATGGTATCGCCATCTCCCAAGGTCAGCCGTATCTGTTCGGAATGGTGGTAAAAACCCAGAACCCGGTAGAGTTTGCCGTTTCTTTAACGGACCGGGCGGGGAAGAAAGTCTATTGCCGCACCACATTCACAGGGGAGGGGGCTGATTGGACCCGTTTTGAAGTTGAACTTACCCCCCAGGCCGCGGATCCCGACGCTGACCTGCGAGTCAGCTGGGAAAAGGAAGGGCATGTCTGTGTTGGGGCCATCTCCCTGTTGCCCAAGGACCACTTCCACGGGATGCGCCGCGATGTGGTGGAAGCCATGAAGGAATTGGGCATCAAAGTGCTACGCTGGCCAGGCGGAAACTTCGCCGGGGAATTCAACTGGATGGACGGCCTTCTGCCTGTGGATATGCGCGCCCCCTTCCAGTCCTATTTGGGCCTGGAGACCCAGCCCCACACCATGGGTTACGATTACAGCGAGATCAACACCGACGACTTTATTGCCCTGTGCCGGGAGATCGGCGCCGAGCCGTTCATCACCATCAACCCCTGTTGGAATACTCCCGAGGAGAACGCCGCCTGGGTGGAGTACTGCAACGGTGACGCCTCCACCCCCTATGGGAAGCTCCGGGCCCAGCGAGGCCACCAAGAACCTTACAATGTGCAGCTTTGGTCCTTGGGCAACGAATTCGGCTACGGCCACATGGAGGGCGACAACACCCCCGGCGGGTACTGCCAGGTCGCCCTGGAAAACGGCAAGAAAATGCTGGAGGCCTCTCCCAACCTCAGCCTGTGCTCCTCGGGGCCCTATCCCAACAAGGAGTGGGTCGAGCTTTCCGCTAAGCCCCTTGGGGGAATCTCTCAGATGATTTCCCAGCACTATTACGGCTATGCTCCCCATTACACCAGCCTTGCCACCGTAGAGGAAGAGTATAACCGGTGCCTGGCCTCCGTCTCCCGAATGCGGGACCTGATCCACCAGTCTCGCCAGTGGCTGGAGCCTTCTACGCGCATCTCCATGGACGAGTGGAACGTGTGGTACGCTTGGTACCGCCCCTCCAGCGTCACCGACGGCATTTACGCCGCCCTGGCCCTACACATGTTGATGGAAGAAGCCGAGAAAAGCGGGATCGCCCTTGCGTGCCACTTCCAGGCGGTCAATGAGGGAATGTTGTGCGTGAAACCGGATCATGTGAGCCTGACGGCACAGGGCCAGGTGTTCTCCTGGATGAACCGTTGGCATATGGGTAACCGTCTGTGCTCCGCGTCTCAAGAGGCCGTTGTCACCGCGGACCGTGAGGGCCGGATGTCCGCCACCGTGGTCAACGCCGCGTTTCGCCGCGAAAAACCGGTGGACTTCTCCTCCTTTGGGCCTTGCAGCGAGGCGGTGCTTTTCTCCAGCGACACTGTGCTGCCGCCCTCCTCGTTCACCCAGGCAAATGTTTTGGGAGAGGTTGCGGCTGGCACTTTCCAGATGCCGCCCCACAGTGTGCTGTTTTTGCGGTTCCCCAGCATGAACTAAGCAAGAAAAGTCGGAAATGCAGAATAGAGTTTTGTTTTTTTACCAATAAAATTGATCAAGAAATTAATTTTGTAGGAATAAAAGAAAAATCTGTTTGTTTCCAGCAATATCCGAACGTGGTATCTTATAATCACTTCCATAAAGGAAGGCCCATTATTTTAGGGAGGAGTGAAAAAATGGCTGTACGTTACAATCCCAATCCCGCAAGAATTACAGAGCCGCTGTATCAAGTTAAGGAACTGGAAAAGTCTCCTCTGTATACAGTGCTCTGCGGCGGTAAAGAACTGACAGTGTATCACACCGATAGCTTCGACTATGTAATCCCGGTTGTGGACGACGATTCCCCGCTGGACTTCCAGGTGAACGTGTCCAAGAATTTCCAGAAGGCAGTTTTCCGTCCTGCCAAGACTAATGTCCAGGCCCAGATTTCCGGCCGGGAACTGCGGTTCCAGCTGAAAAAGCCCGGGAAAGTCACCCTGGAGTTGGACGATGATTTGAAGACCCCTCTGTTCATCCTGTGCACAAAGCGTGTCCCTAAGCCCGAAAAGGTGGATCATCTCTTTGAGAGCGGGAAAGTGTACAATGTCGGTACCTTGGAAGTTAAGGCGGGAGAGACCGTCTATCTGGAAGAGGGGAGCGTTGTCTGCGGCTGCGTGAGCGCTCTCTTCGCTCATGGCATGAAGATTCTGGGCAACGGTATTCTGAATGGCTGTGTGTGGCATCCGAAGGAGGAAAATGGCGAAGTCAGGCCCATGATCAGCTTGGTGTTTTGCAACGATGTGAAGATCCAGGGCATCACCATGGTGGATGGAGGGTCGTGGCATATGGTTCCCGGCGCCTGTCGGAACGTGGAGATTGAGGACGTGAACATCATGTCGCGGGTCTGCACCGGCGACGGCATCGATATTGTGGGCTGTGAAGATGTGACCCTGCGGAACTCTTTCATCCGCGCTTCGGATGACTGCGTGTGCATCAAGGCAGCAAGCTACCCCGACCCCGCCGCCAACCGGGACGTGAAGAACATTCTGGTGGAGCACTGTGTTCTGTGGAATGCCGAGCCTGGCAACGGTGTGGAGATTGGCTATGAAGTGCGCTGCGATGAGATCAGCGACATCACCTTCCGGGACCTGGATATTGTCCACTGCCAGCAGTCCGGCGGCGTGCTGACCATCCACAATGCGGACCGCGCCTACATCCACAACATCGTGTACGAGGATATCCGTGTGGAAGATGCCCAGGCAAAGTTTATCGATATTAAGGTGCTGGATTCCAAATATTCTCTGGACCGCAGCCGCGGCCGTGTGGAAGATATCTTTTTCCGCAATATTGAGATTCTTAACGGGGATTTTCCCGTCTCCATCATCCGTGGTTTTGAGATGCACACGGAGATGAGCTGGCCCCAGAATATCCACTTCGACAATGTAGTGGTCTTAGGCAAACAAATCAATTCCCCTAGTGACCTGCATATGGTGGTGGAGTTGTCCAACGACATTTGGTTTAACGGAAAGGTTTTCGTGAAAAGGAACCCCTCCTAATGGACGCGAAGGGTTTTCCGGTAGAAAGATAGGGGAGAAAAGGCAAAACATCAGGAGGTGACCCTCTTGATGTTTTGTCTTACTCAGGCAATTTGAGGATGATAGGAAAGGATGGACGCCATGTATACAGTTGTAATCATTGATGACGAGCCTTGGGCGCTGCAGGGTTTGGCAGAGATTATCGATTGGGAAGCGGCAGGTTTCTCCATCGAAGGGAAATTTACTAATTCGGAAGAAGCGTTCGCCTTTTTGTGCGAAAAGGAGCCCGATGTGGTCTTTACGGACGTCCGCATGCCCGGTTTCTCCGGGTTGGATCTCATCGAGATGTCCTATAGGAAAGGGTTGAAGTGCGAGTTTGTACTCATCAGCTCTTACGAGGACTTTGAAGCGGCACAGCGGGCAATCCGCTTGCAGGTGTGGGAGTATGTCCTCAAGCCCTACAATGCCTATGACATTCAAAACATCGCCAGGGTTCTGCTGCGCCATCTGGCGGATAAGCCCGGCTTGTCCCGCCTGGATTGGAACGCCTCCCCGGAGGAAATCCTGCGGGGTTCCGAAACGCTCCGCAAACGGATTGAGGGCTATCAGTCAGGGGTGCTGTACCTGTGTTCCCATCCCAGTGAATTGCCTGGAGGGGTTGCAGATGGGAAGTGTGTCCCGTTGCTGGTGAACGGGATGGGCAGCGCGTTTCTGGTTGTCTCCTCCGAGCCCCAGGAGGCATGGCCCGCCTTTTCAAGTGATGGAAGGAAGCAGTGGGGCGCCAGCCGGGAACATCGGAATATCATGGCCTCGCTGCCTAAAATGCTGCAGGAGGCGTGGTATTCCCTTTGGTGTGAGTTTTCCTACTCCAGCAAGGAGAATGTAGGGGAAATCCAGTTTTATCTCTGCAAGAACATGAAAGAGGAGTTGTCCCTTGGGAAATTAGCGGAACGCTTCCATTTTTCCGAGGCATATTTTTGCGTCCTGTTTAAAAAGGGGACTGGGATGTCGGTCATCCATTTTATCCAGTATGTGCGCGTCCATTACGGCGCCTACCTCATCCGGAATGAGCGGAAAAAGCTCCAAGAGGTATCCGAGCAGGTGGGCTTTGAAAATTACAGCTACTTTGGAAAGCTCTTTAAAAAATACATTGGGCAAACGCCAGAGAACTACCGGGGGGAGTCGCAGGGAAATTTGGGGATATAAAGGGAAACTGCGGTGTAGTGCTTCTCTTCCGATTGCAGCGTGAACTGGAACCTCTCGCCATAAAAAAGGTGGAGCCGGTGCAAAACATTGTTCAGGCCGATGTGGCTGTTTTGGAGCGGGTTCCTTTCCTGCCGACAGCGCTGGTCCAGCTCCCGCAGCTTGTCCGGGGAAATGCCAGTGCCGTTGTCGATGACAGAGAGGTTCAAAACCCCGTTCCCGTCTACCTGGGCCCGTATGAGAAGAATGCAGAACCCTCGTTTTTGGCTGAACCCGTGGGAAATCGAATTTTCCACCAACGGCTGCAGGACCATGGAAAGCATAGGGTAATTCAGCGCGTTGTCGTCTATCCTGAGGCGCAGCTCGTAACGTTGGGGCGTGCGGATGTCCATCACGTTGAAATAGCTTTGCACATGGTTCAGCTCATCCCGCAGGGGGACCACCAGGCTGCTGCGCAGACTGTAACGAAAGAGGCTTGCCAGGGAAGTCAGCATATTTTCCAGCACGGGGACCTTTGCGTGGTGGGCGATGCTCCGCGTGCTTTCCAGGGTGTTGAAGAGGAAATGGGGGCTGATTTGGTTTTTGTAAGAGTTAAATTGGGCCTGTTTCTGGGCGAGGGTCGTCTGATACAGCGTGTGGGACAGTTCTTGCTGCCGCCGGTTGGCCGATTCCAAAACCTCCAGCGTTTGGTTCACGCTTTGGGCCACATAGCGGAGGTCTTCCAGCTTGGGTAGCGATAACGACTTTTTTGTTCCCGCTTGGATGTCCTGTATATCCGTTACCATCTGTTTGACCGGGATGGAAAGATGGCGGAACAAAAGCCAGGTAGAGAACATAAGGCAGGCGCATGTGATAAGCAGAATCGCGGTGCCGATGTTCCGGGTTACGGCGCTGCGCTGCAGCAGGGGCTCAGTTGGCACAAGGTCTACAATGGACATGTCCAGATCTTCCAAAGAGATGGTGTGATAGGTGTAATCAACATCCCCCAGCCGCAGTCTCTTGTGCTGGGGATCTTTTCCCAGGGGGATTTCTCGCAAGGCGTAAACCTCTTCTTCCGTTGCCCAGGGGCTGATATGTATTACTTCGTCCTGATAGAAAAAGGCTTTTACCTCGCCTTGGTACTCCCCTGAGTAGGAGAGGTTTGCCAGCGCGTTGATGTCGATGGTGGCCATGCCAAAGGCGTAATGGCTGGAGGCATATCCAGGACGCAGGGTATTGTATACGGGGAAGCAGTAAACCAGCTGGGGCAGTTGCTGCCCCTCCTCTTCCGGCGGAATCGTCATGAAAGAGGGGAGGAACGGGGAGGACTGGTCTCGGGTGGCCTCGGCAAATTGCTGGTATTTGTACTTCCCGGTAGACCCAGAATAAAAGGTGTGGCCATAGGGGCTGGTAATAAGCAGTTCTGTGATGATCGGGGAAGTGTGCTTCAGATAATCTACCAGCTGGTTGCAGCCAGAGATGTTGTTCAGGTAGACAATGGGATTTTTATTGAACAAGATTTCCTGCATATTGGAAAAGTAGGCAAGCTGGATGACGCACTGCTCCACACCTTGAAATTGGGTATCCAACTGGGCCTCGATGCTTTGGGAAAAGCTCTCTAGGGAGCTTTCAAACTGACTTTTGGAGAAATGGTAGATGAAGAAGTAGTACAGCAGTGAAATGGCTATCAGGAAAAGCAGGACGATTGCCAGGCTGAGCTGGAGAAGGCGTTTTATGGAAAAGTGGAATCGAGCGGCCATGGCCAAAACTCCTTTTAGAAAAAGTTTGAGTACAATATTATAGTCCGGAGGGCGGCAAAAGTAAAGGAACAGGATTACGGAGTTTTCCTTTTATTGCGCCTCTTGGAGAAAATCACTAGATTCTTGTAAAGATCGCGCGTTTTTTTAAGAGAAGTTAATTTTGTTGGAGAAAAGCGAAAACCTGTTTCTGTTAAAGTGTGTGAAATCTCGGTACAATATCCCCATAGTTTTTGCTAATTTTTGAGAAAGAATTTGGCGAAAAATTCATAATGAGAGGACGGGGAAACATGAAAGCGAAAGCGGAAAAGAAAAAATCGTTATGGAGGGAAATATGGAAAAACAAAGCCGTTTACCTGATTATGCTGCCAGGTATCGCGTGGTTTATCCTATTTGCCTACGGGCCGATGTCTGGCTTGCAGTTGGCGTTTAAAACATACAGTATGAAGCTGGGGATTTGGGGCAGCCCATGGTGTGGGCTGGAAAATTTTGAGTATGTGTTCCGAGATCCTTCTTTTTTGAAATCAGTGGGCACTACCCTCTGGATTAACGCCGGCAGGCTCATCTTCCAGTTTCCCATCCCAGTGATTTTGGCATTGCTGATGAATGAGCTGCGACTAAAACGGTATAAAAAGGTTGTCCAGACAGTGCTGACTTTCCCCCAGTTCCTTTCTTGGGTTATTGTGGCCAGCATTGTAATCAACATCCTTTCTTACGATGGTTTGGTGAACAGCATCATCGCTGCAATGGGCGGTGAGACCGTGAACTTTACAGGGAACGCCAAATTATTTCAGCCACTGTTGTACATTACCGAAAATTGGAAGTCGGCCGGTTGGAGCGCCATCATTTATATGGCGGCAATTTCGGGAATTGATATGGATCAATATGAAGCGGCGGATTTGGACGGAGCCTCCCGGTTACAAAAGATCTTCCGTATTACCCTTCCCAATATTCTGCCTACTATTTCAGTGATGTTCGTATTGCAGATGGGCAGCTTGATGTCTGGCGGCTTCGACCAGATTTTCAACTTGTCCAACCCGGCAGTGAAAGACGTTTCCGAGATTTTGGATATGTATATTTACGACATTACCTTTGGCTCGACCCCCGACTTCAGTTTTTCCACAGCGGTCAGCTTTTTCCGCTCGGTGGTAAATTGTGCGTTCCTGGTGGCTGCAGACCGCGGTGCCAAGGCGTTGGGCGGAAGCGGTCTGTTCGGTTAAAGAAAGGAGGCTCCATAAGATGGCAAAAGTATATAAGAGAAAGCGTTTCGACGCGGTAGACGTTTTGGTGGTCACCCTGTTGACGCTGTGGATGCTGCTAATTATTATCCCCTTTGTCAATGCCATTGCCATTTCCTTTGCCACGCAAAAGGAATATGTGGACAACCCGCTGATGCTGTTCCCGTCCGAACCCACGCTGAAAAGTTATGAATTGCTCTTCAATGACTACCGGATTTGGACAGGCTTCCGGACTTCGTTCCTGATTGTGCTCATCGGCGTGCCTGCAAATATGCTGCTGACTACTGTGCTGGCCTATGGTACTAGCCGGGGAGATTACCCTGGAAAGAAGATTATCATCGGCGGCATCTTGTTCACCATGCTGTTCAATGGCGGTATCATCCCCCTGTACCTGCAAATGAAAGAGTTCCACTTGACGAATACCTTGTGGTCGGTGGTCCTGGCAGGCACCGTAAACGTATTCTACTTTGTGATTATGCGGAACTATTTCCAGTCCTTGCCGGAGTCCCTAATCGAATCAGCCCGGCTGGACGGTGCGGGGGAATGGCGCGTTTTAGGCCATATCATCCTGCCGCTTTCCAAACCGATCATCGCCACCTTGACCTTGTTCTACTTAGTGGACCGTTGGAACGAATGGTACAACGCTCTGATTTTTATCCGTGATACGGAAATGCAGCCATTGCAGCTGGTGCTGCGCTCCATCGTGATGAAGTCCAACATCGTCAACAACGTGACCAGCGCCGCAGCTATGGAGCAGATGCAGAATTTTGACATGGGCGTGAAAATGGCGGCGGTCATTGTAACGATCCTGCCTGTCATGTGTGTGTATCCCTTCCTGCAAAAACATTTCGCGCAGGGCGTGATGGTTGGCGCAGTGAAAGCGTAATAACGGGAAAGCCGGGTTTTGAAAAGGCCCCGGCGAGAAAAGGGAGGTGGTTGCCCAGAGAAAAGGGAAATAAACTGGTTAGTGCCAAAACAATGAAACTATGCAGACGAAAGGATGAAAAAAGTGAAAAAGAGCAAGAAATTGATTGCGGCGCTCTTGGCGTCTCTGATGGTGCTGAGCACGGCAGCTTGCAGCGATGGGGAAACCCAGAGCAGCTCCTCCCAGCAGAGCGGGACCAACAGTTCCGCCGCAGGGGAGACCTCTTCCGTCGAGACTTCTGACACCGGTGAGGAGGGCACTTATGACACCCATGTGGATCTCTCTTGGTACAAAGAGGGCATTACCGGCCACGAAATCAACTACGATGGGGACGCTTTTGGCCAGTTCTGGCAGGACAAGTTCAATGTGACCATCGACTTGACCGCTGCCACCATGGACGGCTCCGACTGGAGCGAACGCCTGCGTATCTGGATTAACTCCGGCGATATGCCTGATGTGGCTCACTGGGCCTTCAACTACGGCGAGCTGGCTGACTACGCTGCCCAGGACGCTGTCTATCGTTTCCCTGACGACTGGAAGGAACGTTGGCCCAACGCCGCTAAGACCCAGTCCTACGTTCCTGGTGCGGAGATTGCTGAGGAAAACCTAGGTGGCACCTATGTGTTGTTCCGTACAATTTTCGCTAATCACCGTCCTGCAGAACGGCTGAGTTATCACTGCCTGCTGTATATGCGGAAAGACTGGATGGAAGCCTGCGGCGTGGAAATCAAAGAGACTTACAGCCCCTCCGAGCTGGTGGAGATTGCGGAGAAGTTCCGCGACCAAGACCCCGGCGGGCTGGGAAGCCAGCTGGTACCCATCAGTATCCACACCTATGATATGCTGAAGCTCTATCCCGGCACCGACTTCACTCCTGCCATGGACGGCTACTACAAGGATGAAAACGGTCAGTTCCAGTGGGCACCCGCAGATGAGCGCACCCTGGAAAGTCTGAAAAAGTATCAGAACCTCTATACCAGCGGTTTGCTGGATCCCGAATTCTACACTCTGACCCGGTATGAAGGCACGGAAAAGTTCTATATTGGAGGCACTGCGGGCATCGTTTTGGATGACGGCATGGGCTACATGATCCAAAGCCGGATGGAAGACGGACTGCAAAAGAATCTGGGGCTGGATCCTGACGAAGTCATGCATATCGCCCAGCTGGTCGGTGAGGACGGGAAATATCACTACCGCGAGGACATGAACTTCTATGGCTCTATCATCTTCTCTCCCAACCTGACTGATGAAGAGTTTGAGAGAGCGATGGATATCCTGGATTTCTGCTCTACTGAGGAAGGCCAGGAGATCATCAACATGGGCTTTGAAGGCGAAGACTGGGAACTGGATGAAAACGGCGAGTATGTCAGCCTTCTTCCCAATGAGATCACCGGCAATGCCAGCTCTATTTTGGGCAGCAAATATCCTTCTGCCGATGTGTTCTTCGGAGGTATCATTGTGGGCGACGACTTCCAGTTCGTGACTCCCAACTACACTAAGGAGACCCGAGATATCATTTCTCATTTCTATGAGTTGCGGGATGAGCTCAGTGATGAAACTACCCTGCTTCCCAGGGAGTACGATTACGAGTTTTACAGTTCCCGTGCTAAGACTCAGGCCAACATGGATCTGTCTGGGGAGTATGCTCAGTTGATTCTGAAGGAAGGCGACCTGGAAACCAACTGGAAGAATTGGGTTGACGAGAAGATGCAGCTGGTACAGCCATTCCTTGATGAACTCAATCAACAATAAATCTCTTCTCATTCGCAGACGTATGTGATACAATCGTACCGTAGATAACGGAAAGGCAGAAGCCTGCCCTGACTGTGTGGGCTGGCTCCTGCCTTTTTCTTGAGAAGAGGAAAGGCGTGATGCAGGTGATAGAGACACAGTTGTATACGGGAGCTTATACAGGGGACCAACCTGGGGAGGGCGTGCGTTGCTGGAGGTTTGACGGCGCCGCTCTGCAGGAGACAGGAAAATACGGCGGGCTGCGGAATCCCTCCTATGTGCTGCCTGTGGGAAAACGCTTGTATGCAGTGGAGGAACTGCCAGACAGGGCAGGGGCCGCCTGTTTCTCTTTGGATGGAAACGGCGGACTTTCCGTTCTGTGGCAGAAAGAGGTCCCTGGGGCTGGGTTGTGCCACGCTGCAGTCGCAGGGGATAGCTTGTATGTCTCCGGGTACGCCGGAGGGACGCTAACGGCAGTGGATGCGGCTACCGGAAGACCTGCCTTTTACCGGGAATTTCAGGGGAGCGGCCCCAATGTGCTTCGGCAGGAGAAAGCTCACATTCATTCGTCCCTGACGTCCCCGGACGGCTCCAGGCTGCTGGTGGCCGATTTGGGTTCCGACAGGCTGTACCAATTTGTGCGGGACAGTCAAGGCTCGTTACGGCCCGACGAAGCCCAGCCCTGGTTTCAGATAGGGCCGGGGCAGGGGCCCCGGCATTTCGCATTCCACCCCAACGGGAAGTGGCTTTACCTGGTTACGGAATTGGACCGTTCGCTGCTGGTGTTCCGCTATGAAGCGAACTCCTTGCAGTTTGTGAAAGAATATTCCCTGCGGGAAAGCAGGGACCCGGAAAACTCCTTGGCAGCGGATATACACGTCACCCCAGATGGCAGGTTTCTGTATGTGTCTGTGCGTGGCCCCGGATGTCTGTGCGGGTTCCAAATCCAAGGGGACGGCGGGGAATTGGTGCCTATTGGCCGCTTTCCAGCAGGAGGCGTATGTCCCCGCAGCTTCCATATCAGCGCCGACGGCCGGTTTGTGGCAGTGGCAAACCAAGAGCCAGGGACGCTGGTGATATTCCCCAGGAAAGAGGAAAGCGGGCTGTTGGGCAGTGCGCTGTGCAGCGCAGATGTCCCTGATGTTTCCTGTGTGAAGTGGGAAGATTGTCCTTTTTGAAAACTCTTTTGTAGATGGGAGGAAACTTGTGTGGAAAGAAAAAAAGCAGTTGTGACCGGCGCTAGCCGTGGGATTGGAAAGGGGATTGCCCGGTGCCTGGCGCGGGAAGGATATGATCTGGCAATCTCCTACGCTACCCAACGGGAGGAGGCTCAAAACCTGGTCGAAGAGCTCCAGGTGCAGTATGGAGGGAAATACTTCTGCTTCCAGGCGTCCTTAGAGCAGGAGGGTGCCGGAGTAAAGCTGCTGGAGGAGAGCGTGAAAGCGTTGGGCGGCTTGGATCTGCTTGTGAACAACGCGGGCGTGACTCGGTTTGAGAATATCTTGGATTTGACGCCGGAGGTATTCAACCTGCTGTGGAACCTGGATTTCAAAAATTATATCTTGATGATGCAGGCTGCGGCAAAGTATATGGTGCAACACCAGGTGCGGGGCTGCCTGATAAATATCACCTCGTCCCGCGGGGAGCGGGCCTATGCGGGGGATTTCCTGTACGGCGGCCTGAAAGCAGGGCTGAACCGGGCGGTCCAGTCCATCGCCCTGGATTTGGCGCCTTACGGCATCCGTGCCAACAATGTGGCTCCTGGCGCCACCCGTGTCCGGGAGAGACTCCCAGGCGAGACGGATTTTTGGGACGAGTTGGGGCAGAAGATTCCCTTAGAGCGGTGCGGCACCCCGGAGGACATTGGGGAGGCAGTAGCCTTTTTGGCTTCGGAGAAAGCCTCCTATATCACAGGGGTTACCCTGCGGGTTGACGGCGGCCTGATTTTGCCCGGTATGCCAGAGCGGGTCTTGCCGGGAGAAGATTTGAACGGATGGAGCAAAGCCCATTCCCCGTTTGCCGAAGAAGTCCTGAAGGAAATTCACTAAAAAGAGAGGAGCTTGTGTAGTATGGTTACAATTCGGAACGTGAAAACGATCTTGACGGCCCCCCGGGACATTGATTTGGTGGTAGTCAAGGTAGAGACAAGCGAGCCAGGACTTTACGGCTTGGGCTGCGCTACCTTTACCCAGCGGTGGGCGGCTGTGGCCACGGCGGTGGAGGAGTATATGAAGCCCCTGCTGGTGGGACGGTGTGTCAACGATGTCGAGGACATCTGGCAGACAGCTATGGGCAGCTCCTATTGGCGCAACGGTCCCGTGCTCAACAACGCCATTTCCGGCGTGGATGAAGCGCTGTGGGATATCAAAGGCAAAATGGCGGGCATGCCGGTATACGATCTGCTGGGAGGAAAGTGCCGGGAAGCGGCGGCGGTTTACCGCCACACCGACGGCGCCACCCCAGAGGAGGTGGAAGAAAATGTCCGCCGGTATATGGAAGAGGGGTATCGATATCTGCGGTGCCAGATGGGAACCTACGGCGGACAGATGGGAAAAGGGAAACAGCGGATCATCTCCCCGGAAAACAGCAAACCCGGCGCCTACTACGATCCAGCTCAGTACTGCGCGGGGGTGGTGAGGCTGTTCAGCCATCTGCGCGACAAACTGGGATACGGCGTGGAACTGCTCCACGACATTCACGAGCGGCTCACCCCTGTCCAGGCGCTGGGGCTTGCCAAGCAGCTAGAGCCCTACCGTTTGTTTTTCTTGGAGGATGCCCTGCCGCCGGAGCAGGTAGAGTGGTTCGCACACTTCCGCAGCCAGGTGGCGGTTCCTATTGCCATGGGCGAGCTGTTCAACAATCCCTTGGAATGGAAAGAGCTGATTTCCAAGCGGCTGATTGATTATATCCGTGTCCATGTCAGCCAAATTGGAGGTTTGACCCCTGCACGGAAGCTGGCAGCCCTGTGTGAAGCTTTTGGCGTGCGCACTGCATGGCATGGGCCCGGCGATCTTTCCCCGGTGGGGGCCATGGCCCAGCTCCATCTGGACGTTGCCATCCCCAACTTCGGTATCCAGGAGTTTTCCGGGTTCTCACCCGAAGAGGAGGAAGTGTTTCCCGGCTGCCCGCAGGTGAAGAATGGATATCTGTATCCCAACGCGAAGCCGGGCTTCGGCATTGACATTGACGAGGAAAAGGCAAAGAAATATCCTTGTAAGTACCGCGAGCCAGGCTGGCTGCTGGCCCGCACCACCGACGGCACCGCTGTGCGTCCATAACGCGGGAGAAAGGGGAGTTTTGCAGTGAAAGAATATAGAGAGCATGGTGTGACTTACCTGTGGGACCCCACCTCTGAGCAGGGGGCGAAGGCCCTGCTGGTCTGCCTTGCCGCTGGTGACGAAGAGGCGCGGGCGAGCCTGGAACTTCTGACTCCGGCTGTTGCTGACGCTCATTTGGCGGTTCTGGCTCTGACGCCGCAAACGGAAGAAACCAACATAGGCGATTGCCTGTACGCGCTATCCCAGCGGGAGGACGTGGATGAAAGCAAGGTTTCCCTGCTGGGGACTGGAGCCGCCGCAGATTGGGTTTGGAAACTTGCCAGCCATTACCCTCTGTGGTTTAGTGGGGTTTGCGTCCTGGGTGGCCGCGGCGACCCCTACGAAGCCAGGGCAATGAAAGACATCCCGCTGCGAGTATACTTGACGGGGGATACCACTTCCGCGGAGCTGCCTGTGGGAGCGGACCAGTTGGTTATGGCAATCCTCTCTGCCGGAGGCAGCCGGGTAGAGACACGGCCTGCCCGGAGTCCGGACCCGCTGGGGCAGGCCGTTAAGGAGGACGGGGCCGTCCAATGGCTGCTGTGCCAGACCCGGAAAACGCAATTTCAGGTGATGTGGATAAAACCAGGGGTGTGGCGCATTGACGACTGGTTCTCCGCCTCCTGCTATCTGGTTGAGGGGCGGGAAAAAGCGTTGCTTATTGACACAGGCCTGGGAGAAGGGGATTTGGCTGGCTTGGCGACATCCCTCACCAACTTACCGGTGGAAGTGGCCATCACCCATCCCCACGGCGACCACATGCACTGGGTGGATGATTTTAGGCGTGTGTACCTGCATAAGGAGGATATCGCCCTGATGCAGGAAGAACCAGGAATTTTCCCCGCCACATTCCGCTGCCCAGGAAACACCCATACCCAGTTTGCTCCCATTGAGGAGGGCTCCAAGCTCGACTTGGGCGATGTAGAAGTGGAAGTGTGGGAACTGCCCGGCCATACCCCTCATTCCGTGATTTTTGTGGACCACACCCACAAGTGTGTTTTCACAGGGGACGCCATAGGGTCTGGCTACATCGTGCTGCTGATATGCCCAGAAGGGCAGGCGATGGAGCTAGTTGCACAGTATCGGGAAAGCCTGATGAAGATTGTGCCCCGGCTGCCCAGCTTGAAAGATTACGCCTGGCTGGGCGGCCATGGGATTCAAGAGAACAGCTGCGATCCCCGCCGCCAGCAAGACTATTTGGCGGGGGCTTCCCAGTATTTCAATCCTATCCGTCCGCAGGTGGTGCAGGATATGGTTCGCTTGTGCGACGATTTGCTCTCTGGGAAGATTCCATGGAAATCTGTGCAGGATTCGCCAGCACATTATTGCAGTGTTGGCTCTGCCGGAATTTTCTTCCGGTTCCTCTAAGCGACGTGAAACAAGTCTGAGAATTTTCGGTATCGGTTGGGAGAGTTTGATGATAGATAAATATGACATTTTTACGAGGACGGTTCCATAAAATCTCTCACGCCCAGGCAAGTGGCCGACCTGCTGGGCCATTCAACCTCACAGATCACCGAGTTGTACTACGTCAAAAAGGACACTTCTCGTCTACGTGGTATCACAGACGGCTTTAATTTGTAAACGCTATGCGGCAGGATGCACAAAAACCAGCCCCAAAATTTTGCAGCCAGAAAGCAGCGAAAAAGAGAAAAACGCACCCGGTTTGGACCGAAAAAGGCGAAACCGGGTGCGTTTTGGGTGCTGGAGAGGAAAACGGCGGTGTAAACCAGTTGATGGCGGATGCGAGGGGACAGCAGCGAATGCAACATAAGGTGGGAATTGATAGACCGTGTCCGGGTGAGCATAGGCACGAAAAAGCCCCAGACCATGCGGTTTTTGCAGGGCCTGGGGACAAGTGGATTGGCAGGGGCAGAAGGACTTGAACCCTCGGCACGCGGTTTTGGAGACCGCTGCTCTACCAACTGAGCTATACCCCTATTTCTTTGTTTCGTGCCTGATTATAGTATCATTTTGAGTCATTTCTGTCAAGAGTTGATTTGAAAAAATCATCGAAAACATAAAAGTTCTGGAAGAGGAAAAGGGGATTGATCCGTCTTACGGACGCTTTGCAGAATCATTGTACAAGGCGGCCACAGAGAATCGGCCTGTGGCCGGTAACGGGCAGTTGTATTGGCAGAAGGCCGCTTTTACAGGTTCAGAAGGACGAGGGCTGCTAAAATGATCCCTACGCCGGCAAGCTGCAGTTTGCTCAGTTTTTCCCGGAACAGCAGAAAGCTGAACAGGCTGATCACCACGATGGCGCCCACGCTGTAGGTGGGATAAGCCACAAAAGCGGGAAGCTCTGTCAAAGCGGCCAGCAGGAAACGGGCGGACATGAAGTTCGGCACCCCGACAGCTATGCCAAACAGCCAATCCTTCTTTTCGAGCCTTTTATGGCTGCGGAAGAGGGGAAAGAGGGTGAACAGACCGGCGGAAGCAAAAATACAGAATAAAAACAAGCCGTCGTCTGTGCGGCTGCCGGTTTGAGCAAAGATTTTCGACATGCTGTCGCTGGAGCCATTGAGCAGCAGCACCAGCAGCAGCGGTACGATGGGGAGCTTTGCCTGTGATTTTGTACCGGATTTCAGGTTTAGTACCACAATGGCCAGCAGGGCCAGGGCCAGGCCGCCCATTTGGAACAAGGAGGGCTGTTCCCCAAACAGGCACACGGAAAGC
>PPYE01000706.1_pt1 | contig 16011 bp, 9 predicted proteins | sample 1559881 | NCBI WGS metagenome assembly PPYE01 (sample SAMN08240022, study PRJNA423297) | Human gut metagenome, whole genome shotgun sequencing project. | reverse complement strand
CTACAAGGACCTCGACCTCGCCAAGGATCACGAGGACTACACCTACACCGTCGAGTTCTCCCTGCGTCCTGCCGCTGAGCTCTCTTCCTTCGATGCTGTCGAGATCGAGATGCCCCCTGCGGAGGTCACCGAGTCCGAGATCAACAACCAGGTCGAGATGCTCCTCAACTACCGTGCCACCTTCGAGGACGTCGAGGGTCGTGCCGTCGAGGCCGAGGACTACGTCACCGTCGACCTCAAGGCCGTCGAGAACGCCGACAACTTCGCTGCCGAGGGCCGCATGCTCATCGCCGGTAGCGACAGCAACCCCAAGGAGTTCAACGAGGCCCTGATCGGCGCTAACGTCGACGACGTCAAGACCGTCACCTGGACCGACGAGGTCGAGGAGGGCGAGGAGGCCGAGACCCACACCGTCGAGGTCACCGTCAATGGCATCAAGGTCCGCAACATCCCCGAGCTCACCGACGAGCTCGTCAAGTCCGACTTTGGCTTCGACAGCATCGACGCTATGCGCGACGCCATCAAGATCGAGATCGAGCAGGACAAGGCTTCCCGCCTCCCGGCCGAGAAGGAGAACCGTTGCGTCTCCGCTCTCGCCGAGCGCCTGCAGCTCGAGGAGATGGACGCCGACTACGAGCAGTCCGTCTTTGAGGAGCTTGGCCAGAACTTCCTGTCCAACCTCGCTGCCCGCGGCATGACGCTCGACACCTGGCTGCCCGCTTCCGGCCTGACCATGGAGCAGTTCATCGGCGACCTGCATAAGCAGGCCAACGACGTTGCCCGTGAGTCCCTGGCACTCGACGCCCTCGCCCGTGAGCTCAAGATCGAGGTCACCGAGGACGACATCAACGCCGAGTTCGAGAAGGCCGGCGTCAAGGACGTCGAGGCTTCCAAGGCTGAGTTCATCGCCGATGGCCGCATGCCTGCCGTCCGCGAGTCCATCCGTCGCTCCAAGGCCGTCGACCACCTGGTCGAGAACGCCAAGGTGACCGAGGTCGACGAGACCGCCAAGGACGCCGAGTAATTCTCGCCACCTTGCCCGCGAGCGCATGCGTGCGCCCGTGATGGGGTAAAGTTATACACCGGTTATCCGGTTGCTTCGTACGGTGCCAGCCAATGCATAGCATGCGGGCACCGTACGTTTATCTAGAACCAATTTGGTCCGCAAGAGAGAAATGGAGATGCGTATGATCGCTAAGTTCGATTCCGCCCTCGTGCCATACGTTATCGAGCAGACGCCGCGCGGCGAGCGCAGCTACGATATCTATTCGCGCCTGCTCAACGACCGCATCATTTTCTTGGGCGAGGAGATCAACTCCGTCAGCGCCAACCTGGTCGTTGCCCAGCTGCTGCATCTTGAGAGCCAGGATGCCGAGAAGGATATCTCGCTCTACATCAATTCGCCCGGTGGCGAGGTCTACTCCGGCCTGGCGATTCTGGACACTATGAACTTCATCAAGCCGCAGGTCTCCACCATTTGTGTCGGTATGGCCGCGTCTATGGCCGCCGTGCTACTTTCGGCCGGCGCCAAGGGCAAGCGCTTCTGCCTGCCGCACTCCAAGGTCATGATTCACCAGCCCAGCGGCGGTGCCCAGGGCCAGCAGACCGAGATCGAGATCGTTGCCGAGGAGATCAAGAAGACCCGTCGCGAGCTCAACCAGATCCTGTCCGACGCCTCGGGCCAGCCTATCGAGAAGGTCCAGGCCGATACCGAGCGCGATAACTACCTGACCGCTGCCGAGGCCCTCGACTACGGCCTGATCGACCGTATCGTCACCTCGCGCGACCTCGCCGCGAAGGACGCCTAGGATGGCCGGTAACATGCAGGACAACTTTGACGAGAACGGCAACCCCATCCGCTGCTCCTTCTGCGGAAAAGAGCAGGGGCAGGTTCGCCGCCTTGTAAAGGGTCCGACCAACATCTTTATCTGCGACGAGTGCGTTGCTGCCTGCTCCGAGATCCTGGAGGAGTCGCTGGCTTCGGACTTTATGGACGCTGCCCGCAACGGCAAGCTGCCTGGCTTCCTCAACGATCACGGCCAGGCTGCGTCCCAGCCCACCGTTGACCCCGAGGCCGAGGGCTTTGAGCTTGAGGACGACGCGCGCCAGGTCATTACGCATGTGCCGACGCCGCACGAGATCTATGACGAGCTTTCGGCCTATGTCATGGGCCAGGAGGACGCCAAGCGCGCCATGTCGGTTGCCGTGTACAACCATTACCGCCGCGTGATCGAGGGCGGTGCTGCGCTTTCGGCCTTTGACGACGGTTTGGACTCGCAGCTCGACGATGATATGGATGAGGTGGAGCTCGCCAAGTCCAACATTTTGCTGCTCGGCCCCACCGGTACCGGTAAGACCCTGCTCGCACAGACGCTCGCGCGCATCCTCGAGGTGCCGTTTGCCATCGCCGACGCCACCGCGCTCACCGAGGCCGGTTACGTGGGCGAGGACGTGGAGAACATTCTGCTCAAGCTAATCAACGCCGCCGATGGCGATATTGAGCACGCGCAGGTTGGCATTATCTACGTGGACGAGATCGACAAGATCGCCCGCAAGGCCGAGAACCTCTCCATCACCCGCGATGTTTCGGGCGAGGGCGTTCAGCAGGCGCTGCTTAAGATTCTTGAGGGCACGGTGGCGAGCGTTCCGCCCACCGGCGGCCGCAAGCATCCCCAGCAGGAGTTGCTGCAGATCGACACGACCAACATCCTGTTCATCTGCGGCGGTGCCTTTGTGGGTCTGGACAAGATCATCGCCGACCGCGTGGGCAATAAGGGCGTGGGCTTTAACTCCGAGATCGCCGGCCCCACCTCGGTCGACGAGAACGATTTGCTACGTCAGGTGCTCCCGCAGGACCTCAACGCCTTTGGCATGATCCCCGAGTTTGTGGGACGTACGCCCGTCGTCACCCAGACGCAGGCGCTCGACGAGGATGACCTGGTGTCGATCCTGACCGAGCCCAAGAACGCCGTTGTGCGTCAGTACCGCAAGATGTTCCAGCTCGAGGACGTTGAGCTTGAGTTTGAGGACGCCGCCCTGCACGAGATCGCCCGCATGGCGCTCGCCCGCAAGACCGGCGCCCGCGGCCTGCGTTCCATCTGCGAGGACGTGCTGCAGCAGACGATGTTCGATCTGCCCAGTGAGGAAGGTGTTTCCAAGGTCGTTGTGACCGAAGCCTCCGTAAAGGGCGAAGAACAACCCCAGCGTATCTACGGGTAAATAGCTTGAATCCAGGCCCCGCGGCAACCACCGCGGGGCCTGCCATTTAGGGACAGGTTTATTTTGGTCGGTTTTATATGGGCAAATGTCGTTTCCCCTGATAAAAACTACCAAAATAAACCTGTCCCTTTTCGGCAGGTATGCCTGTGCTATTCTGTGAGATTGTCAAGTTAGTACCTTCAGACTGAAGTAATCGATACCTAAGGCGTGTCCGCCTGCTTGGTTTTCGTAGATTCCGCACGAGCCGAAGAGCACTTAATGTGCTCTTCGTGCGAGCCAGGACCTGACCGAGCGAAAACCAAGCAGGCGGACACGCCGGCGGGACAGGGAGAGATATATGGAAGAAATGCCCAAGAACTACGATCCGTCGACCAACGAGCCGGCGATCCTGCAGAAGTGGCTCGACGGCGGCTACTATAAGCGCCGCGAGGGCGTGGGCGACTGCACCGTCACCATTCCGCCTCCCAACGTGACCGGCAAGCTCCACATGGGCCACGCCACCGACGACTCCATCCAGGATGCCATCATCCGCATGGCCCGCATGCGCGGCAAGTCCACGCGCTGGGTTCTCGGCACCGACCACGCCGGTATCGCTACGCAGACCAAGGTCGACAAGAAACTCAAGAGCGAGGGTATCAGCCGTCTGGAGATCGGTCGCGATAAGTTCGTCGACGCCTGCTGGGACTGGACCCACGAGTACGGCGGCATCATCGTCGAGCAGATCAAGCGTATGGGCTGCTCCGTCGACTTTGACAACGAGCGCTTCACCATGGACGAGGACTACGCCCAGGCCGTGCGCAAGGTGTTCTGCGACTGGTATCACGACGGTCTGATCTACCGTGGCAAGCGCATCGTCAACTGGTGCCCCAACTGCACCACCGCCATCTCGGACGACGAGGCCGAGTACAAGGACGAGAAGGGCCACCTGTGGCACCTGCGCTACCCGCTGACCGAGCCGGTCAACGGCCAGGACTACATCGTCGTCGCCACCACGCGCCCCGAGACCATGCTCGGCGACACGGGCGTTGCCGTCTCCCCGAAGGATCCCGAGAAGGCCGCCTTTGTGGGTAAGACCGTCATGCTGCCGATTGTCAACCGAGAGATTCCCATCTTTGAGGATTGGCATGTCGACGCCAACTTTGGTTCCGGCTTTGTCAAGGTCACCCCGGCCCACGACCCCAACGATTACGCCATGGGTCAGGCCCACGATCTGCCGCAGATCAACATCTTCGACGAGCACGCGGTGGTCGTTGAGGGCTACGGCGAGTTCACTGGCATGAACCGCGACGAGTGCCGCGAGGCCGTCATCAAGTGGTTTGAGGAGCACGACCTGCTCGATCACGTCGACGAACTCGATCACTCTGTCATGCACTGCTACCGTTGCGACTCCGCGCTGGAGCCGTGGCTGTCCGAGCAGTGGTTTGTGGCCGTCGACAAGCTCAAGGGGCCGGCGCTCGACGCCGTCAACTCCGGCAAGGTCACCTTCCATCCCGCGCGTTGGACGCAGACCTACACCACCTGGATGGAGAACCTCAAGGATTGGTGCATCAGCCGCCAGCTGTGGTGGGGCCACCGCATCCCCGTGTTCTACTGCGAGGACTGTGGCTGGGAGGACGCCCTTACCGAGGACACCGACGTGTGCCCCAAGTGCGGCGGTCATCACGTGCATCAGGACGAGAACGTGCTGGACACCTGGTTCAGCTCGCAGCTGTGGACCTTTGCCACGCAGGGCTGGCCGCAAAAGCCGGAGCTGCTCGAGGGCCATCACCCCACGACGGCGCTCGTCACCGCGCGCGACATCATCGCGCTGTGGGTCGCCCGCATGGTCATGAGCTCGCTGTACTTCCTGGACGAGGTGCCGTTTAAGGATGTCGTCATCTACCCGACGATTCTTGCCAAGGACGGCAGCCGCATGTCCAAGTCCAAGGGCAACGGCGTTGACCCCATGGACCTCATCGGCATGTACGGCGCCGACGCCATGCGCTTCAACCTGCTGACGCTCTGCACCAACAACCAGGACGTCAAGTTCGACGCGAACATCGACAAGAAGACCAAGAAGCTCATCGACAGCCCGCGCACCGAGCAGGCCAAGTCGTTTGTGACCAAGATCTGGAACGCCAGCCGCTTCCTGCTTATGAACATGGAGGGCTACACGCCCGGCGAGCCCGTCGTGGAGACGCCGGCCGACGCCTGGATGTTCAGCCGTCTGGCCAAGGCCGTCAAGATGGTCACCGAGGGTATCGAGAAGTACACCTTTGGCGATATGGCTCGCGGCGTGCAGCAGTTCTTCTGGAACGAGGTCTGCGACTGGTACGTCGAGGTCACCAAGGCCCGCCTGAAGGGCGAGGGCCGTCTGCAGGCGCAGCGCAACCTGATCTTTGTGCTCGACACCTCCATTCGCCTGATGCACCCGCTCATGCCGTTTGTCACCGAGGAGATCTGGGACAACATGCCGGCGAGCGTGCTCGACCTGGATGCCGAGGGCAACGTGAACCGCGCCGAGGCGCTCATGATCGCCAAGTGGCCCGAGCCCGCCGACTACGCCAAATATGTTGACGAGGACGCCGAGCGCGCGTTTGAGCTGTGCCGTACCGTCGTGTCTGCCGCCCGCGCCACCCGTTCGCGTTACCGCTTGAGCCCCAAGGCCGAGCTCGACGTGGTCGTGCGCGCCGGTGCCGAGGACATCGAGAAGCTCGAGAGCCTGCGCTCGACCATCGAGCCGCTGGCAAACTCTGCCTCGCTGGTCATGGGCACTGACGTTGAGAAGCCGGCCGCGAGCATTGCCGTGGTCGATAGCGGCGTCGAGGTCTTTGTGGTGCTCGAGGGCAAGGTCGACCTTTCGGCCGAGAAGGCACGCCTGGAGAAGGAGATTGCCGCGGCTCAGAAGGAGCTTGCCGGCTGCGAGAAGACGCTCGCCAACGAGGGCTTTGTGGCTAAGGCTGCGCCCGCCGTGGTCCAGAAGAAGAGGGACCGTGCGGCTGAGCTCAAGGAGATCCTGGTGGCGCTGACTGCTCAGGTTGCTGACTTCTCGTAGATCTTACTGAGGGGCGCGTCCCGACGCTTTGCTCGCTACTGCGGACAGTCCTGCGCAAGACGGACAGCACATTAAGTGCTGTCCTTTGCGTGCGGAACTTGTATCGAGCAAAGCGTCGGGCCGCTCCTTGTGCGGTTACGTGGTTGTTTGCATCTGGCGCGTTTGGGCCACTGGGTTGTGGCCTTGATCTTGCTGCAAAGCGGGGTTTGGCTGATATTTTGAATGGGAGGGGCTCGTTGTTGCTTACGGGCCTCTTTTTATGTTGAGGGGACTTTGGTTATGGCGAAGCGTTCTGGGTTGTATTCGGTGCCGTTTGAGGTTCCGGAGCTTTCTTTTGATGAGGCTGTTGCACTTGCGGCCGATACGGGCAAGATTGCGCGTTATTCCACGCCGCTGCTTGAGACCGTCGTCGAGATGCTCGATGAGCTTGGTCGTCCTGACGAGTTCTATGATTGCGTCCAGATAGCCGGTACCAATGGAAAGACCTCGACGACGCGATTCTCGGCTGCCATTCTTCGCGGAGAGGGCCTTAAGACGGCGCTCTTTACGTCTCCTCATCTGGTGCGTTATCCCGAGCGTATGGAGATTGATGGAAAGGTCGTCTCAGACGAGGTCTTTGCCCATGGTGTCTCTGCGGCGTATGAGGCAGGTCGTCGTCTCAACGCACATCGTGAGGCGGCGGGTGAGGAGCTCCGTTCTATTACGCCCTTCGATCTTTTGTCCGTGGCCGGTTTGACTATGTTTGCCGAGGCTTGCGTGGACGTGGCCGTGCTTGAGGTTGGCATGGGCGGACGCTGGGATGCTACGAGTGCGACCGATCCCGTGGCCGTCGCCATTACGGGCATTGGACTCGACCATACGAAGGTCCTTGGCGATACGCTCGAGGCCATTGCGGGGGAGAAGGCTGCGGTTATCAAACCCGGGCGTTTGGTTGTTTTGGGCGAGGGTACGCATGAGGCGAGCGTGCAGCGCGTGATGGATGCCCGTTGCCGCGAATGCGGTGTGGTGCCGCTCGTGGTGAACCATGTCACGACTAAGGTGCCGGCGCATGTGGGCGACATGGTGGAGTTTAGCTGCACCACGCCGCGCGCGATCTATACGTCGAGGATGGTTAAGCCGGCGTATCAGCCGCAGAATGCCGCGTGCGCGATTATGCTGTGCGAGGGCTATCTGGGTCGCGAGCTCGACCACGATGCGCTGGATGCATCGCTTATGAGTTGCCCCACACCGGGTCGTTTTGACGTGTTGGGGACCGATCCGCTCAAGCTAATCGACGCCTGCCATAACCCCCAGAGCTGCGAGAACTTTGTGAGCGCCTTGGATGAGATCGATCCGTGCGTAGAGAATCGCCCCACGCTGCTATGTGCCGCGCTGGCAGACAAGGACGTGGCGGGCATCGTCGACGTGCTTGTTCCGGCGTTCCCCCGTGTGGTCGTGACACAAACCGATTCCGATCGCGCCCTGCCGGCAGAGGAGCTCGCTGCCCTGGTGGACGCCGATAAGCTCGCGGGCGTGTACCCCAGCGTGTCCGAGGCCCTTGCAGCTTTCGAGGCCGCGGGCGAGCCCTTCGTAGCCGCCGGCACCATCACCCTAGCCGGCGAAGTGGCGGGGCTGCTACGCTAGCCCGCCCTGCTCCGTTAACCCATCCCCTCATCAGTTGCGGTGAAATAGTTCCTATTTTTGGGTTCTAGCAGCCCATCCAGGAACTATTCCACCGCAACTTCTAGGGGAGCTTTGGTTGCGTGCCTAGTCTAGACGGACTGGGTCGTGGGGGTAGGCGTTGAGAATCTCGACGCCGGACTCGGTGACCAGGGCAAGGTCTTCGATGCGGACGCCGGTGCGGCCGGGGAGGTAGATGCCCGGCTCGATGGAGAACGTCATGCCCGGCTCTACGACCTGCTCGTTAACAAGCGAGACATCGCCTGGCTCATGGTCCTGCAGACCGATCGAGTGTCCCAGACGGTGCGTAAAGTACTGCCCATAGCCCGCTTCCTCAATCACGTTGCGCGCGGCGCGGTCCAGGTCGCACATGCGCACGCCCGGTGCGATGAGCGCCTCGGCGGCTTCGTTGGCGCGGCGCACGATGTCGTAGATGCGTACAGTCTCCTCGTCCGGCTCGCCCCAAAAGAACGTGCGTGTCATGTCCGAGCAGTAGTTGCGATGACGCCCGCCAATGTCGAACAGCACCACGTCGCCGCGCTTGAGTACGGTGTCGTCGGGCTCGTGGTGCGGGTCGCCGGCGTTGGCGCCAAAGCTTACGATGGGCGGAAAGCTAAAGCCCTCGCAGCCGTGCTTGCGATACAGGCCGAGCATCTGGTCGGCAATTTCGCGCTCCGTCACGCCCTCGTGGACGAGCTTGATGGCGTCGGCCATCACGGCGTCGTTAGCGGCCGAGGACGCGCGCATGAGCTCCTGCTCGGCGGCATCCTTGTGGGTGCGTGCGGCGGTGACGGCAAAGTCGCCCAGGAAGAACTCGCTCGCGGCGCGACGATCCATGAGCGGCATCAAAAAGCCGGAGCGCATGACGGTATCGATGCCGAGCGGTTTGGTCGGATCGATCTCGCGAGCGATGGCTTCGGTCACGACGTCGGTATCGGTGTGGTAGGCCACGCGGGCGTTGTCATACTCGGGCAGCTGATGCAGCGCGTTGACCAAGATCACGGGCTCAGTATTGTGTGCGAGCAGCACGCCACAAAAACGTTCGAACATATCGGCATAAAAGCCGGTCAGGTAATAAATCGACCACGGGTCGTTTACAAGCAGCTGCGCGCCTGGGTGCTGAGCCTCGAGCGCATCGAGCACGCGCGCCACACGCTGGTCATCGACATGTGCCATACATCGTCCTTTCGCTAGGGTGCCACCATGGTATCCCCAATGCCAGGGTAGTCAATTTGGGACGGGGCTATTTTAGCTGCGTCAAACATACGGAATGATTTTTCTGGGGTGGGCTGATAGGTAAAAGTAGTCAATACAGTCCCGTCCCGAATTAGCTGGTTTCAAAACTATGGCGGATTACGGGGCTGGACCTGTATTACTTGACTATGGGATAAATCGCGAAATTAAAACCGCAGGTAGACGGCTTATCAAAAATCGAAAATTGCCGGTATGGATGGGAGTCTCCGAATCAGCCCCGTAATCCGGCATAGTTTTGAAATGGCACTAAAGTAGGCACAGGCTAAATACCGATCCCAAGGAAAGTTGCGGTGGAATAGTTCCTGGATGCCGGCGTTTTGGCGGAAATCAGGAACTATTTCACCGCAATTGAGGAGGGGCGGGGTGGATGGCGGGGTAGTTAAAAGAGCTGAGTCCTAAATTAGTTGCTTAAACTGGGTCGATATCCATGCTGGCGATGAGGTCGATGCCCGTGCCGAGGAGGTCCTTCAGCACGACGTCGCCCATGCTGATGGGGGCGTCGACGACTAGGCCGCGGATGAGGTCCATCGCCTGGGCGTGGAGTGCCAGCGGGATGGCTTCGGCCGTGCGTACGGGCAGCAGCGCCTCGTCGCCGCCGGATACGGCCACGGTGGTGGTGAGCACGCGCATGGGGCAGGTGAGCTCCTGATGCGCGAATTTATCACCGCGCGGGCAGCTGTTGCCGGTCACGGAGCGCACCTCTACCGCGGCGCCGTCTGCGTCACGCTCTACCTCTACGGTCAGGAGGCACTCGGATGGGCAGGTGGTGCAGTTGAACTGCAGCGTTTCGATCGCGTTTATGCTCATGGCCTTACGCCTCCTCTACGGGATCGACGGACAGGACAATCTCGCTAACACCCAGGTCGAGTGCGCGCTGAATCACCTTTGCCGGCAGTGGGAAGCTTTCCATTACGCTCGGTTTAAACGGGCGGACCTTGCCTGCGAACAATTCCTCGTCGCCTGCCAAAATGCGCACACGGGCGGCATCGACCGGTCGGCGCACGCGAAAGTTGAGTTTGGTGAGTGCCGCAGCCGTAATGCGTCCCGGCAGCGCGTAGCCCGCGATACCGGCGGGGGAGACCGTAAGCTGACAGCCCGGGCCCGCAGCGCCCGCATCGACCCCAGCGCCACGGCCCAGCGCGTACGCCGCTGCGGCTGCACCGGCGCGTTCGGACTCGGTCGTCACATTGTCTGCCAGGTCGTGTACGTGCAGCACGTTGCCACAGGCAAATATGCCCGGCACGCCCGTCTGCAGATTCTGGTCCACCACGGCTCCGCGCGTACGTGGGTCCAGCTCCACGCCCGCGGCAACCGAAAGCTCGTTCTCGGGAATCAGACCCACCGAAAGCAGCAGCGTGTCGCACGGAACAATGCGCCCGGTTCCCGGAATGGGTGCAAGGTGCTCGTCGACCTGGCTCACTTCGACGGCCTCCACGCGGTCGTGCCCGATCACGCGCGTGACCGTGGTAGACAGATGCAGCGGAATGCCAAAGTCGTCCAGGCAGTTTTTCACATTGCGGCGCAGGCCGTTAGCGTACGGCATGAGTTCGTACACGCCCTCGACCGAAATCCCCTCGAGCGTGCAGCGGCGTGCCATGATGAGTCCGATGTCGCCCGAGCCCAAAATGACGGCGCGCGAGCCAGGTTTGAGGTTCTCGATATTGATGTATCGCTGCGCCAGACCCGCCGTAAACACGCCGGCGGGACGGCTGCCGGGGATTTTGATCTCGCTGCGTGTGCGCTCGCGGCATCCCATAGCAAGGACGACCGCGCGTCCGGTGAGCTGCATCATGCCGGCGGGACTCATGAGCGTGACGATGTGGACCGCGGCGTCTTTCGTGGGCTCGCTCGAATTAATCCCAAGCACCATGCTGTCCAAGAACAGCGCAATGTCGGTCGCGCGCACCTGGTCGATAAAGCGCTGCGCGTATTCGGGACCGGTGAGCTCCTGCTTAAAGTGCGACAGGCCAAAACCGGGGTGGATGCACTGGCGCAGGATGCCGCCCAGGTGCTGCTCGCGCTCCACGATGGCCACGCACGCGCCGGCCTTATGCGCGGCAAGCGCGGCTGCCATGCCGGCAGGTCCGCCGCCGATAACGACCACGTCGAACGCCTGCGTCTGCACCGCCTCGTTGGCTCCCGCCTCTGCGCGTCCGTCGCGCATATCAAACGTCGCCATCCTAGCGCACTCCCTTCAACGGTCCCTCGACCAGCCAAGATCCGGCATCCTCCAACAGCACTTCGCTAGGGTCGCAGCCCAGCTCGCGCGCCAGGATCGCCACCACGCGGCTCTGGCAAAAGCCACTCTGGCACCGACCCATGCCGGCACGACAGCGGCGCTTGACGCCTTCGACCGAAACCGCGCCCGGGCGGCGTCGGATCGCGGCCACGATCTCGGCCTCGGGCACCGTCTCGCAGCGGCAGACGATCTGCCCCCACGCGGGGTCGGACTCAATGAGGTCTTCCTTGCGCGCAAGCGGGGATCGGTCAAAGTCGTCCGGCGCGCGGCGTATCGGGTCCCAATCGTTCCGTTCGCGCAGGGCCACGCCGGCATCGCGCAGCACCTGCTCCATGCGCTCGGCAATGGCTGGCGCGCTCGCCACGCCCGGCGACTGAATACCTGCCGCCTGGAACAGCCCCGGCACCACGGCGGACTGCCCAATAAAGAAGTCGTTCGTTCCCTTAATGACCGGGCGCCCGCCGGCAAACGCGCGCACCACGCGGCGCGTGTCCAGGTCGGGCACCAGCTTGCGCGCGCCGCTCAGGAGTGCGTTGACATCGCTCGCATAGGTCTGCGTGTCGCCGGGTTCGCGCACGGCGGCCGTCGCGGTGATCACGGTGTTGCCGTGCACGGTACCCGTGACGATAACACCCTTGGAAACCGGCGTGGGAACAGGGTAGAGCGGCATGAGCGCACACGGCTCCTTGTCCAGTACCACAATGTTGCCCTGGCGCCAGACCATTTGGAATTCTTCGGCGCCCGCCATATGCGAGATGTCCGCGGCACCGTTGCCCGCGGCGTTAATCAGGTAACGGCAGCGCACGTCGCCGGCTGGCGTCACCAGCGTAAAGCGTGCGGCCCCGTCAGTTGCCTCGCTGCCAGTAACCTCAATCGCCTCCACCGGTGCGGAGCGCATAAACGTCACGCCGTTGGCGACCGCGTTCTCCAGCGCGGCGATGGCCACTTCAAACGGGTCGACGTAACCGGTCGAGGGGCACCACAACGCACACATCGCCCTGGCGCTCGCGCGCGGCTCCAGCTCGTGGATGCGGTCGGGGTCAATGATCGCCAGCTCGGGCACGCCGTTGGCCAGGCCATTCTGACGCAGCTTCTCTAGGTGCGCGCGGTCTTCGTCGTTAAACCCCAGCACCATCGAACCGGTTCGGCAAAACAAAAATCCTAGCTCCTGGGCCCAGGTGCCATACAGCTCGCAACCACGGGCGTTGACCTGCGCCTTTACCGTGCCCGGCGCAGGATCGTAGCCGGCGTGCACCAGGCCGCCGTTGGCCTTCGACGCGCCCAGCGCGATATCGTTGGCCGCCTCGACCACACAAATGGAAAGGTCATAGCGCGCGAGCTGCCGCGCGATGGCGCACCCGGTGATGCCCGCGCCCACAATTGCGATATCAAACGTTTCCGTCACAGTGCCTCCCAGAAGAGTTGACAGGCTGTCAATAGGACTATCCTACGGTCTGCACGCCCCCAGCGCAGCGGCAATGCGGCGAACAGCCCCGCAACACCCGCCAACGGCAGGCGAGGGAGACTCTGAACCATCGGTGACCTCGTCTGCCGCCCCGGGTGTCAGAAGTTTGTCTCGTTCTGTAATAGAAAGCAGAAGAACTGGGTTCCAGATGTTACAGATCGAGACGTTTGCCAGGCAGGTCTTCCGTTTGTCTTGATCTGTAACAGTAAGAGGGGAAAATCGGTCCTATGTGTTACGGATTGAGATTTAAGTCGGGGAGAGATTCTTCTGTCTCGATCTGTAACATCTGGGGGCCGTTTTGGGGTCTAGATGTTACAGGTCTAGATGAACCTATCAGACGGTTTCGAATGTCTAAATCTGTAAACGGTTAGACCTGTTTTTGCCGAGTTGTTGTTACAGATTGAGATATTTAATCGGAGGGTTTACCGTTCATCTCGATCTGTAACAGTAGGAACTGTTTTTGGGTTCCAGATGTTACAGATCGAGATTTAAGTCGGAGAGAGAATAGTTGGTCTAAATCTGTAACATCTGAGATCGTTTTTGCCGAGTTGCTGTTACAGATTGAGACATTCGGCCTGGACGTTTTCTTTTGTCTCAATCTGTAACAGTTAGCTGATGATTTGGGTTGTAGATGTTACAGATCAAGACAAACCTTCCGACGGAATTTGAATGTCTTGATCTGTAACAGTAAGAGGGGTTTTGGGGCCCAAGTTGTTACAGATTGAGATTGAAGTCGGGGAGGGACCCCTGTGTCTCAATCTGTAACACCTAGACCCGATTTTGCCGAGTAACTGTTACAGATTGAGATGTTTGTGTCCGGACCGGCCCCGCTTGCAACCGTAGTCCCATATAAACAAACCCCGTGGTAAACTTGACCGGACTGTAAATATTCCGAAAGGTACACCTCAATGTCCAAGTACATCTCCGAGCTCATGTCGCCGCAGCTTATGGGCGTCATCTATGCCTTTGTTGGCTTTATCATCGCCCTGTACGTGCTGTCGGTCGTCTATGTGTTCATCGACGCCCGCCGCCGCGGCGCCAGCGCCTATGTGGCATGGGGCATCATCGCACTCATCCCGTTTGTGGGCCTCATCGCCTACCTGGTCCTGCGCCCGCACTCCTACGCGGCCGACCGCGAGGAGCAGGAGCTGGACATGGCCCTGCGCGAGCGCCAGCTTGCCCAGTACGGCACCTGCCCGCAGTGCGGCGCCCCCATCGAGAAGGACTTTGTCGTCTGCCCCGTGTGCGATACCCAGGTTCGCAACGTCTGCCCCAGCTGCCATCGCCCGCTCGACGCGCACTGGAAGGTCTGCCCCTACTGCCGAACTCGCATCCAGTAACGCATCCATCGACGGGCCGGCCGTAAGCCACGGACACCGCGCGTCACGCGCAGCCCGCGGGCGCCGCGCATCTCGCGCACGCCGCAAGCCACTCGCGCCCCGCAGCCCCGCCCCACACGATGAAGCATGCGTAGAAAATCGCCCGCCGCTCCATTAAGGTGCGGCGGGCGCTTGTATACCAAGGCAACCTGCCTATAATGATGCAAGTCAAAAACGCCGAGCGCATCGCACGCACTTGCATCAGGCATCCGAGAGGAGAAAACATACCCATGAAGGCACTCTACAATGACGGTTCGGTGGCCGAGCTCCCGCAGGACGAGGTCACGCACGTCATCCGCCACTCCGCCGCGCACATCATGGCGCAGGCCATCAAGCGTCTCTATCCCGAGGCCGACTTTGCCTATGGCCCCGCGACCGACAACGGCTTCTACTACGACGTCGACCTGCCCGAGGGCGTCAAGATTAGCGAGGACGACTTCCCCGCGATCGAGGCCGAGATGAAAAAGATCGTCAAGGAGAACCTCAAGTTCACCGTGTTCGAGAAGCCCCGCGCCGAGGCCATCGCCCTTATGGAGGAGCGCGGCGAGAAGTACAAGGTCGAGCACATCGGCGACCTGGACGACGACGCCCGCATCACCTTCTACCAGCAGGGCGACTACATCGACATGTGCGTCGGCCCCCACATCTGCTACACCAAGGCGCTCAAGGCCTTTAAGCTCACCGGCGTCTCGGGCGCCTACTGGAAGGGCGACAAGGACAACAAGATGCTCACCCGCATCAACGGCGTCGCCTTTGCCACCAAGGAAGAACTCGACGAGCACATGCACATGCTGGAGGAGGCCAAGAAGCGCGACCACCGCAAGATCGGCCGCGAGATGGACCTCTTTATGATGCGTGACGAGGCCCCTGGCTTCCCGTTCTTCCTGCCCAACGGCATGATCCTTAAGAACACGCTGCTGGATTACTGGCGCGAGATTCACCACAAGGCCGGCTACGTGGAGATCTCCACGCCGCTCATCATGAACAAGCAGCTGTGGAAGACCAGTGGCCACTGGGACCACTACAAGGACAACATGTACTCCACCGTCATTGACGACGAAGAGTACTGCATTAAGCCCATGAACTGCCCGGGCGGCGTGCTGGTGTACGCCTCCAAGCCGCACTCCTATCGCGAGCTGCCCATTCGCGCCGGCGAGATTGGCCTGGTGCATCGCCACGAGCTGCGCGGCGCGCTGCACGGCCTGTTCCGCGTGCGCTGCTTTAACCAGGATGACGCCCACCTGTTTGTGCGTCCCGACCAGCTGACCGACGAGATCGTGGGCGTGGTCAACCTGATCGACTCCGTGTACCAGAAGTTTGGCTTTAAGTACCACGTTGAGCTTTCCACCCGCCCCGAGGACTCCATGGGCTCGGACGAGGACTGGGCGCGCGCCGAGGAGGGCCTGCGCACCGCTCTGGAGCAGCTGGGCATGGACTACGAGGTCAACGAGGGCGACGGCGCCTTCTACGGCCCCAAGATCGACTTCCACCTGGAGGACTCGCTCGGCCGTACCTGGCAGTGCGGCACCGTCCAGCTCGACTTCCAGATGCCGCTCAACTTTGACCTGGAGTACGTGGACGCCGACGGCACCAAGAAGCGCCCCATCATGCTGCACCGCGTGTGCTTTGGCTCCATCGAGCGCTTTATTGGTATTCTGATTGAGCACTTTGCGGGCAAGTTCCCCACCTGGCTGGCTCCCGTGCAGGTCAAGGCGCTTCCGGTTTCCGAGAAGAGCCGCGACTACGCCCACGAGGTGTGCGC
>PPYE01433237.1_pt1 | contig 16012 bp, 18 predicted proteins | sample 1559881 | NCBI WGS metagenome assembly PPYE01 (sample SAMN08240022, study PRJNA423297) | Human gut metagenome, whole genome shotgun sequencing project. | reverse complement strand
GCTTTTTCAGTGCGGCGCAGTTGAAGAGGGCGTAGTCCCCCACCCGCTCCAGGGCGGAAGGCAGCGTCAGCTCCTGCATTCCGGCGTTGGTCCACCCCTCCTCCGCCGGGGCGCCGCAGGTCACCAGGACCTCCTCCCCCTGCACAGGAGCGGCATTGGGGGAGAGGGCGTGGGGCCCCAGGGCCGTCACCGGCAGGCCGAAGAGTTCCTCCGGCAGCACCGCCCGGGGATCGCAGGTCACCGCCTGCAAGATCGTGATACCCGACGGCTCCCGCCGGATCACCAATTTCCAGTTGCTCAAACCGCTGACGGTCTCCACCTGCCCGCCCCCCTTTCTTACGGCTGGTAGTTTATCACATCTCGGCGGGTTTTCCTAGGTGCAATCCCCACAAAAGAATTTTTTGGGAAATTCACGGAACCCCCTTGACAAACTGTGCATACTGTATATACTGTACATGTACAGTACGAACGGGGGATTTCCATGGAACTCATTATCCGAAACACCACCAACCAACCTATCTACGAGCAGATCAGCTCCCAGATCAAAGCCCAGATCATCGCCGGGAAGCTCTCCCCGGGGGAGGCCCTGCCCTCCATCCGGGCTCTGGCCAAGGATCTGAAGATTTCCGTCATCACCACCAAGCGGGCCTATGACGAGCTGGAGGCGGACGGTTTTCTCTACACGGTAGCCGGAAAGGGCTGCTTTGTGGCGGAGAAAAATCTGGACCTGGTGCGGGAGCAGCAGCAGCGGGAACTGGAGGACCACCTCCGCGCCGCCGCCGCCCTGGCCAGAAGCTGCGGCGTCTCCCGGGAAGAGCTCTCGGAGATGCTGCGCATACTCACCGAGGAGGATACGGATCTATGAATGCCATTGAACTGTCCCACATCAACAAGCGCTTCGGCTCCTTTGCCATCCGGGACCTGAGCCTGGCGGTGCCCCAGGGCACCATCTGCGGCCTGGTGGGTGAAAACGGTGCCGGAAAATCCACCACCATCCGCCTTCTCATGGGGGCCCTGCGGCCTGACAGCGGCGCCGCCTCCGTTCTGGGAACGGACGTGTCCGCCCCGGCCTTCCGGGCAGTGAAGGAGGACATCGGCGTGGTGATGGACGAAGCCTATTTTCCCGAGGTTCTCAGCGCCCGGCAGGTAGGCCGGGTGATGGCAAAGACCTACCGCCGCTGGAATGATCAAACCTACCAGGACTTTCTCCGCCGGTTCGACCTGCCGGAGAAAAAGCAATTCAAGGACTACTCCCGGGGCATGCGCATGAAGCTGGCCATCGCCGTGGCCCTCTCCCACGACCCCAAGCTCCTGGTGCTGGACGAGGCCACCGCCGGCCTGGATCCCATCGTCCGGGACGAAGTGCTGGAGCTCTTCAACGACTTTACCCGCTCTGAGGACCACTCCATCCTCATCTCCTCCCACATTCTCTCGGATCTGGAGAAGCTGTGCGACTACATCGCCTTTTTGCACCAGGGGCAGCTGCTCTTCTGCGCGGAAAAGGACGCCCTGCTGGAGGAGTATGCCCTCTTTACCGGCACCGCCGACCAGGCGGAGAGCCTGGATCCGGAGGCCGTGGTGGGCCGGGAGAACGGCGCTTACGGCGCTGTCAAATGTCTGGTGAAACGGGATCGGGTGCCCGCCACGCTGACGCTGGAGCGGCCCACGGTGGAGGATGTCATCCTCTTTATGGTGAAAGGAGCAAAGGAAGCATGAGCGCACTGCTGATGAAGGATTTCTACCTGCTGTGGAAACAGCTGAAGGCCTTTTTGGTCATCATTCTGGTGTTCTCCGCCATTCCCGGCGGGTACAACACCGTCTTTGCCGTGGCCTATGCCGCTATGCTCCCCTATTCCTGCATTGCCTATGACGAGCGCAGCAAATGGGATCAGCTGGCGGCCATGATGCCCTACTCCACCCGGCAGCTGGTGCTCAGCCGCTACGTGCTGGGCTGGATCGCCGGGGCGGCAGCCTGCGGCATCTCTCTGGTGCTCCAGGAGATCTTCTCCCTGTTCCTGGACAGCCATGTTTATCCCTCTTCTCTGCTGGTGTCCTTTTTTGCCTGCATCGCCATCATGGCCATCACTCTGCCGCTGATCTTCCGCTTCGGGGTGGAGCGGGGCCGGCTCCTCATGTTTTTTCTGATCTTCCTGGTGTGCGGCTCTGCCGGTGCCTTGGGCGGCATCACAGAGAACTATTCCGGGGCCCTTCCGGCTCCCGTGTGGCTCATCGTCCCGGCAGCCCTGGTGCTCACCGCCGTGTCCATTCCCGTGTCCATCCGGTGCTATGCCCGCCGCAGCTGGTGAGGTGCCCCATGAAAGAAGACCACCCCGTCCCGGAGCCCACCGCCCAGGATCTGGCAGCCCTGCTGGATCTGCTCTCCCAGGCCCTGATGGGACGATAAGCGCACAATAAACCCCCGGAGACGTGCATGCGTCTCCGGGGGTTCTTTTGGTTTGATCCCTCTCAGCCCCACATGGCGGAGAGGGTGGGAATGACCTGCTTTTTTCGGGACATCACCTTGGGCAAAAAGGCAGAGTTTTCGGCGTTTTTCAGATTGAAGGCCTGGCGGATGGGCTCTTCGTTGCCGGTGAAGATCAGCTGCGTGCCCTCCAGCAGCACGTCGGTGATCATCAGCACCACCATCTCCAATCCCCGGGCCTTGCGGTTTTTCTCCATGGCCGCCAGGAACTCCTCCTTGCGCTTGAGGAGCCGGTCGGAATCCATGCAGGTGATCTGGCTCACCGCCAGGGTGTGGCCGGCGATGTGGAACTCCTTGTAGTCCGTACCCAGCATGGCCTCCACGCTCTTGTCGTCCCCGCTGGTGGCGGAGAAGATGGCCTTGCCCAGATCCTCCAGGGAGACATTGGCGATCTTGGCCATCCGGGTGGCCACATCGATATCCCGCCGGGTGCAGGTGGGGGATTTGAACATGACGGTATCCGACACGATGGCCGAGGCCATAAGTCCCGCCATCTTTGCGGTGGGCATGAGGCCCTTTTCCTGATACATGCCCGCCACGATGGTGGTGGTGGAGCCCACAGGTTCGTTGCGCACATAGATGGGGTTGCTGGTCTCGATGTCCGCCAGGCGGTGGTGGTCCACGATCTCCAGGATCTCCGCCTGCTCCAGTCCGTGGACGGACTGGGCCCGCTCGTTGTGGTCCATCAGCACCACCCGCTTGCGGCGGGGACGCAGCAGATGGAAGCGGGACAGCGTGCCCACCACCCGCTCCTCCTCATCCAGGATGGGGTAGGCCCGGAAGCGGCTTTCCAGCACAGCGTCCTTGACGTCGTCGATGTAGTCGTCCAGATGGAAGCACACCAGGTCCTTGCTCTTGCAGATGCTGGAGATGGGCAGGGCGTGGCAGATGAGCCGCACCGCCCGGTAGGCGTCAAAGGGCGTGGAGATGATGCACGTCTCCCCGTCTGTGGCCACCAGCTCCGGCGACACCTCCGCCTGGCAGACGATGACGCAGCTGACCTTCTTCTCCAGGGCCCGGCGGATCATATCCGGCTGATCGCCGCAGATGACGATGCTGTTTTCGTCAAAGGACACCAGATTCTCCCGGCTGGCCGGCAGGGCGATGATGACCTCGCCGGAGAGCATGTCCCGGATCTGGCCGTCCTCGTTGAGGATCTTGCCCTCCAGCACCGACAGCAGGTTGTAGACCGGCACCTCCCCCACCTGGGGATTGCGGACAGAAGACATATCGTAGTTCGCCACGTCTCCGGCAGAGAGCATGCCGTACAGGGTGCCGTCCTCATTGGTGACCGGCAGGGCGGAGATCCGCTCCTTCTGCATGGTCTGCCAGCCCCGGCTGATGGTGGCGGCGGGAGAGAGCGTGGGGGGCGTGTCGTAGTCCAGATCCCGCACCTGGGTACGCACGTCGGTCAAAAGCCGCGGCGGCTGGAAGCCGAAGCGGTCCAGCACAATCTGAGTCTCATCGCTGATCTGCCCCAGACGGGCGGCCTTGTAGCGCCGGTCTCCCAGAGCATTTTTCAGCGCCGCGTATGCCATGGCGGAAATCACGGAATCCGTGTCCGGGTTCCGGTGTCCGGTGATGTAAATGGTATCCATATCCTCTTCCTCTCCCGGGATGACCCTCATCCCTTTCGATCTTGTTTTTTCCGTATGATATTATGCTGCCCTGGGGCGGCTTTGTCAATCGCCAGCCTTGCGAATTTGTTGCGCAAAAGCTCCGTAATTTGGTAATTTTGCCGCACAATTTCCGTTAATTATCCGGTAAACGATTGCGGCAATCGATTGCTGCCGATAGGGGACAAAGGAGCCGGGGCACAGGCATCCGCCTGCGCCCCGGCTTCCCGGTCTTACAAAATCATCAGTTCCTTGGGGGCCAGGGTAATGTCGGTGCAGCCCCCCTCCGTCAGCACCACCACATCCTCGATGCGCACCCCCAGCCGTCCCGGCAGGTAGATGCCCGGCTCCGCGGAGATCACCGCTCCCACCGGCAGGGGCTTGTCATTGCCCGGCGTGGCGTTGGGGGCCTCGTGGATCTCCACGCCCACGCCGTGACCGAAGCTGTGGCCGAAATAGGCCCCGTAGCCCGCCTGCTCAATGATGTCCCGGGCGGCGCCGTCCACCGCCCGTCCTGTGGCTCCGCCCCGGGCGGCGGCAATGCCCGCCTTCTGGGCGGAGAGCACCGTGTCGTACACCCGGCGCATCTCCTCCGTCACATGGCCCACCGCCACGGTGCGGGTCATGTCGGAGCAGTACCCGTGGTAGATACAGCCGAAGTCCATGGTGACAAACTCGCCGGCCTGCACCGCCCGCTCCGAGGGCACCCCGTGGGGGAGGCTCCCGTTGGGGCCGGACACCACCACCGGGTCAAAGGACATGTTCTCCGCCCCCAGGTGGAGCATCAGGTACTGCAGCCGGGCGGCGATCTCCTTTTCCGTGACGCCCGGGCGGATCTCCCCCAGGATCTGCGCAAAGGCCTGTTCGGCGATCCGCTGGGCGGCGATCATGGCCTCCAGCTCCTCCGGATCCTTCACCGTCCGCAGCTGCCACAAAAGGTCCGTGGCAGGCACCAGCTCACAGGAGAGGGCCTTTCCGTAGGCCTCCCGCTCCCGGACGGTCATATAGGCATCCTCAAAGCCCAGGCGGCGAATGCCCTCCTTTTGTACGATCTCCTCCGTCAGCACACCGTAGCCCCGTCCGGCACCGGTCTCCAGCAGCTCCGCCCGGACGCAGCGGCCCGCCGCCTCCGTGTAGCGGGAATCCGTCATATAATAGGCGCCTTTCCGGGTCACCAGCGCCACGCCGTCGGTGCCGGCGCTGTGGAAGCCGGAGGCGTAGAAGCGGTTGGCCTCCCCGGTGACCAGCATGCCATCCAGGCCCAACTCCTCCAGCCGGGCGGAGATCTTCTCAAAATGATCCATTGCAACCTCCTCAGACGGCACACGCCGTGCCGTCTTATCCGCAATTTTTTCCCACTATAACACCGCCCCAACCCCCTGTCAACGGCACGGTCAGGCTGGGACTTTAACCCGCAGCTTCCGCATTTTTCCACATTCCCCCGGTTTCTATGCCGCCATTTTGGTGAAAATGACAGTTGACTTTATCTCTTTAAAGCTGTATGTTGTAAAAGAAATCTACAGCCGGAGGAACCGGCGGAAAGGAGCACACGCCATGATGATCTTCCGCAGCCGCACCCTGGGTTCTTACCGCTTTACCAAGGTCCGCTTTGCGGGCCGCTATTACCGTGCACAAACGCAATCCCGTCCGGCTAACAGATGATTTCCCGCTTTCCTTTGTAAGAAGAGCGGCTCTGTTTTCGGACAGGGCCGCTTTTTTGATTTCCCCCGCAACTTCCATGAGAAAAGGAGAATTGTGATGAAAAAGAAGCTCTTTGCATGTTTGCTCTCCGCCGCCATGGTTCTGAGCCTGGCCGCCTGCGGAGGCACCACCGAAACCGAAACCACCGACACCGAAGGCTCCGACTCTGAGGGCCAGACCTACACCATCGGCGTGATCCAGCAGATGCAGCATGAGGCGCTGGACGCCGCCACCCAGGGCTTCCAGGACGCCGTAGCCGAGCTCTTCGGCGACCAGGCCTCCGTGGAGGTCCAGAACGCCTCCGGTGAGGCGGCCAACTGCTCCACCATTGTGGGCAGCTTCGTCTCCTCCGGTGTGGATCTCATCATGGCCAACGGCACCACCGCCCTGCAGTCCGCTGCCGCCGCCACCACCACCATCCCCATCCTGGGCACCTCCATCACCGAGTACGGCGTGGCCCTGGGCATTGACGGCTTCACCGGCACCACCGGCATGAATGTCTCCGGCACTTCCGACCTGGCTCCTCTGGATCAGCAGGCCGCCATGCTGCAGGAGTGGTTCCCCGACGCCAAGAACGTGGGCCTTCTCTACTGCTCCGCCGAGCCCAACAGCCTCTATCAGGTAGAGACCGTCCAGGGCTACCTGGAGGAGATGGGCTACACCTGCACCCCCTACTCCTTCTCTGACTCCAACGACCTCTCTGCCGTGGCCACCAACGCCTGCGCCCAGAGCGACGTTCTCTACATCCCCACTGACAACACTGCCGCCACCAACGCCGAGCTGATCGGCAACATCGCCCAGTCCTCCGCCACCCCCATCATCGCGGGCGAGGAAGGCATCTGCTCCGGCTGCGGCGTGGCCACTCTGACCATCAGCTACTATGACATCGGCTATGCCACCGGCAAGATGGCCTATGAGATCCTGGTCAACGGTGCCGATCCCGCCGAGATGGAGATCGAGTACGCGCCCCAGTTCACCAAGAAGTACAACCCCGACATGTGCGATGCCCTGGGCCTGACGGCTCCCGAGGGCTATGAGGCCATCGGCTGAGGCTGATTTTTAAAAAAAGCGACAAAAGGCGGCGGAAAACCTTTTCTTTTCCGCCGCTTTTTGCTATGATGCCTTTTGGTTATCCATTTACACAACGGCCCCGACGGCGTGTCAGGGCAACAGGGAGGAATTTCACTTGAATATCATGCACCTGGTCAACGCCCTGCCGGGCGTTGCGGCCCAGGGCCTCATCTGGGGCATTATGGCCATCGGCGTCTACCTGACGTTCCGCATTCTGGATGTAGCGGATCTGACGGTGGACGGCACCATGGCCACCGGCGGCGCCACGTTCATCATGCTGACCATGGCCGGCGTCTCCATGCCGCTGGCCCTGCTGGGGTCGTTCCTGGCGGGCATGGCCGCCGGCTTTGTCACCGGCTTTTTCCACACCGTATGCGGCATTCCCGCCATTCTGGCAGGCATTCTCACCCAGCTGGCCCTTTACTCGGTGAACCTCAGGATCATGGGGCAGTCCAACCAGCCCGTCAGTTCCCGGGAGTACGACCTGCTGGTGAACCAGCAGAACGTCTCCGTGGTGAGCCTGGAGAACCCCATCTTCATCTCCGCCGTGTTTGTGGCCCTCATCATCGCGCTTCTCTACTGGTTCTTCGGCACGGAGCTGGGCGCCTCTCTGCGGGCCACCGGCTCCAACCCCAACATGTCCCGGGCCCAGGGCATCAACACCAGCTTCACCACGGTGCTGGGCCTGATGATCTCCAACGGCCTGGTGGCCCTCTCTTCCGCGCTGCTGGCCCAGTACCAGGGCTTTGCGGACGTGAACATGGGCCGGGGCGCCATCGTCATCGGCCTGGCCGCCGTCATCATCGGCGAGGTGATCTTCGGCAAGCTCTTCCGGAACTTCGCCCTGAAGCTCTTCGCCGTGGCTATCGGCTCCATCCTCTACTACCTGGTGTGCCAGGTGGTCATCTGGCTGGGTCTCAACACCAACGACATGAAGCTCATCACCGCCTTGATCGTGGCCATCTTCCTGACCATCCCCAACTGGAAGGGCAAGGTCTTCCGCCCCCGGGCCAAGGCCATCTCCGCTGCGGCGGCAGACGATCAGAAGGGAGGCAGCCAGGATGCTTGAACTGAAAAACATCTGCAAGACCTTCAATCCCGGCACCGTCAATGAGAAAAGGGCCCTGACGGGGCTGAACCTCACCCTCAACGACGGGGACTTCGTCACCGTCATCGGCGGCAACGGCGCCGGCAAGTCCACCATGCTCAACGCCGTGGCAGGCACCTGGATGGTGGACAGCGGCTCCATCCTCATCGACGGAACCGACGTCACCCGCCTGCCGGAGCACAAGCGGGCCGCCTTCATCGGCCGTGTGTTCCAGGATCCCATGATGGGCACCGCCCCCACCATGCAGATCGAGGAAAACCTGGCTCTGGCCGCCCGCCGCGGAGAGCGCCGGGGCCTGGGCTGGGGCATCACCAAGGCGGAGCGGGCCCAGTACCGGGAGATGCTCCGTCGGCTGGACCTGGGCCTGGAGGATCGCCTCACCAGCAAGGTTGGTCTGCTCTCCGGCGGTCAGCGCCAGGCGCTGACGCTGCTGATGGCCTCCTTGAAAAAGCCCAAGCTGCTGCTGCTGGACGAGCACACCGCCGCTCTGGATCCCAAGACTGCCGCCAAGGTGCTCTCCCTCTCCGACCAGATCGTGGAGGAAAACCATCTGACCACCATGATGGTGACCCACAACATGAAAGACGCCATCGTCCATGGTAACCGCCTTATCATGATGTACGACGGCCACATCGTCATCGACGTGTCCGGCGAGGACAAGAAGAAGCTGACGGTGCCCGACCTGCTGGCCCTGTTCAGCAAGGTCAGCGGCTCCGATGAAGCCGACGACAAGATGCTGCTCTCCTAAGCCGCTGACCTGACTGCGCCTCGCGCAGGCGCGCCTTTTGGCGCGTGCAAGCGGTTTGCCGGAGGCAAACCCTTGAACCGGGGCGGATTCACTTCGCCCCGGTTGGTTCCATCCAGGGCTTCCGGTCGGCGAAGCCGGCTGGGATCAGCGGCTCCGGCGAAGCCGACGACAAGATGCTGCTCTCCTAAAAAGGCAATTCGTACCCATTCTGGGGCCATTTTCCACAATGGCCCCAGAATTTTTCTTTTGTTCTTTATCTGTTTAAATAAAAAACGCAAATTTTCCGGATAGGGGTTGACATTTCCCCCGCCGCCGCATATAATGCAAACAATCAAGCAAAACCGATGAGCAAGAGGAGTACCCGTTTCGGTCACCTTTCAGAGAGCTGCGGATGGTGGGATCGCGGCAGAGAACGGTTCGGGGAATGGACTTGCGAGGGCAGAGCGAACAGCCATCGGCTCAGTAGCTGCTGACGGGATCCGCACCCGTTATCCAGGCGGCACGGATGATCGTCCGTGGAACGAGCGGGCGCTATGCGTCAACTTGGGTGGTACCGCAGGATTTCAGTCTTGTCCCAATCTTGGGACGGGACTTTTTTTATTGTCCGGAAAGGAGCGTTCTCTATGAAATTATATACGAAGCGATGGCGGCGCCTCAGCTGATGTTTCCAGACTGCGCGACAGCTTCCCCTTTGATAAAATATCTGATATGATTGGAGAGAACACCATGAAAACTTTGAAGAATCTCATCGCCGCCATCCTCACCCTCACCCTGGTCCTGGGCCTCACCGCCTGCGGTAGCTCCAGCAGCAGCGAAACCTCCGCCGAAAGCGGCGGCGAGTCCGCCACCTATAAGATCGGCATCTCCCAGTACGGCGAGCACGGCTCCCTGGACAACTGCCGGGAGGGCTTCCTGGAGGGCCTGGCCCAGGCGGGTATCGTGGAGGGCGAGAACCTGGAAGTTCTCTACGAGAACGCCCACTTTGACAACCAGATGACCACCCAGATCGGCCAGACCTTCTCCGCCGCCGACGTGGACCTGATGGTGGGCATCGCCACTCCCTCCGCCGTGGCCTGCTACAACGCCGCCGAGGATAAGGACATTCCCGTGATCTTCACCGCCATCACCGACCCCGTGGAGGCCAACCTGGACTCCGGCAACGTCACCGGCACCTCCGACGCCCTGCCGGTGGAGGGCCAGCTGAAGCTGATCCGGGCCCTGCAGCCCGACGCCGACACCATCGGCATCATCTACACCACCAGCGAGCCCAACTCCGTCTCCGCCATCCGCACCTATGAGGAGCTGGCCGGGGACTATGGCTTCACCATCGACGCCGTGGGCGTGGCCGCTCAGGAGGAAGTCACCCAGGCGGCGGACACCCTCATCTCCCGCGGTGTGGACTGCCTGTCCAACCTGACGGACAACAACGTGGTGGGCGTCCTCTCCGCCATTCTGGAGAAGACCAACGAGGCCGGCATCCCCATCTACGGCTCCGAGGTGGAGCAGGTGAAGCTGGGCTGCGTGGCCGGCGCCGGCATCGACTACGTGCAGCTGGGCATTCAGACGGGTCTGATGGCCGCCAAGGTCCTCACCGGTGAAGCGACCTGCGCTGACATGCCCTATGAGACCATCGAGAACTACGGCCTCTACATCAACTCCGACGCCATCGCCGCCATGGGCCTCACCGTTCCCGACGACATCGCCTCCCAGGCTCAGGAGTGCGCCGAATAACCTTCCCGCAACGCAATCCCGCCTTTCGCGTGCCGCACAGTCTGTGCGGCACGCAGGCGCGTTTTTCCATCTTCATTGATCAAGGAGACTTTTTATGAAGCTCATCACCTACCGCCTCCGCGGCGCGGAGCATGTGGGCGTCCAGACGGCGGACGGCACCGCCGTGGCTCCCCTGCCCTATCCCGATATGAACACCCTCATTGAGACCGCCTCCCTGGAGGAGCTGCGCTCCGCGGCCGCCGCAGCGGAGACCATCCCCATGGAGGAAGTGGAACTGCTTGCCCCCATTCCCCGTCCCCGGCAGGATGTCATCTGCCTGGGAATGAACTACCTGGACCACGCCCGGGAGGCCGCCCAGTACGACGCCGGAGCCTTTGAGAAGGAAAAGCCCGTGGCGGTGTACTTCTCCAAGCGGGTAACAGAGGCGGTGGCGCCGGAGGGCTTCATCGAAAGCCACACTGACCTGGTGGAGCGGCTGGACTATGAGTCTGAGCTGGCGGTGATCCTGGGAAAGACCGCCCGGAATATCCGGGGGGAGGACGCCGGGGACTACATCTTCGGCTACACCATTCTCAACGACGTCTCCGCCCGGGATGTGCAGACCGGCCACAAGCAGTGGTACTTCGGCAAGAGCCTGGACGGCTTCACTCCCATAGGCCCCTGCATCGTCACGGCCGACGAGATCGCCTATCCCCCGGCGCTGGACATCTCCGCCGCCGTCAACGGCGAGACGCGCCAGCACTCCAACACGGCACTGTTCATCACCTCCATCGGCCAGGCCCTGGAGGAGCTCTCCCGGGGCATGACACTGCTGCCGGGCACCATCCTCTCCACCGGCACCCCCGCCGGAGTGGGCATGGGCTTCGACCCGCCGAAATTTCTCAAGCCCGGCGACGTGGTGGAGTGCACCGTCCAGGGGATCGGTACCCTGCGCAACACCGTCCGCTGAGGAAGCCGCCCCAAAACGGCCTCTTTCGGGGGACACCGGTTTTATTTTCAATGTTTGCCGCCCGCCGCGGCGAAATGAGGGATTTTTATGGATTTTGTGGAGTTGCTCTCCGGCACCGTGCTCCAGGGATTGATCTACGCCCTGGTGTCCTTCGGTGTATACATCACCTATTCCATTCTGGACTTTCCGGATCTGGGTGTGGACGGCACGTTCCCCCTGGGAGCCGCCGTAACCGCCGTGCTGCTGACCCAGGGGGTAAACGCCTGGGCAACGCTGCCCATCGCTCTGGTGGTGGGTGCCCTGGCGGGGCTCATCACCGGCTTTGTCCACGTGCGGCTGCGGGTGCGCAACCTCCTGGCAGGTATCATCACTATGACAGCTTTGTACTCGGTGAACCTGCTGCTGGCGGGGTCCAACCTGACGGTGGACCGGGCCACGGACACCATCTTCACCTCCTCCCTGGCCACGGGACTGCTGGGAGATATGACCCTCACCGGCCGCAAGCTGGTGGTCTCGCTGGTGCTGGTGATCGTGGTGAAGCTGGTGCTGGACGCCTATTTCAAGACCAAGTCCGGGCTGCTGCTGCGGGCGGTGGGCGACAATGCCACCCTGGTGACCACCCTGGCCCGGGACCGGGGCAATATGAAGATCCTGGGTCTGATGCTCTCCAACGCCCTGGTGGCCCTGGGCGGGTGCATCGTCTGCCACGAGACTCGCAGTTACTCCGCTACCATGGGCACCGGACAGCTGGTGTACGGCCTGGCGGCCGTCATCATCGGCGTGTCCGCCTTCCGCTGGTATGAAAACTCCGGCGCCGCCCGGCATCTCCGGGACGTGAAGGGCCTGCGCTTCTTCGCCACCCCCCGGGGCACCACTGCTGTCATCGTGGGCAGCATTCTCTACAAGCTGTGCATCCAGCTGGCCATGCTGCTGGTACCCTCCAGCATGATGAAGTTCATTACGGCGGCGCTGTTTTTGCTGGTGCTGGTGGCCTCCGGCCGGAAAGGAGAGGAGATCATCCATGCTTGAAGTACGGGATATTACGAAGATCTATAACCAGGGCTCCCTGACGGAGCAGTGTCTCTTCGACCACTTCTCCCTCACCGTGGAGGAGGGGCAATTTGTGGCGGTAGTAGGCAGCAACGGCTCCGGCAAGACCTCCCTTTTGAACATCATCTGCGGCTCCATCCCCATTGAGGGCGGCGACGTCCTCATCGGCGGCAAAAGCATCGCGGGCCTCAAGGACTACCAGCGCTACGCCTCCATGGGCCGGGTATACCAGGACCCTGCAGCCGGCACCTGCCCCAACCTGACGGTGCTGGAGAACCTCTCCCTGGCAGACAACAAGGGCAAGCCCTTCGGCCTCACCCGGGCAGTGGACAAACGCCGGGTGGAGGCCTACCGGGAACAGCTGGCCTCCCTGGGCCTTGGGCTGGAGGATAAGCTCCAGGTGCGCATGGGGGCCCTCTCCGGCGGCCAGCGCCAGGCCATCGCCCTACTGATGGCCACCATGACGCCGCTGAAGTTCCTGATCCTGGACGAACACACCGCCGCCCTGGATCCCAAGACCGCCGAGATCATTATGGCCCTCACCGACAAGGTGGTGCGGCAAAAGCAGCTCACCGCCATCATGGTCACCCACAACCTCCGCTACGCTGTGGAGTACGGCGACCGGATCCTCATGATGGACCGGGGCCATGTGGTGCTGGACCGGGCGGGGGAGGAAAAGAAAAATACCTCCATCGACGACATCCTCTCCATCTTCAACCGCATCTCCATGGAGTGCGGCAACTGAACTCCGGCCCCGGCGGAACGGGTTGACAGCCCTCCGCCGGGGCATTATCATGGAATCATCATTTGCGGAAAGGCGGACACCCTATGGATATCGGCACATACCTCCCCTTTTGGAAGGAGCTTACCCCCCAACAACAGCAGGCCCTGAACTCCCAGGCCACGGTGCGGCATTTTCCAAAGGGCACTATGGTCTATGGGGGCGGCGGCGACTGCGCGGGGCTGATCCTTCCCACGCAGGGGCAGCTGCGGGTTTACCTTTTGACGGAGGAGGGCAAGGAGCTGACCCTCTACCGGCTGTTTCCCCGGGATCTGTGCCTCTTTTCCGCCTCCTGCATCATGCGGGGCATCCAGTTTGACGTACAGGTATCGGCGGAGCGGGACACGGAGGCCTTCCATATCCCCGCCCCTGTTTACGAACAGCTGATGCGCACTTCGGCGGCGGTGGCCAACTACACCAATGAGCTGATGGCCACCCGCTTTTCCGACGTCATGTGGCTGATGGATCAGATCCTCAGCAAGAAGATGGACAGCCGCCTGGCGGCGTTTTTGCTGGATGAGAGCCGTCTGGAGGGCAGTGCCTCCCTCCCCCTCACCCACGATCAGATGGCCCGGCACCTGGGCACCGCCCGGGAGGTGGTGACTCGGATGCTCAAGTACTTCCAGACGGAGGGGCTGGTGCGCCTGAGCCGGGGCGGCGTGGAGCTGACGGCACCGGAAGTGCTGGAGAAGCTGGCCAAAGACAGCTTACGGTGATTTTATCACGGAACCGGGCGGGCCGGTTCTGGTATCCTGTGGTCATTCGTTGACCGGGATGCCGGAGCGGCTCGCCCGGTACTTTTTTATGGGCGGAATGCGTATGGTAATGCATCTGCCGCAAGCAGGGAGGAATCGCAATGGCACGTAAACTGGCCCAAGTGGAGCAGCGCCGCTGTGTGGGCTGCGGATGCTGCGTCAAGGCCTGCCCCCTGGGGGCCATCGCCGTTCACAAAGGGCTGTATGCCGCTGTGGACGCTGCCCGCTGCGTGGGCTGCGGCCGCTGTGCTGCCGCCTGTCCCGCCGCCATCATCACCGTCATTCCAAGGGAGGAACCCGCATGAAGACCAAACAGCGCCACTGGTACGACTATCTCTGGATCGCCACCGCCGCCTATCTGATCCTGGGATTTTTCAACATTCTCTTTTCCTGGCTGGGCCTTTTGTGTTTCTTTATTCCGCTTCTCATGGCCATTTTCGGCAAGGAAAAGGGCTACTGCAACCGCTACTGCGGCCGGGGCCAGCTGCTGGAGCTGCTGGGCAGCCGGCTCAGCCGGCGTCTGCCGGTGCCCCGCTGGATCAGTTCCAAGGTGTTCCGGTACGGCTTCCTGATTTTCTTCCTGGCCATGTTCATCAATATGCTCTTCACCACCTACCTGGTCTTTGCGGGGCAGCGGGAGCTGGGCCAGGCGGTGACCCTGCTGTGGACCTTCCGCCTCCCCTGGTACTGGGCCTACCATGGAACCATCCTGGCCCCCTGGGTAGCGCAGTTCGCCTTCGGTTTTTACAGTGTGATGCTCACCTCTACGGTGCTGGGCCTTGTGACCATGGTATTCTTCCGCCCCCGCACCTGGTGCGTCTACTGCCCCATGGGCACCATGACCCAGCTGGTGTGCCGGGCCCGGGAGAGCGGCGGCGGCTGCTCCGGCGTCTGCTCTGAAAAAGCGTGATGTGCAGACGGCAGGCTACTGCCGACTTTCACGTGTGAATAGAATGCTCCAGGGCTACATACGCTACTTTCAGGTGATGCTCTGTGAAAAAATTCCCGTGGAAACCCTATGTATTCTGGATCCTTTTTACGGAGGCAGTGGGAGCACTCTCCGGCTGGCTGACCCGAGACGGCGCAAAGCACTACGGGGAGGCCATCGTGCAGCCGCCTCTCTCGCCTCCCGCCATCGTCTTTCCCATTGTCTGGGGCATTTTGTTCGCACTCATGGGGATCGGCGCAGCCCGGATCTATCTCTCCCCCCCATCCGCTGCCCGCTCCCGAAGCCTGCTGCTCTTTTTGGTACAGCTGGCCTTCAACTTCTGCTGGAGCCTTCTGTTCTTCAACCTGCAGCGCTTTGGCCTAGCCTTTGTCTGGCTGATGGTGCTGTGGGGGCTGATTCTCTGGATGATCCTGTCTTTCCGCAGGACAGATTCTCTGGCCGCATGGCTCCAGGTACCCTACTTTCTGTGGGTTACCTTCGCCGCCTATCTGAACTTCGGCGTGTGGCTGCTGAACCGATAACCCGGAAGCCAGCATCCGCGCGAAAAAGTCAGGAAGCCTTGCTGAAGGCTTCCTGGCTTTTGCAATATGGCGTCCCTGAGAGGATTCGAACCTCCGGCCTACCGCTTAGGAGTATGGCGTGCCGCTTGGTACATCGTCCGTTTCATAATTTGCCTTGTTGTTTTATCCGAAATTGTATTGCCTGGTTACTGGTCAATCTGCATAAAAATCCCTGTGATGCCGCCTCGTGACGGGGCGTTCAGAAAGTCAAATTAGCAAATTCTTAGCAGGAATGGTGTCTGACAGGGCCTTTCTCATCAGGGAAACCGGGCAGGTATGGGCAAAATGCCGACAAGAAACAGGAGTCAGATTATGAGTGCATCGGGCGGAAAGCAGACGCCGAAAAACAGAACCTACACCGTGGAGGACATAGCCGCTATTCTCGGCATTGGAAAATCCTCTGCCTATAAGCTCGCAAACTCCGGCGAGTTTCAGACGATCCGGATTGGAAACATGATCCGCATTTCCAGAAAATCTTTTGAGGATTGGCTGGGGATGGAGGAGAACGAGG
>PPYE01030702.1_pt1 | contig 16016 bp, 9 predicted proteins | sample 1559881 | NCBI WGS metagenome assembly PPYE01 (sample SAMN08240022, study PRJNA423297) | Human gut metagenome, whole genome shotgun sequencing project. | reverse complement strand
GTTTACGGGATATCGTGTGCCGTTAAGTTTTTCCACATAGGTATCGACCCGGACTTCCATGGAAGTGCTGCCGACCCAGGTGAGGGTTCCGACCAGAACGACAAGGTCATTTTGAAACACGCCGCGGATGAATTTCAGGTTATCGACGGATGCAGTGATGACATTACACTGGGAATGACGGATGCCGACGAGCCCGGCGACTTCGTCAATCCACTCCATCAGCCTGCCGCCGAAAAGCCGTCCTGCACCGTTTAAATGTTCCGGGCGGATCTGATAGACCTGTTCCACGCGGGATTCGATTGCTCTTTTTTTCATAGTATTTTGGGAAGACCTCCATTCTGAGTACAGATTTTCCTGCAGGTGCGAAAATGGTCCGCAGGGAGCTTAAAAGCCTTGAGATTATTTTATTTCTACGGCTTGGGACAGTCAAGTGGCAGAAGGTATGCTATAATGGTGCCAATGAAAAACAAGCGATGCGTCAGCGGTAGAGTCGGCTTCCGGCAAAATTTATGTCGGCGTCTGCATTGATACCGCATGTACACTGGGTGTGTGCGCGGAACGCAATGCGATTTTCAATATGATTACAAACGTCGAGGACGCGATCCGGCGTGTCATTGCAGTGAACTGGAAAGGCGAGGCAATTCCGCCCTGTGGAGCATGCCGGGAATTCATGGCGCAGCTGATGCCGGAGGATTATCGTTCGATAGAAATCATGATGGACTATGAGAAGGAAAGAGTGGTAACACTGGGGGATCTGACGCCAGAATGGTGGCTGTGAGAATAGATCAAAATAGGGGATGTGATCGTTGAACGGCTGTAAAATACAGATGATTTGTAAAATTATATAATAGGTAATTGCAATAAAAAGGAGAAAGAACATGACAGAATGGGAAAAGGCACAGAACGGATATTTATATGATGCAAACTATGACCAGGAGATTGTAGAGGCAAGAACCCGTTGTGCGGATTTATGTTATGAATTTCACCAATTGTAAACCGTCAGAGAGTAAATAGCAGGGTGAACTGTTGAGTCAGATGTTCGGAAGCATAAAAGGAAATCCGGTCGTTACAGCGCCGTTTTACTGTGATTATGGATTCAATATTTCTGTAGGGGAAAATTTTTATACGAACCATAATGTCACGATACCGGATGGCGCGAAGGTCACTTTTGGAGACAATGTATTTATTGCTCCGAACTGCGTATTTTCAACAGCCGGTCATGCGATTGACAGCGAACAGAGAGGGCGCGGACTGGAAATCGCTCTGTCGATTACTATAGGGGACAATGTTTGGATTGGAACGAACGTGTCGGTGCTGCCGGGCGTGACGATTGGAAGCAATACCATTATCGGCGCAGGGAGCGTTGTGAACAGGAATATTCCGGATGGGGTAATTGCAGCCGGAAATCCCTGCAGGGTGATTCGCAAAATTACAGACGCAGATAAGAAAAAATATCCTGTATTTGAAGAATCTGCGAAGCGGTGAGGAGTATGCCTATGAAAAAAATGATTCGTGCCGCTTTTGTATTATGCCTGCTGTTTGCATTATCCGGATGTGGCAAAAAAGAAGCGACCGTGGTAAAGACCTATGCCGCTACGGACGTTCTGGATGTCGAGAAAGAGATGGCGGCAGGACGGGAAGTGACGATGGTTCCTTATTATGAGATGAGCGACGGAACCTGGCAGATCGAAGATGGGCATTCTTACAAGTACCGACTGGAAGTGAGCGGCAGGATGAATGCGGCAGAGAGCGACAGTACGTTTATCTATTTGAGCAATCAGGAAAGCATTCCCTTCGATCAGGCATGGAAAGCGAGCGGATTGAGCAGCAATATGGACGATTATTTCGATGAAGCGGATGCAAAATTCGTGGGGATGAAATAAAAGGCTGGATTTTTCCTTTACACACCAGAGCAGTGTTGTTATAATACTCTCCGGGAATGAGGTTCTCCCGCGCCGTATGGCGGAACCGCTTGAAAGAATTGTAAGCTGATGACTTCTGTGATTTTAGATGCAAAAGCGACAGGATTTTGGCATCGATGGCTGACTGCAAATGTCCGCAGAAAGGATGTTTGTGTGCAACAAAAATCGCAGAGGACATCGGCTTTTTTGATTTTTGACAGTAGAATGTTCGCAGAGCAATGCCGCAGCGGGCGCATTCCAATTCCACAGAGAATAGAAATGAGAGGAAAACATGTTAACATCCCTTGCATTTATTTTTCTGGCAGGTCTTGCCATGGCGGCGGTCTGTGAGCGGATAGGGCTTCCGAGGATTATTGGAATGCTCTTTACGGGCATCGTGCTCGGACCGTATGTGCTGAATCTGCTGGATCCGTCGATTCTGGGCATTTCGTCGGAGCTTCGCCAGATGGCGCTGATTATCATTTTGTTAAAAGCTGGTCTGTCCTTAAACCTTGCGGATTTAAAGAAAGTCGGACGCCCTGCTATGATGATGGCATTTGTACCAGCGAGCTTTGAAATCTTTGCGTTCTTTTTATTTGCTCCGTATGTGCTTGGAATTACGCGCGTCGAGGCTGCCGTGATGGGTGCAGTGCTTGGGGCGGTTTCCCCGGCGGTCGTGATTCCGCGGATGGTGCAGCTGATGGAAAACAGTTACGGGACGCAAAAGAGCATCCCTCAGATGATTATGGCGGGTGCATCCTGCGACGATATTTTCGTCATCGTTCTGTTTACGACATTTGTGCGCATGGCGCAGGGAGGAAGCGCAAAGGCGTCGGACTTTGTGCAGATTCCGATTTCGATCGTGTTCAGCGTTGTGCTGGGAGCCGCTGCAGGTTATGTGCTGGCAAGGGTTTTTGAAACGGCATACGCCCATGCCCACTGTGTCCGAAACAGCATGAAGGTGATCCTGGTGCTCGGTCTGTCGTTTCTTTTGATGGCAGTGGAAACGTGGCTGAAAGGAATCGTTCCGGTGTCCGGGCTTTTAGCGGTTGTGAGCATGGCGTGCATGTTGAAGGCAAAATGTGTGCCGGAGGTTTCGAAGCGCCTGTCTGAAAAATTCGGCAAGCTCTGGCTGGCAGCGGAAGTCGTGCTGTTTGTGTTGGTCGGCGCGGCGGTCGATATCCGGTATACAGCAAGCGCTGGTGCGAGTGCACTTTTGATGATCGGGATTGCGCTCCTGTTTCGTGCAGCAGGCGTGTTCTTGTGTATGGCAGGGACGCAGCTGAATAAAAAAGAGCAGCTGTTCTGTGTGATCGCCTATCTGCCGAAAGCAACCGTACAGGCGGCGATCGGGTCGGTTCCGCTGAGTCTCGGTCTGCCGTGCGGACAGCTTGTGCTCTCGGTTGCAGTGCTTGCGATTCTCGTGACCGCGCCGATTGGAGCGATCGGGATGGACAAAACGTATCGGAGGCTGTTGGTGCATGAAGGCGGCGCGGCTGGGGAGAACCCCGGCGCATGATAAGGGCGCGTCGCATGCGATCCGGTTCCCCCGCGCCATTCGTTATACAATAGAATGCACGCTCCACGAACATTCTATTGTCATGAAACGCATCTGCGATGCTTTCCGCTGCTGCGCAGCTATTTTTGCTCATAAGAGCGGCGCTCCCTCTGTAGCTTTCCGCAAGCAGATTTTCATGCGAGCATGAAATCTGCCTACAGAAAGCTACATGGGAACTACCGCACGTCAGTGCCCCAGTTTCCCGCGCCATTCGCAAAAGCGCATCTGGGATGCTATCCGCTGCTGCGCAGCTGCTTTTGCTCATAAGAGCGGCGCTCCCTCTGTAGCCTTCTGTAGGCAGATTTTCATGCGAGCATGAAATCTGCCTGCAGAAAGCTACATGGGAACTGGAAAAATTAAAAAACCTCTTTACAAATGAAAAAAGATAGGGTAGACTACATTGCATGAAAAATAGTGTCGTACATAAGATGTAGGCTGACAAAGGGGTCAGGAAACTTGCATTGCAGGTTTCCTGACCCCTTTCTTTCTGTAACATGGGTTCCATGTTACAGAAAGAGGCACTGACGTGCCTAAGATGCGCACTCGCGCGAAGATGAAAAATGTCGCAAGCGACCGCGCTCGGCGCGAGAATGTGCCAAGGCACATTCTTTTATGTGTAACATGGGTTCCATGTTACAGAAAGAGGCACAATCTTTTATGGATAACAAAGTATTTTTATGAACGGCACACTGACAGTAGGAAATGCTGTTGCAGGGCAGCAAGGAGGAGAGCATGGGCGTAAAATATGTATTTGTGACCGGCGGCGTTGTGTCCGGTCTTGGAAAAGGAATTACCGCAGCTTCGTTGGGACGGCTGCTCAAAGCGAGAGGATATCATGTAACCATGCAGAAGCTGGATCCCTATATCAATGTGGATCCCGGTACGATGAATCCGATCCAGCACGGAGAGGTATTTGTAACAGATGATGGCACGGAGACAGACCTGGATCTGGGACATTACGAACGGTTTATCGATGAAAGCCTGGATCAGAATTCCAACGTTACAACGGGTAAAATTTACTGGTCGGTTCTGCACAAGGAACGTCATGGAGATTACGGCGGCGGTACCGTACAGGTCATTCCTCATATTACAAACGAAATCAAATCAAAATTTTACCGGGAGAAGTCCCCGGAGGAAGATACCATTTCTATTATAGAAGTCGGCGGTACAGTCGGCGATATCGAAAGCCAGCCGTTTTTGGAAGCGATCCGTCAGTTTCAGCACGAGATGGGACGGGAAAATGCCATCCTGATTCAGGTTACATTGATTCCATATTTAAAGGCATCCGGTGAAATGAAAACAAAGCCGACCCAGATGAGCGTCAAGCAGCTGCAGAGTATGGGGATCTGGCCGGATATCCTGGTTTGCCGTTCGGATTATCCGATTGATGAAAAAATGAAAGAAAAGATCGGATTATTCTGTAACGTGAAAAAGGAACATGTTTTGCAGAATCTGGATGCACCGTCCCTTTATGAAGTGCCGATAATGATGGAAGAAGAGCATTTGGCTCAGGCGGTCTGTGAATGTTTGAATCTGCCCTGCCCGGAGCCGAATCTGGAAGACTGGAAAAAGATGCTGGAGGATCTGCATCATCCCACCAGTTCTGTCACCATCGCGCTGGTTGGCAAATATGTAGCTCTGCATGATGCTTATTTGAGCGTAGCGGAAGCCTTAAAGCACGGCGGCATCGCAAACCGCGCACAGGTCAACATCCGCTGGATCGATGCAGAAGAGCTGACACCGGAAAATCTGGAGAAATATCTGCACGATGTGGACGGCATTTTGGTACCGGGCGGATTCGGACAGAGAGGAACGGAGGGAAAGATTCTTGCAATCGGTTATGCAAGACGCAACAAAATTCCGTATCTTGGGCTGTGCCTTGGCATGCAGCTCGCGATTGTTGAATTTGCAAGAAACGTAGCAGGACTTTCCAAAGCAGCGAGCATTGAGCTCGATCCCGAAACGCCTGATCCGGTCATCGCACTGATGCCGGAACAAAACGGAATTACCAATCTTGGCGGTACTTTAAGACTGGGCGCATATCCCTGTGTCCTGCAGCCGGAAACACTGGCCCATAAGCTGTATGGAAAGACAGAGATTTCCGAACGTCACCGCCACAGATATGAAGTCAACAATGATTACCGGGAAGTGCTGACGAAAAACGGCATGGTACTTTCCGGACTGTCTCCGGACGGAAGAATCGTGGAGATGATCGAATTAAAAGAGCATCCGTTCTTCGTTGCAACACAGGCACACCCGGAATTCAAATCCAGACCGAACCTGCCGCACCCGCTGTTTGAGGGCTTTGTAAAAGCGGCAGTAGCATATGAAGCGGCAGGCAGCAGCGCCGTTTAAATAAGGAGGACTACCATGGGAGAAAATCAGGTACAGCAGGGACTTTACAGCCAGAGCTTTGAACATGATAACTGCGGCATCGGAGCTGTTGTTAATATCAAAGGCAGAAAAGACCACCAGATTGTTGCAGATGCGTTAAAAATTGTAGAACAGCTGGAACACCGCGCCGGAAAAGACGCGGAGGGAAAAACCGGAGACGGCGTCGGAATTCTGACTCAGATTTCCCATCGCTTTTTTTCCAGAGTATGTCAGGAAATCGGCATCGAACTCGGCGGCGAAAGAGAATACGGAATCGGCATGTTCTTTTTCCCGCAGAACGAGTTAAAGCGCAGCCAGGCGAAGAAGATGTTTGAGATTATTGTAGAAAAAGAAGGCATGAAGTTTTTAGGCTGGAGAGAAGTGCCGACTGCGCCGGAGGTGCTGGGACATAAGGCAAGAGAATGTATGCCTGTCATTTGCCAGGGCTTTGTCAAAAAGCCGGAAAATATTGCAGCAGGGCTGGACTTTGACAGAAAGCTCTATGTGGTACGCCGTGTATTTGAGCAGAGTAACGATAATACCTATGTGCCGTCCTTATCGAGCCGGACCATCGTGTATAAGGGTATGTTTCTGGTGGGACAGCTGAGAACCTTCTTTAAGGACCTGCAGGATGTAGAATATGATTCCGCGATTGCAATTGTCCATTCCAGATTTTCGACCAATACGAATCCCAGCTGGGAGCGTGCACATCCGAACCGGTTTATTGTGCATAACGGTGAGATCAATACGATCAAGGGCAATGCGGATAAGATGCTGGCGCGGGAGGAAACGATGTGTGCACCGCGGTTCTCGGCAGATGATTTAACGAAGGTGCTTCCTGTAGTCAATACAAATGGATCTGACTCCGCAATGCTGGACAATACACTGGAATTTCTGGTAATGAGCGGAATGGAGCTTCCGCTTGCGGTCATGATTACAATCCCGGAGCCCTGGGCCCACAATGATACGATTTCCCAGGAGGGACGCGATTTCTATCAGTACTATGCGACGATGATGGAGCCGTGGGATGGACCTGCTTCCATCCTGTTTTCGGACGGCGACCTGATGGGCGCTGTTCTGGACAGAAACGGTCTGCGTCCCTCCAGATATTATATTACAGACGATGACAGACTGATCCTTTCTTCTGAAGTCGGTGTCCTGGAAATTCCCGCAGAGCATATTTTGAAAAAAGAGCGACTGCATCCCGGTAAAATGCTGCTGGTGGATACTGTAAAGGGCGAAGTTTTAACAGACGAAGAAATCAAGGAGACCTACGCGAAGCGGGAGCCTTACGGCGAATGGCTGGATTCCAATCTGGTTACGCTGCATGAGTTAAAAATTCCGAATGAAAGGATTCCTTCTTATAGTAAAGAAGAACGGGCGCGTCTGCAGAAAGCGTTTGGTTACACCTACGAGGAATACCGGGAGGGTATCTGCTCGATGGCGTTAAACGGAACCGAACGGATCGGCGCGATGGGTGTGGATACACCGCTGGCTGTCCTTTCCAAAGAATATCAGCCGTTGTTTTATTATTTCAAGCAGCTGTTCGCGCAGGTAACGAACCCTCCGATCGATGCGGTCCGGGAAAAAATCGTCACTTCCACAACCGTATATGCCGGCAAGAACGGAAATCTTCTGGAAGAGAAGCCGGAAAACTGTCAGGTACTGAAGATCAATAATCCGATCCTGACAGACCTCGACCTGTTGAAGATCCGCACGATGAAAAAGCCCGGCTTTAAGGTTGTCTGTGTGCCGATCATTTTCTATAAGAGCACACCGATGGATCGCGTGCTGGAGCATCTGTTCGTACAGGTGGATAAGGCGTACCGGGAGGGTGCGAATATCCTGATTCTTTCCGACCGCGGTGTGGATGAAAACCATGTTGCAATCCCGTCGCTGCTGGCAGTTTCCGCCGTACACAAGCATCTGGTCAAGACGAAAAAATGTACGGCACTGTCCATTATCCTGGAATCCGGCGAGCCGAGGGAGGTGCACGATTTTGCGGCGCTGTTAGGCTACGGTGCGTGCGCGGTCAACCCGTATCTGGCCCATTCCACCATCGCAGAGCTGGTAGAAGACGGTCTGCTGAACAAGGATTATTATGCGGCAGTAGAAGATTATGACCATGCGATTTTGCAGGGCATCGTAAAGATTGCGTCCAAGATGGGCATTTCCACGATTCAGTCCTATCAGGGCAGCCAGATTTTCGAGGCGATCGGCATTTCGCAGGAGGTCATCGATGCATACTTTACCGGAACCGTCAGCAGGATCGGCGGTATTACCTTAAAGGATATCGCAGCGCAGACGGATGCGCAGCATTCCAAGGCGTTTGATCCGCTGGGACTGGCAACAGACCTGACATTGTCCTCCATGGGCAGACATAAGATGCGCAGCCAGGGCGAGGAACACCGTTACAATCCCCAGACGATCCATATGCTGCAGCAGGCGACAAGGGATGGCAGCTACGAAAAGTTCTGCGAATATACAAAGATGGTGGATAAAGAGGAAACCGGTTATCTGCGCAGCCTGATGGACTTCAACTTCCCGGAGACTGGTGTTCCGATTGAAGAAGTAGAGAGCGTAGAGTCCATCGTAAAGCGGTTTAAGACCGGTGCGATGTCTTACGGTTCGATTTCCGAGGAAGCGCATGAAGCGCTGGCAATCGCCATGAATAAACTACACGGCAAATCCAACAGCGGTGAAGGCGGCGAGAGCGATGAGCGTCTGGAATCCGCAGGAACCGATCATGACAGAAGCTCTGCGATCAAGCAGGTGGCAAGCGGACGTTTCGGCGTAACGAGCCGGTATCTGGTCAGTGCAAGAGAGATTCAGATCAAAATGGCCCAGGGTGCAAAACCCGGCGAAGGCGGACATCTTCCTGCCAAGAAGGTGTATCCCTGGATTGCAAAGACAAGACATTCCACACCCGGTGTGAGCCTGATTTCTCCTCCGCCTCATCATGATATTTATTCCATCGAGGATCTGGCACAGTTAATTTATGACTTGAAAAATGCGAATAAATATGCACGAATTTCCGTAAAATTAGTTTCAGAAGCCGGTGTCGGAACCGTTGCAGCCGGTGTTGCAAAAGCAGGTGCACAGGTAATTCTGATTTCCGGTTATGACGGCGGTACAGGTGCTGCGCCCATCAGCTCCATCCATAATGCAGGACTTCCGTGGGAGCTGGGACTGGCAGAAACCCATCAAACTCTGTTGCAGAATGGTCTGAGAAACCGTGTTGTCATCGAGACAGACGGTAAGCTCATGAGCGGCAGGGATGTTGCGATGGCAGCGCTTCTGGGAGCAGAGGAATTCGGCTTTGCAACTGCTCCGCTGGTAACCCTTGGCTGTGTCATGATGCGTGTCTGCAACCTGGACACCTGTCCGATGGGTATCGCAACCCAGAATCCGGAGCTGCGCAAGCGCTTTATCGGGAAACCGGAATACGTCATTAACTTCATGACCTTTATCGCGCAGCAGCTGCGGGAGTACATGGCAAAGCTCGGCGTCAGAACTGTAGATGAGATGGTAGGGCGTACCGATCTGTTAAAGAAAAAGGATGGTCTGACCGGAAGAAAAGCGACGATCGATTTGAGCAAAATCCTGTACGAGGGCGCACAGGCGGAAAGAAAGGTCAGTGTTTTCGATCCTGCATGCGCATACGATTTCAAACTGGAAAAGACAAAGGATGAATCCGTTTTATTAAAGAAGAAAGAAGTAAAGGCAGCCATTGCGAACGGAACAGAAATTTCCTGCAGCGTGAAGCTGACCAATACCGACCGTACCTTCGGCACACTTCTGGGCGCAGAAATCACAAGACGGCATCCGGAAGGACTGCCCGAGGATACCATCACGATTCACTGTGAAGGCGCAGGCGGACAGAGCTTCGGTGCATTTTTGCCAAAAGGTCTGACCTTATCGCTGTGCGGTGACAGCAACGACTATTTCGGCAAGGGACTTTCCGGCGGCAAGCTGGCAGTCTTTGCACAGGAAAAAGCGAAATTTAAACCGGAAGAAAATATTATTATCGGCAACGTTGCCCTTTACGGCGCAACAAGCGGGGAAGCTTATATCGCAGGTGTGGCAGGAGAACGGTTCTGCGTCCGCAATTCCGGTGCAACTGCTGTTGTAGAAGGCGTTGGAGAGCATGGCTGCGAGTATATGACTGGTGGTCATGTGGTTGTACTGGGACCTACCGGCAAAAACTTTGCGGCAGGTATGAGCGGCGGCATCGCTTATGTACTGGATGAAGAAAGCTGTCTGTATAAAAACCTGAACAAGGAAATGGTACTCATGGAGAAGGTGGAGACCAAGTTTGACCAGGAGGAGCTCCGTGCCATGATCGAGGCGCATGTGCGCAATACCGGTTCCAAAAAGGGACAGGAGGTACTGGATCACTTTAAAGAGTATCTGCCGAAGTTCAAAAAGATTATTCCTGGAGATTACAAGCGGATGCTGCAGCTGTCCTCCCAGTTTGAGGAACAGGGCATGAGCCGCCAGGAAGCGCAGATTGAGGCATTCTATGCGAGTGTCGGCAGCAGAGCGTAACGGGAGGAAACAGTCATGGGGAAACCTACAGGTTTTTTGGAATATGAGCGTAAAGACGGACCGGTGACGGCTCCAAAGGAAAGAATCAAAAATTTTAAAGAATTTCACGGACAGCTGCCGGAAGAGGAGCAGCGTCTGCAGGGAGCGCGCTGCATGGAATGCGGCGTTCCCTTCTGCCAGGCGGGTACAATGATTGCCGGAATGGCTTCGGGATGCCCGCTGCATAATCTGGTGCCGGAGGTCAACGATCTGGTCTGGCACGGCAACTGGGAACAGGCTTATGTCCGTTTGTCAAAGACTCACTGCTTCCCGGAATTTACTTCCAGGGTCTGCCCCGCGCTGTGTGAGGCGGCCTGTACCTGCGGGCTGCACGCAAAACCGGTTTCTACGAAGGAAAATGAACGTGCGGTCATTGAATATGCTTACGCGAATGGTCTGGTAAAAGGCGAAGAACCAAAGGTACGCACCGGAAAGAAGGTCGCGGTCATCGGCAGCGGTCCGGCCGGATTGTCTGCAGCCTGGAACCTGAACAAACGCGGACACAGCGTAACGGTCTATGAACGTCATGACAGAGTCGGCGGTCTGCTGCGCTATGGCATTCCGAATATGAAGCTGGACAAGAGCATCATCGACAGAAGAATCGAAGTCATGAAGGCTGCCGGCATCAAGTTTATCTGCAATGCAGACGTTGGAAAAGATATTTCCGGCAAGGAGCTGGAAAAAGAATACGACCGCGTGATTCTTTGCGGCGGGGCCTCCCATCCAAGAGATATCCATGTGCCCGGCAGGGATGCAAAAGGCATCTGGTTTGCGGTGGATTTTCTGGGAACTGTAACAAAGCAGCTCCTGGATACGAATTTTGAAAAAGTGCCCTATGAGCTGGCAAAAGGAAAAAATGTGCTGGTAATTGGCGGCGGAGATACCGGAAATGACTGTGTCGGAACTTCGATTCGGCTGGGTGCGGCAAGCGTGACACAGCTGGAGATGATGCCGAAAGCGCCGGAGTGTCGGGCAGCATCCAATCCCTGGCCGGAATGGCCGAAGGTCTTAAAGACCGATTACGGTCAGGAAGAAGCGATCGATGTATTCGGTCATGATCCGAGACTTTACCAGACAACAGTAACAGAATTTAAAAAGAAAAAAGACGGAACCGTATGCAGTGCGGTGCTGGTAAGCCTTGAGCCGAAGAAGGATGAAAAGACCGGACGGCTTTCGATGGTTCCCATCGAGGGCACACAGAAGGAAATTCCGGTGGATCTGGTGCTGATTGCAGCCGGATTTTTAGGCAGTGAGGGTTACGTTGCAGAGAGTTTTGGTGTAAAATTAAATGCGAGAACCAATGTGGAAACCGTAAACGGCTCTTACCGCACCGGAAAAGAGAAGATTTTCACTGCGGGAGATATGCACAGAGGTCAGTCACTGGTCGTATGGGCGATTGCCGAAGGCAGGGAAGCCGCAAAGGAAGTGGACAAGTCGTTGATGGGATACACCTACGAGTGACACCACACCGGATCTCCGGCCCAAAAGCCGACCGTGCTTGCACGAAGAAGGCTTTTGGGCTGGAGACCCGCCGAAGCATTCGAAAATTCACAACAACAATTCAGGGAACAGGCGGACAGACTGTCCGCTAAAGAGGAGAGAGAAGCATGAAAACCAGAGAAGAAATTCTGCAAATGGTAGAGAATGAAGACGTTGAATTCATTCGTCTGCAGTTTACAGACATGTTCGGCACGCTCAAAAACGTTGCAGTGACCGCTACTCAGCTGCAGTATATGAAAGACAACCGCTATCTGATTGATGGTTCCTGCATGTACGGAGAATTGAGAACCGGGGAAGAGGATATGTATCTGTGCCCGGATTTGGACACCTTTGTAATCCTGCCATGGAGACCGCAGCAGGGAAAAGTTGCAAGACTTTTGTGTGATGTCTGCAGGGCAGATGGAACACCGCTTGCGGTCAGTCCGAGAGAAATCCTGAAAAAGACGATAGAAAAGGTCGAAAAGGAAGGATATACGTTTCAGATTGATCCGGAATGTGAATTTTTTCTGTTCCACGAGGACGAAAACGGCGTGCCGACAACCGTAACCCATGAAAAGGCCGGATATATGGATATCAGCCCGCTGGATCTGGGAGAAAACGCCCGTCGTGATATGGTGATGACGCTGGAGGATATGGGGTTTGAAATCGAATCCTCCCATCATGAAAAAGCGCCCGGACAGCATGAAATTGACTTCCGTTATGCGGGTGCGATGGAAACCGCGGACCGGATTGTGACGTTCAAGACGGCAGTGCGTTCCATTGCAAAGCGGTTCGGTCTTTATGCGACTTTTATGCCGAAGCCAAAGGCTGGTACAGCGGGTTCCGGCATGCATATCAATATTTCCCTGTTTCAGAATGGAAAAAATATCTTCAGCGATCCGGAAGCGGAGGATGGTTTAAGTCAGGAAGCAAAATGGTTCATGGGCGGTATTATGGCTCATGTCAAAGGTATGTGTGCTGTGACGAACCCTCTGGTCAACTCCTATAAGCGTCTGACTTCCGGTTGTGACGCGCCAAGAGATATCATCTGGACAACCAAAAACCATAATACCCTGCTTCGGATTCCCTTTATGCGGGGAGAGGATACCAGGATTGAGCTGCGTTTTCCCGATCCGTCTGCAAATGCGTATTTGACGATTGCACTCTGCATGGCCGCAGGACTGGATGGAATCGCAAAGCATCTGGATCCCGGAGCGGAATCTGCACGACTGTTTGCAAGCAGAACGGAGGCAGAAAAGGCTGCAGCCGGTATCGATCATCTGCCGGATACGCTGCGTGAAGCAGTTGCGTTCATGGAAGAGGATTCTTTTGTAAAAATGGTTCTCGGACAGGAGTTCGTGGATCTTTATGTAGAAGCAAAAAAAGCTGAGTGGAATGAGTACATGTCCCAGGTATCCGAATGGGAAGTAGATAAATATCTGTATCGCACTTAAAGGAGTGACAGGATGAGCAGCATCATAATTGTTTTGCCGAAGCTCGAGGACGCAAAACAAATCAAAGACATCCTCGCCCGACGGGGACTGACGGCTGCTGCACTCTGCACAACAGCTTCCATGGCGCTTGCACAGGTACACCAGCTCGACAGCGGTGTCGTGATCTGCAGTTATCGGATCAGGGACATGCACTATACACAGCTGGCGGAATATCTGCCCGATTATTTTGATATGCTGTTGCTTGCTTCTACGTCGGAACTGGAAAGTGCACCGCACGATATGGTGACATTGACATATCCGATTCGTCCAAACGATCTTGCCAGTACTGTGGAGATGATGCTGGCACAGCTGGACAGACGGTTAAAGAAGCGCAAAAGCCAGCCGAAAAAGAGAACGGAACAGGAACAGAACTATATTAACAATGCAAAATGGTTGTTGATGGAAAGAAATCATATGACAGAGCAGGAGGCGTTCCGCTATATTCAGAAAAGCAGCATGGATTCCGGCACGAACATGGTTGAAACCGCGCAGATGATTCTGCTGCTGATTTATGACGGATGAGGAAAAAGAACATGTTTACAATCAATGAAAATTACTTAAAACTTCAGGGAAGCTATCTTTTTTCCACAGTAGCAAAAAAGGTGGCTGCCTACAAAAGCATGCATCCGGACAAAACAGTCATCAGTCTCGGGATCGGAGATGTGACGCTGCCGCTTGCACCTGCGATTATCGAGGCGCTGCAGAAAGCGGTTGCCGAGATGGGCACAAAGGAAGGCTTTCATGGCTATGCACCGGAGCGTGGCTATGATTTTTTATTAAACGCGATTGCAAAAGAGGATTTTGCAGCACGGGGCTGCGAGATTTCTCCGGATGAGATTTTTGTATCGGACGGTGCAAAGTGCGATGTCGGAAATATTCAGGAGATTTTTGGAACCGATAATCTTGTTGCGGTCTGCGATCCGGTTTATCCGGTCTATGTGGATACAAATGTCATGGCAGGCAGAACCGGTGTATATGACAAAGCGCTGGGCACATATGAGGGACTGGTATACATGCCCTGTACCCAGGAAAACGGCTTTGCACCGAAGCTTCCTGATAAGACACCGGATCTGATCTACCTGTGCTTTCCCAATAATCCGACTGGTGCGGCGATTACAAAGGAAGCACTGCAGAAATGGGTCGATTATGCAAATGAAATTCATGCGGTCATTCTTTTTGATGCGGCATATGAAGCCTATATCACGGAAGAGAATGTCCCACACAGCATCTATGAGTGTGAGGGTGCAAAGACCTGTGCCATCGAGATGCGCAGCTTTTCCAAAAACGCGGGCTTTACCGGACTGCGTCTCGGTTACACGGTTGTTCCCAAGGAACTTGTCAGCAATGGTGTGTCCTTAAATGACTTATGGCTTCGACGTCACGGCACGAAATACAACGGCGCGCCTTATATCGTCCAGCGCGCAGGTGAGGCGGTTTATTCGGAGGCAGGAAAGGCGCAGATCAAGGAGCAGATTGCCTACTACATGGAAAATGCCCGCCAGATACGCGAGGGCTTAATTGCAGCGGGTTATCAGGCCTTTGGCGGCGTCAATTCTCCCTATGTCTGGTTAAAAACCCCGGACAACCTGACCTCCTGGGAGTTCTTTGATAAGCTTTTAAATGAAGCACAGGTAGTCGGTACGCCCGGCTCAGGATTCGGCGCAAGCGGCGAAGGGTATTTCCGCCTGACTGGCTTCGGAACACATGAAAATACAAAAGAAGCGATCAAACGGATTCAGGCTTTGAAGACGAAATAAGGATTCAACTTTTGATTCAGAGAAAAGAAAAAAAAACAACAGAATGTACGATCTGCGGACACTCTGTTATCGGGAATTGAGAGGTTGTCGCATCTGCGGCAGCCTCTTTTTTATCGTATAGAAACGCATTTATTTCGCAGTTGTCTCGTCCTGCCGGCTTGCTCTGCGAAATGCGCTGGGGGACATTCCTGACAGCTTTTTAAAGGTCTGGGAAAAATAGCTGGAAGAGGAAAAACCGCAGGAACGGCTGATGACGGAGAGGGAAAAGTCTGTTGTGGAAAGCAGGGTTTTCGCTTTTTCGACGCGGGCGCGCATCAGATAGTTGATCGGAGAAATGCCGTACACGTTGGAAAATGCATGCACCAGATAATATTTGTTGACATGCGAAAACTGCGCCAGCTGCTCCAACGAAATATCCTCACTGCAGTTTGCGTCGATATAGCGCCGGACAGATTCACACAGGTGAGAGGATTTTTTATTGGTTGGCGTCAGGATGGTCTTAAAGTTTGTCTGTCTGCCAAACAGCACGATAAGGATTTCCATCAGATCCTGACAGACTGCCTCATAGCCGGGCGCACGGGTTTCAATTTCCCGGAGCATCATTTTCAGGTAAAAGTTCATTGTTTCTTTGATCTCCCGAAAGCTGACGATACAGAAATTTTCCCCTTCATTTGCGACGGACAGCTCCAGGTTTTCAATCCCCAGGACGATATATTTAAGCGGATTTGCATGAAATCCAAGCTCTGTATGGGAAACGTTTGGATTGATAATGACGAGATCATTTGCGGATACTGGGAAAATCCGATCCTCCACCTGAAACTGACCGACGCCGTCTAAAACATAGAACAGTTCAGAACAGTAATGTGTG